>Ga0065711_1003580_pt1 | contig 27380 bp, 15 predicted proteins | sample Hoacrofraction12_FD_59098 | JGI IMG/M metagenome (GOLD analysis project Ga0065711, IMG submission 59098) | Hoatzin crop microbial communities from Cojedes, Venezuela - Epithelial fraction 12 v2 (version 2) | ecosystem: Host-associated > Birds > Digestive system > Esophagus > Crop | place...
CTGGAGTGCTGTGTTCAGCTTTGGGCCCCTCACTCCAAGAAGGACATGGAGGGGCTGGAGCGTGTCCAGAGAAGGGCAGCGAGGCTGGGGAGGGGTCTGGAGAGCAAGTCTGATGAGGAGCGGCTGAGGGAGCTGGGGCTGTTCAGTCTGGAGAAGAGGAGGCTGAAGGGAGATCTCATTGCTCTCCTGGGGTTGTAGTGAGGGGGTGTTGGTCTCTTCTGCCAAGTAACCAGTGACAGGACGAGAGGCAATGGCCTCAAGCTGTGTCAGGGAAGGTTCAGACTGGATATTAGGAAATATTTCTTTACTGGAAGAGTGGTCAGGCATTGGACCAGGCTGCCCAGGGCAGTGGTGGAGTCCCCATCCCTGGAGGGGTTCAAAAACCGTGTGGATGTGGCACCTGGGGACATGGTTTATCAGGCATGGTGGTGTTGGGTTGACGGTTGGACTTGATGGTCTTAGAGGTCTGATCCTATGATTCTATATGGTGTAGTTATCTGGGTTTTCCCTTGCAGCAGCACCCTTGTGCTCCTTGTGCTGGTTAAGCTGGCTGGCCCTTAATGTGTCTGAAGGTAAAGGAATATGATCCACTTTTAAATTTTATTTATTTATTTTAGTAATCCAGTCATATTACTTCTTCAGTACAAAACCATAGCTTGCAAATTTTCATTTTTTAGTTTGTCATCCTTTCTCATCTTTAAGCTTGGCTCTCTGCATTTGGCAGTTTAGAAGAAGTGGTGGTATCCAAGTAAATTATTTCCCCTACTGTGTTCTTTATTTTTGTTTTTTGGAAGTATTATTAATTACTTTATGAGAGGACAACACAGCACAATGCTAGCCTTGATTAATTTCTTTTTTTTTTCTGGGTCAGCTCAACCAGTTAAAGCTGCTTTGGAAAGCGTCGAGTGAAAAACAAAAGTAGCGTTCCAGGGTTACGTTCTGAATTCCCTTGGTTTCTGGAGAAGATACTTCCTTCTATGCTGCAGGTTACTTATCTGAGTATGTTTGGGGGTCTTGTAAGTTATGCAGAGTACACCCACAAAATATGTTCTGTTGTGGATCTGGCTGATTAGAGACTGCAGAGAAACCTTGAATCACAGAATCACAGAATCACAGAATCACAGAATAGCAGGGGTTGGAAGGGACCTCTGTGGGTCATCTAGTCCAACCCCCCCTGCCGAAGCAGGGTCACCTACAACAGGCTGCACAGGACCTTGTCCAGGTGGGTCTTGAATATCTCCAGAGAAGGAGACTCCACAACCTCCCTAGGCAGCCTGTTCCAGTGCTCCGTCACCCTCAGAGGGAAGAAGAAAAAATGGGGAAGGTTCAGGTATACGGTGTGGAAAGCATCGCTGGAAAGAAGGCTCTGTTAACGGAGAATGGGTCTGTAAAAGGATCCTAGAGAGAAGTGAACTTTCTGATATTCCCAGTCCAGTTCTCCTGGATCCCGGGAAATCCCTAGGGAACAGTCCTCGGGGGTGGCCGGGCTCCCTTGTGCCCCCAAGGAGCGCTTGCTATTGCTGCTCCAGGGCTGGGCTAGGTGGGCATGGGGACATTCACAAGCCGTTTTTAGAAGGCGCGTGGGCATTGCGGGGGCGCGGTGGATTTCACTGCCATTCCATAAAGGCATTCATAAATTATTTTCAACAAAGCAAGTATTGTCCTCTTGAGGGGTCATGTGATTGTGTAGGAAAATCACGTCTTCGTTGCTTCTGAAGGCTTTACTTTCAACGTTCATGCTTGAGAAGTATGATTTACTAATGGCAAGTATATATTGTGGGACATGTGTAATGGAGACACGCAAGGAAAGAATAAAGCTTTTTTCTAATAAGTCCTGAGAGGATTAGTGACAGGAGTATAATTATAATTAATAAGGTCATATTATAATAACCTCAGCTATGCAGTTACTTTTTGCTTTTGTCAGTGGCTGCCTCGGGAAGTGGACTGTGCCAAGAGCAGGAAGCACGATGAGGAATAGCTGCTACATAAATTTCATAAGTGGGGCCTGGAATTAAGGTTATTCCTGAATCGGTGCTGTGGTTCATCATCTGAAGGAATTCCCTCTGTCATTTTTGCACCAAAGCATCCCTGAAAATGATAATCAATTTAACTAGCTTAACCTGGCTGAGGCTCCAGATGCTCTGCCTCAGTGATGCCTCGGGCAAGTAACCCTTCGTTGTCAGAGATGTTTTGGAGGATTTTCCCAGCACAGAGCAGGCTATGCTATGTTGATATAAAATGAAGATAATTGCAACAAGATCACTGGGAACATGCCTTTCTCCTCTGTGTTTCCAAGCATGACATCCACCTTCGAGAATGCTCTTTCTGAAGTGTTAAATTGAATATGTGAGGGCAGAGGGAAACTGCAGAACAGGGACAGAAGTTGAGTGTTGTGAGACTTTGGCTGGCGCATTCTGCGTTTTTCACTTGTTAGTGTACCCCGGCTGGCTCTTGCCTTGGGAAGATGGGGTCCACCCTGGGCAGAACTTCATAAACTTTGGTAAAATCCTTCTTGATAGGGTGAAGAGAGCCACAGTGGTGGCACAGGGCAGTGCTGGAAAGCTCAGACCTCCACAATCCTGTTGCAAAGTGCAGCCACGCACTCCTGGGAAGGTGTTGCAGCCTGCACCACGTCTCCACGGGACGTCTTTCCCCTGATAGTTAAACAAAGAGGTGCATTTGCACACCTGTGTGGCTGTTCTCAGCAAGGGTTTTGCTAGGTTTCCCCACTCCTGCAGGGATGGAAATAAGGCAAGTTGGGTGAGGTACAGAATGGGTAGGGGAATCATACGATGCAATGGCCATATTTTCTTTCTGTTGTTGTTTTGTCTTCCAAAACATAACTGCTTTTCTTGTTAATATTATTTTCCTTAGGAAAAAAGAATTCTGTTTGTTTGTTTTCTATGTGATATTGATCTCTTAGGCTGCTGTTTTGTTATATGCATGAGCATGCACACGCAGACAAACATGGGTCTACTTCAACGTACTCCATGGACGCTGAGAGATCTGGGGCTGCTCAGCCTGGGGAGGAGAAGGCTGCGGGGAGACCTTAGAGCAGCTGCCGGTGCCTGGAGCGGCTGCGAGAGGGCTGGAGAGGGGCTGTGACAAGGGCAGGGATGGATGGGGCAGGGGATGATTTAGACTGGATATAAGGAAGAAATTTTTGACTATGAGGGTGGTGAAACCCCGGCACAGGTTGCCCAGAGAGGTGGTTGATGCCCCATCCCTGAAAACATTCAAGGCCAGGTTGGATGGGGCTCTGATCTAGTTGAAGATGTCCCTGCTTGATTCTATGAGATTCCCATCAATGAGAAGAGCATTAGAGCTGCAGCTGGTTGTGGTCAGGGCAAGGAGGGTCTTCCAGGCCGGTGTTTTACTGGACAGCACTCTCCTTGGAGTGCCAGGACAAGCACTGGGGTCAGAGCAGGATGAATGTCTTGGTGCATATCAGATACCTGGTGTCCTGTCCTCTGCTGCTGGTAGGACTGGTGTCAGGATGGAGCCACAGCTCAGTGTCCTTTGGTATCTAGGAGCCCTATATGTATCCTTGCTGCATGTCAGGACTTGGTTTAGGCGGAATCCAAGGGTGAGGGTCAGAGCTGGTTCTTTCCTTGGGCATGGCTGTGTTCATATTCACCAAAAGCTTCCCAAAATCTTTCCGTAACTTGAAATGGTGTCATAATGCATTAGGCATTTAGATGCATTGTAAAATGGAAGGAACCACAAAAAATACACAAACGTATCGCTATGTGTAAAAAATACGTATTACATTCTGGAAGAAGTTTCCATAAATATTTTTTGTTATTAATACTTTAACTCATGACAGGGTTCTTTTGTATTTGTGCTATAGACCTTTGTGGTGATATCACTGGGTGTCACCGACAGGCATGTGCAAACCAAGGCTGAGCTTAAAGACAGGCAGCTAAAAGAAGATTGCAAAGGAACAGGCATGCTTTCTGTCTGCCAGCACAGAACTAGATGTTCTATACTATTTTTTGGTTTGTATTGCATTTTCCTTTTAAGGCTTCGTCGTGTTAAATATATACAACCCTACTGAAAATTCTCTTTTGAGATCTTCATCAATTAAACCATAATAAAGCCGTCCCTTGAAAATTCTGAATTTTTTCCAGACTGTGATCAGGTTCTGCAAATGTCCATCTAGCTGGCTGTCTCAAAGAAGAGTAGCTGGTAGTCTTACTGCTACAGGTGCTAAACTTGTGTTTATGTGTTAACTTTATATTCTTAACACAGCTTAAATGATTCTGTTAATGCTGGTGGAGATTTTCCCTGGCCTTGGAGTGTGATAGTCTCTGAGTCAACTGAAAAAACAAATACCAAAAGTGGTGCTCCTAAAGCTCTTTTGAACTTGGTGAATCATTGAATAGCTATTCTAGATAATTTGGGTGTTTTTTTTGTGGTTTTCTTATTACAGAACAAGAACATCTATTATAGAAATTAGTGGGAATACCTATTATAATTTACTTCCTGACTTATTTCTTTGTAAATACAAGACCTAAATTTGGTACGATATGCACTGACAGTCTAGACAAATATTTGCTGTCTGATACATTTCCACCAAGTTCACGCTACCTCTTGTACTTCAGAGCATTGCAGGTACCTCACCACAGACTTGAAACAATGACTTTTTTGAAGTGATCAAAACCAACAATATTGACAATGCAAGCCACTTGTTTATATTAATAATGTTTTGTATATTTCTATGATTCCCACCTGCAGTGCTCTTACTTCTGTGACCTGTTCTTCAGAGAACACATTGACTGTCCCAGACCCAGCCTTGGAGTCTCTTTGGTCACTTCTTCTCTGCTCACTTACTCCTTTCTTCCACATCTTCCTTATGCCATCATTGCTTGTTTCCGTCTTTTTTCCAAGATCAGAAGTTCTTCTGGCTTTGCTTCATGTTGTACAGGACTGTTATAGAATCATAGAATGGTTTGCATTGGAAGGGACCTTCAAAGACCATGTAGTCCAACCCCTCTGCCGTGAGCAGGGACCCCTTCCACCAGCCCAGGGTGCTCCCAGCCCCATCCAACCTGGGCTTGAACCCTGCCACGGAGGGGGCAGCCACAGCTTCTCTGGGAAGCCTGGGCCAGGGCCTCACCACCCTGACAGAGACGAATTTCTTCCTTATATCCAGTGTAACTCTACTCTCTTTCAATTTAAAGCTATTGCCCCTTGTCCTGTCACTACAGGCCCTGGTAAAAAGTCTCTCTCCATCTTTCTTATAAGCCCTTTTCAAGTGTTGAAAGCCCTCGGTGAGGTCTATGTGTTCCAAGAGGTTGTGGTATTTCAGTTTTTTGAGCTGATTTTCAGTTCTCTGGGCCTGTTCCACATTTCTGTCAAGAATTTTCAATTGACCGTGAGTGCAAAGCCATGGCTTTCATTGGTATTCATGAGCTACCTTTAGGTAAAGCACAAATTCTGAAATTATAGTTCTCATGACAAATATACAAGTAATAACTGTGTATTACATGTGGTTACAGCACAGTTGTAAATTAACAGGATATAAAATAATTTTAGCGTGTAAGTCTTACATTTAAAGCACAGAACAATGACAAAGGGAATGTGAAGTCACAAAAGAAAGTTTAGTTATATGATTAAAGTCCTTTTCCTGAAGACATTAACACTTGTTAAAGCTACATGGAAGCTCTTGTGCAGCAGATAAAAATCGCAGTCAACTGATGAAACGTGTTCTAATCTTCATAGGTACATAGCACCGTTCTGTGTAACCTTTTCCCTAAAATGTTGTGATAAATATTAGTTTTGTATGAATTGCCACAAACCTCTATGGCTGAAGTTGCTTCTATTAACAAAGACATTTGAAAGTTAAGTAATTAAACCCATGAAGCTTCTTCCTGCTTAGTATATTCCTAGATAAACCCTATTTTTTATTCTTCTTGAAGAATTCCTGAATTCATGAAAGAGATTTATTGTTTATTGTAATGAACAAATTTTTCTCCAAACAAAGAAATTACAAAGCATGAATTCTGTTCTTTGTTTCATGTCTTCAGGGATTCAGAGATGAAGTTATCAGTTAAAAATACTTTTGTGAGGTTTTGCATGAAGACTGTTGAGTAGTTCACCTTTTCCTTTATAGGCAGGAAATGCTTGATCGGTTTTTTTTCTGTTTAGGATATATTTGACAGTGACTGGTACACCTCTCGCAGTCTCATTGGAGGAGCTGATATTGTTGTGATTAAATACTCTGTCAATGACAAGACTTCATTTCAAGAACTAAAGGACAGTTATGTCCCAATGATAAAAAAAGCATTAAACCACTGTTCAGCTCCAGTAATAATTTCTGCTATTGGTGCAAGAAAAAACGGTATGTATCCAGGCTTCTGTAGTAATGGTTAAAATCTCACTTGGAATTTAGAGATGCTTTAATTTCAGTAGGAGCTTGTTGTTTTTCCAAGTTGTTAACAGAAACAATTAGTCTGTCAGAACGACAGTAACATGTGCATGTATTATGGTTCTGTAGACTGATGTATTGGCAAGTACATTATGCTTAATTAACCCTGGCGATGAAAGGCATCCTGTCCTGCTTTGACCTCTGCAATGACTCTCCTTGTGGCGTCATCACACAGGAGGATTAAATCTAGTGATGTGGATTAAGCAGAGTACATTTGAGTGTGTGAGATGAACCCTATGGTTATGAGTTCTCTCTGGTCATGTCTCAGGTATAAAATATCTCTGTGAGATTAAAACTAAGTCCGTCAGCTTGCAGTCACTGGAGAGGGGGTGGGAAAAGCCTTGAAATTCTCTAGGATGCCATCGGACGAACGGACATACCAGCCCTTTGGGTACCACAAATTGCTACACTCTGCCATGTCAGTGGAGCTGATCTATCACGGCAGAGCAGCCGTGGTGTAGCTATGGTATAGCTATGGTATGGCTTACGTGTTCGCACAATGCCTGGTCCAGGTTGATCAGTGGTCTGCTATGACAACGATGCAAATTGGTTTTAGACTGAATATTTAGCTAGCATAAAGTAGTTTTTGTTGCTGCTATCTGATCAACGTGAAAATCAAACCGCTCGACTGTGGAAGGACCACGAGGACTTACAAAGAATCCAACAGATGAGGAGAGCAATGCTGGTCAGAACCTGTTCACGGTTTGGGTAGAAATCGCTAACTTCTGTATGTTTACATCAGGGAAATAAAGTTCAGAAATAATACCACAGATCTCGATAGAACAAACCTACAGACTTTATTCTTTATTTCCAAATTTTTTGTGTTGTGCTTTTGTTGATTTCCATATGGTCTTTTTAGTCTTGGGGCCTGATTTTTAATGTTTTTTTTATTTTGGGTTTGGTTTGGTTTTTTTTCCCTAAAGCAATGAATGCAAAATTTGAGCCTGTGAGTTGTCTTTTATTCTAAGAATTTGGCTAAAACAAGTGTTTCTGAACATCCTTCCTGCTATGAGTAAGGGCCATGATGGATGTAGATGTAGACATTTATTTTACAGTGTATACAGAATTATTAAGCTATACGAAGTGTGTCTTTTGTGGATGTAATGCCCGGTTTTGCCAAGGTCTGTTTATATATATTTTTGCTCAGTGACTGAGAAAGGACTGTTAAAGAAGTCTATACCAATTAAATCTTTATTTGCTTCTCTTTAGTAATTCACTGGTAATGATCAACTGTTTTCTATGCTCTGATTCATACAGGGGCCATAAATCTGCCATTCTAAAGGCAAGGTCTGGTTAAACTAACATTTGTCTTCCCCAGCACCTTTTCCTGCTCGTTTTATTTAAGCACATGATGCCACTAATCTGAGTGACTCCACTACTGGCATTTTTCTCTTCCACTTTTTTTTTTTTTTCCTCTCTTTATCCCTAAATAATGTGGCTGTGGGAGAAGTCAGGCTCTTCAGCCACAGTTTCGCTTTGGGACCTGCCAGAGCAGAATGCTGTGCGGGCACAGAGCCCTTTTGTTTCTAGGAAGGTATGTGTGAACACAGCAGTTTGCTCATACAAATTACTAAGAACCTTAATCCTCTGTAGCAGCAAATGGTGCTGCCAAAAGAAATAAAAAAAGCTGTGTTATTACATGTTATCCATAGGCCTGAGCAGAGGAAATTAATGCAGAGTGTGCACAGCACATTTGAAAGCACATCCATGGCCTGCAAGTTCTTACTGGCATTAAGCAAAGTTGAGCCATGGTGGCTAACAGATCGATTTTTATCAGTTAACTGGCATCATCTTCAAAAATACCTATTTCAGAATAAAAATTTTTTAAGGCAAGCTAAGTGTAATTAAATCATGTTCCGTAGTATCTACTTGCCCATAACAGCCCAGACTGCAGTGGAAATTTTTCCTTTCTGTTACTGTGTGTGCTTTCTGCACGGACAGGACACAATAATTAGTCTAAGGGTGACATTCGTGAATGGTAACACCTGCAGGCTGGTACAACTGTCGTGCATATAAGCATACTGAGGCCCTAGGGCAAACTTGACTTCTGGAAGTCCTGCTTGACTTTTCCACCTTAACAAAACGGAATGTAAAATAATGCAAACGTAATGTAAGCTGAGCTTTGCATAGCAGCTAATATTCTGAATGGGTTATTAAGAATTTAGAGTTTTTTGGGTAGTTATACATTTCTTAACTGTAAAAGGACTATGTTTCCATTTCACTTTTTGTTCTTTTCTAAATAATACAGCATTAATATTATTTAGGAAGCTAAGTATTCTGAATTGTTCTACAAAAATGGCTTTTTTTGCATGACTTTTTACCCCAGGAGTGCCTTGCACCTGCCCCCTGTGCACTTCGGACAGGAGGAGCTGTGTCACCACCTCCGAGGGAGTGCAGCTTGCCAAGGAACTAGGAGCCACTTACCTCGAACTCCACACTCTTAATGACTTCTACATACAGAAGTACTTTGGAGGAGTGGTGAGTGAGGAACGCCTGGGCTGAAAGCGGGGTAGAACACATGGGAAGGGGGTGGCTGGTGTCGGGGCTTCAGAGAGTGAGTGGTGGCACACCACGAGACCTCTTACAGAGGACAAGTTCCCACTGATGCTAGAGTCAGATTAGATATAAGAAAGAAATTCTTTCCTGTGAGGGTGGTGAGGCACTGGCACAGATTGCACAAAGCGGTGGTCGATGCCCCCTCACTGGAAACATTCAAGGCCACGTTGGACGGGTCTCTGAGCACCCTGATCCAGTTGAAGATGTCCCTGCTCGTTGCAGGAGGTTTAGACTAGATGACCCTTAAAGGTACCTTTCAACACAAACCCTTCTATGATTCCATGATTCTAGCTGAATAGGCAGTACCAAGGTTGCTCTTGTTTTAACAAGCTTCTAGGAAGGCTTAGCAAAGCCATACCACACACTTCAATATTTTTCCCTCCCCTCTTCCTGTCCTTTTATCTTGGGATGAGATAATCAAAACCCAGCTGGATGAGGCACGTGACAAACCCGTCCCACTTTGAAGATGAGTCCTGCTTTGAGCAGGTGCCTCGAGTGGGTGACCTCTGAAGGTTCCTTCCAAGCTGAATTATTCTGATATTTTTAATCTTAATTGCTCAATCTCTCACAGCTGTTCTACTTACAAAGCATATTCTTGTGATTGCTCAGTTCACAGTCGTGGTGCAGTTTGAAATCCTGAGCAGAGCCTAGGGTCAGCTGGCAGTGAAGCTGAACAAGTCACAAGCTGAGAAGCTTACTAAACTGTCCCACTTCTAATGAGTCTGTTCTTCTTCCACTGTCCTGAAGACAGGGGAGCCCACTGAGAAGTTTCTAAATACAGTCTTTCAGATTTGTCTTCTCCACAAAATCATTTCACACTGAAATTTCATTTTCAGTTTTAGGAGGTGTTTTAAGCTCAGCCTTTGTTTTGAACCTTTTGGTTAATTTCCCAGTGGCATTTGGGCTTCAACAAAAAACATGCATTTTGTTTGGCACAGTAATTTCACATGGTCTTTGCGGTTGTTGTCCCTGGTGTGTAAGTACAGTGGGTTTCCATGGGATTCAATAGTGACTTGGAACATCTGGCACAACAGTTAGCCAGTTTTTATTGGATCTCTTAATTCTCAGTTAAAAAAGGGGAATTCACACAACATCTGGTTCAACCAGAGTATTTTTCTAGTTTTTAGAAAGAAGTATATGCGCTACCATTGTACCTTCAGTGATAAAAGAACTGAAGACGTGTATTAACTCAAACTGAACCACCCTATGTGCCTTTTTGTTTCTGTAAAATGGATCATCTCCCCTCAGGTACATTTTTCTTGCTTGCGGTCTGCCCCAGTGAAACAAACCTTGCCCACGAAGATCATATTGTGATGTGACTTTCAAAGGGCAGAGCAGCATTTTGTAGTGGTGGTGGTTAGTTGCAAGCTGAAGAGCTCGTATATAGATTTGTTATTTCCTTCCCTTGCACATGATCGTTATCCGTCATGTCTTATTCCTCTCTGTAATTCTGTAATTAACATCCACGGAAGTTAGTAAATAAATATCTTCATGCCTGTCATTTCTGGGAAGATTAAATACAAAAGAATTGACCATCATCATTTGAATAAATAGTCTTTTACATTATGCTAATTCCACCTGAATGTGTTACCTTCTCCTGGTAAAGGAGTGTTTGTCGGGACCCTCCTGGATGACTGTTCATAGCGGCAGTAGCCCCAGTCCTGCGTACAGCACGAGCTCGTTCTCCTTAGTTTCATGTCTAGATTGACCTTAAATGACTAGGTATTTTTTAAAAGTACGTTTCGTGTTTTAGCTGGAATATTTTATGATCCAAAGTTTGAATCAGAAGTCATCTGAAAAAATGAAGAAAAGGAAAAAGACGCAGAAGTGCCATCGAGTTCAACCACCTCAGCTTGAACAGCCAGGTGCTCACTGATGTCTGGTCTCTAGTGTCATTTGTTACGTGTGTCCTGTTCTTCGTGCAATTAACATTTTGTAATCATTACTGTGAGCTGTGCTATCTATCATCAGCTATTCTGGTTCTGTTGCTGTAGCTGCATCATCTTTTAGTGACAGTTTAATTCATTTGGGGAGAATTGTATAGCAACATGTAACATTGCAACAGGCTTCTAATTTATTTTAGGCAAAAATAACAGGAGTGATTTTCTGGTGCACTTGATGAAATAATACAACAGTAAATTAATAAAAGCTCTACATAAAAGCTTTACAGACAAATTGTAAAAGAAAGTCATTACATCATGCTTCATTATTGTATAGTATCATTAATATTTTTATTTGCTGCAAATAACACCAGGGAGAGGTGTATGTCCCTGCACATGATTTCTGAGCATCGGATGCACTTTTTCTGTGAAAGAATTACTGACAAGTTCTTACATCTAAATATGTAGTGGTCTCTTCTCACACACGCTAGAAATTTCCTCAGATCCTTTAGGTCTGGCATTTGCAGGAAGGGTTTCTTTCAAATGCGAGTGCCTAAAAAAGTTTCATAAAAGGATGGATATTTTTCACTAAACTAAGTATTTCTTATATTTCTTATTTTACTGTACAAAGTATTTCTATTTTTAGAGTGTTTTACTAAGTGTATTCAAATGGCATATAAGAAATTTTCTTACTGAATATTTTTTTCAAAAATTGTCCTTCATCAGGTCTTTGGGGATGGAGCTGTCCTGTGGTTAATACTAGCTTTGATTTTACAGCCTGGCTCATTATCATTCGCAGAGAAAATGCCAATCTTAAAGGGCGAAGCCTCGCACTACGACGCGGACCTGCACAACCTGCTCTGCTGCTGCCAGTGCGCAGACGTGGCGTTTTACCCCGAAGACCTCAGCACAGTGGTGGAGGCTCACAAGGTCATCCTCTGCTCCGTCAGCCACCTCTTCATGCTGCTTTTTGAGGTGAAGAGCCCTGCCGACATCTGTGACGCCTCCATCGTGCGGACAGCACAGAGCCTCTTCACGGTGGAGGCTGGGGCTGCCTTCCCGCCGGCCCCCCACAACATCCCACGCTGTGTCCCACCCGTGAGAGTGGTGGTGAAAGACTCCATCTTCTGCTCTTGTCTTCCAGACATCCTTCACTTCATCTATTCAGGTACCCGCCGGGAACCAGCCTGGCTACCCATCTCTCTTGCAGCTGACGTCTCAAAAAGCAGTATGTGTGTAGAATCATAGAATTATGGAATGGGTTGGCCTTTGTCACCTTTAAAAAGGTTAAAAGAGTCTGATAAGGGGAAAGCCCTCCTGTTGAGTCATGAGGTTGAGAGCTGAATCCCCTTGCTTTCTAAACTCCTTCTCAGAGAGGAGCCTAGGTGCAGCTGGATACACTCCTAGTCTCAGACTTAGTCAATGGTTGATGTCTAAGGGATTAGGTGTGTAGCCACTTATCTGAGTCAACATTTCCCTGTCAGAGCCCTGCCAGAGACTCCCACAGAAACAGTTTGGCAAAGTTGAAGCAATAGGTAATTTATTCAAGCGACAGTTATCACAGATTCGGGATTGCCATTGATAAATGCACTGTCTACCAAAGTTGAGCTCAAAGTAATAGTTTAGCGCTTTGGTTAACAACGTGTTCCCAGGGATACGTCTGACAAAGTCAGAGGCGCGACTCTTACCAAAAAGGTGTCCCTTCTTGTGGGGGAAGAGAAGTTCAGGCCTGTTGACCTGTCCATCAGGTGAAGTTCTCGCTTGGTTTCTCCTTCCAAAGGGAGTTTTTAAGTGCTGATTTTTATACTTTTGAAACCTTTGATGAGGTGGGACTAAGTCAATTATTCTGTGTCAACTGGCTCTTGACATGGTATGTTGTGTCGTCAGAAGCGGGACTCAGCAGTCTGGTACGCCCTCAGGGCAGGGAGCTTAGAACATGGGGTACGGGGGCCTTCTGTTTTTATCTGAAGCAACATCTGGATGTACACCCTTCGTCACACAGTGGGCCATCACTTTTAAGCAAAGCTGATTGTTCAAGTCAAGCTGCTCCTGTTTGCTAATCTTTTGGTGCTTGACACACAGAGTCCAAGCATTGACAAGTCCAGCAAGGCCATCATTCCACAGGTTGGAAGGCGTTACCTGAGGAACATACCTTTGCTGTTGGTAGATCAAGTTCTGCCATGTTGCTACCTCTATTTCATCCCTTGTGGTTATGATGAACAATGTCTACATGAAAGAAGCCCTTTGCCTATATTTAATAAAAACTGAATTAGTTGTCATTCCAGATCTAATAAAAACTAAATTAGTTGTTGTTCCAGATCTAATGAATGTAAGTTAAGCCCAAGATTTTACTGAACAGAGTCCATACACTAACATCAATAATATTCAAAAGCTTTGCAAAAAAAATCTACAGTTTGAGACAGCTACAGAGATCGCAGGCTTTTAAAATATTTAAAGTAGTTGCAATTTCGAAACACACTGATGAAAGTGCAGGGTTACTTACGAAAACTCAACCACTTTTTCTTCTGGATATGGTGCTGCTGAATAGAAAACACTGAAAACTGGTTGGAGGTCAGGGGTCTCTGACACGTTACGTGTGTTTTGCTACCAATTCAGTACAGGTAGTGACCTCACCTACCTAGTCACAGATGTCTATTAAAATGACACTGAAATTTTTCGGTATTTTTAATGTTGCTTAGGAATCCTCAGGTGAAAGAGATGTTTTTTTTGGGAGGGAAGTACCCAATACCCATTAGTTCTTTATAAAGTATTTTGCTAGCTGTCAGTTCATAAGAACATATATTTTATATTTGTTGAAAGAGTTAGACAGCTTTATAATGTTGTGTTCTGCTTTTAACTGGGAAAAAAAAAGAGTCCCAAATAATTATGTTGTCAGAGCTGCATCCATAAAGAAGCTTAGTCAATCTCTGTAGACTGATACCTGCCTGACATGTGAAAAGGATTTCTGCCTTAGCAGCTGAGACAGGAACACTGGTTTGTGAAGACACAAGGGAGACTCAGCTTTCAATTAGAGTTTGTCATTGAAAACATCCCTTTCGCTTCTTTCCAAAGTGGTGTCAAACAGAAAGAACAGATGCAGAATTTTTTCATTGTGAATGGATTGATTTTTTTTTTATTTATTGGTGACACAAATAGTAGATTAAACCTGGAATTTCAGCAGGTGAAAGATAAGCACATCTGCTGCCTTCCATGTATTAATTTTACTGTTGCTTATGTCAGCCAAAGAGGAGGCAAACTTTGTGCGGCTGTAGATGCAACTCTGCTGTAAGTCACATCTCCCAGCCTGAAGGACATCGCCAAAAGTCATCGCGCTGTTTAGCACCCTTGAGAGGTGATGACCTCTTTCAAAGAGAGTTGAGTCAGGCTGAGAATGGATCAGATCATGAGACAGTGTTGTTGTTTTCAGCCTTTCAGGACCGTGACATTATGCCCGTGAGGCTGTAAACACCTACCATCCATATGGTGTAGAAGGGAGCTGACGGAACCAAAGACGCCGAGTGCCATATGTGCTGTTTCAGCCTTATCCGCGGCAGTGTGCCATCAGGGCTGTGCTGACTTCTACTTTATCTGAGATCTGTCTGGCTCTGAATCTTCCTTGCTGCATGGCCCTGGGGATCAGAACTGAAAGTTATCAAAAAGCCCCAGAACTGAAATTTACTGTGGTGCCTTTGACACATACTCCAGTGACGTGTAGAAGGATAAACTATGTTTTAAACAACATAGGGTCCAAAGAAGGGTGACAAAGATGACCCAAGGGTTGGAGCACCTCCCCTTTGAGGAAGGTCTGAGAGAACTGGGGCTCTTCAGCCTGGAGAAGAGAAGGCTGCGGGGAGACTTGAGAGTATGGGGCCTACAGGAAAGATGGGGACAGGCTTTTTAGCAAGGCCTGTTTTGAAAGGACAAGGAGTAATGGCTTTAAACTAAGGGAGGGTAGATTTAGACTGGATATAGGGAAGAAATTTTTTACAGTGAAGGTGGTGAAACACTGGCACGGGTTGCCCAGAAAGGTGGGAGATGCCCCATCCCTGGAACCATTCCAGGCCAGGTTGGACGGGGCTCTGAGCACCCTGATCCGGTTGCAGATGTCCCTGCTCACTGCAGGGGGTTGGGCTAGATGGCCTCTGAAGGTCCCTTCCAACCCACAGCGTTCTGTGATTCGATGATTCTATGATTCTACAGCCGGCCAAGACTTTTAGTTGTCCCAAGAAAGCTATCGAGAGAACTAAGAGAATATGGAATATAGAAAGTTCAAAGCATATCATGGCTTTGACTGTGAAAACAAGAAAAAAAGAAATTCCACTGCAAACTTGGTGCTGTTTTTGTCTACCAGTATTCAGAATACAACCATGCATGAAGCTTTTGTGGTTCAGACGCCTGCAAAGCAATGCAGCCAGCAATATGAGCAGAAGCTAAAGAACTTCCACAAATATTGGAACATTCAGGAGTTTTTCTGAATGACTACCTGTGATATGTAGTGATTGAACTAGGAGGAATCCAGAAGTTGGTTTTGAAAGCAAGGGAGAGACGCCCTAATCTGTCTGTACTTGATCACATAATTGTAAAGTAGCATGGAATTTTTATTGTGCCAGAATTGCATCTTGTCCTTTTTAAGCACAAAGATCTGGCTGATGTATGTGCAAAAAACATCATTTCTCTAGGACATGTTTGGCACTGACATCATCTTTTCTCTGCCTGCTAAGGCCTGTGCTTTGTTGATTTTTAATCCAGCTTTACTTGGTCTTCTGACAGGTGCTTATCAGTGGGAACGGCTAGAAGAGGATGTAAAAAAGAAGTTGAAGGATCCAGAACAAACTGAACATGTGCTCGAGAAAGTTAAATGTATCCTGAAAACTCCAGGGAAGGTACATCTAACTCTCTCGGGGTAACTCTTAGTCTTAGTTACTTAAATTTTGGGAAATTGTTTTGTAGGCAACGTTTCCTTGTCAGTCTTTGTTTTAAACCTGCTTTGGCTTACACAGCTCTTGTTACTTTCTCAGGGGGCTGTCCACAGCCATATACCAAATAGGAACAGAGTGATGCTGACGTAATGTGCAGAATTGCTGCATAAAAAGCACACAAGCAGATATCCTAAAAGGATTACCCATATTCACAGCTCTGAACACTGCCTAACAATACGATTATGTGTTGCTAATTCTCATGTAATAGGGGCTGCCCAGGAAAGCTTTGCTTTCCTAAAAGTGTGCCAGAAGTTATGTTTCTGCAGTAGATTGGGAGACGTGCTTTCTCTTATAAAGGATGTGATGTGGAAATCTGTCTATTGTTCAATATATTTAATTCAGCAGATGAATTCACAGTAAAATGTAATTTATGTCACATTATTATGTGAATAAAATTGTACAGTATAGAATTAGTTTTAACAGCCGTTTGCTGGTAGAGCTTATAGATTCCCTATTACTGTAGAACTTGCACAAAGTATTTCTGTCAGTTTAGGCTGGAAATCATCTCAGACTGTCTTGAAATAAAATAATATAAAGATCATAAAGTTTCTTAGCTGTTTTAAGCTTCTGATCACTCAGCTGTAGGCTTGCCAGTCCTCAGTGTCTACAGCTAAAACATTCATAGTGTTGGATTTAGAAAGTCATGAAAACTTTTAAGCTAATAAGCCTGAGTTATTGTTGTTTCTTTTGGGGGTTTATTATATCTTCAGGATACTTTTGTTTCACGTTTTAAGGTTTTCCTCCAAAGGCATAGAAATGAATTGTGATTTTTTCTTGATAAAATTAAAATTAATTAATAAATGAGATAAGATGTTAACCATAAATTGAACCTCATCCGGATTTCACTTACAATGATCTAGCAATGTGATGTTGAGGTTGTTCCTCTTGGTACATTTAGATTCCATTGCTATAGTAGGAAAAACAAAACAGAAAATCTGACTGGAGGTACTGGGTTTTGGAGGGTCTCGACGCTAGCATGCCCAGGTTGTTGCAAGAGAAGTCCGTGCTTCAGCCCGTGATCTCCCTCTGCCTCTGTGGAGGCAATATCAGGGCAACATCAAGAAACACAACTTGGCTGCCTTGCATCCGTGCACGGCACCGTGCTGGGTAATGGATCTGTGTCCCATCCGTGCTCCCCATGGAGCTCAGACCTTCGGTTTCTGCAGTTTTGGGTCCCAACAGGGCACAGATGGAGAAGTTTGGAGTCCAGAAAATTCATGATGCGGTCAAACCTTCCCAGAGGTGCTGGATGGGGTTTTGTAACAGGTCAGAGAGCACCAAGGCGAGAGCTGGGCTGTAAGCGTAGGAGACAGGGACTCCTTGGAGATGCTGCACTGTGGGAAAACAGGAAAATTAAACGATAAAGATGATTGCAGAGGATTGTGAGAGGCACTGCTGAGTAACATTTGCAAAAGAACATAAAGTAGAAAGCAAAAGGCTGTTGTTTAGTTTCCCCATATAACGGATGTCCTGTAATCTTTCATTCTGTGGGCAACCGTACATGACAGTATTTCATTAATAATTTATTTTGCAGCTGAGCGCCATAAAGGACTGCAAGTCTCACCAGATAAAACGGCTGTACAGTACTTCTCTCAGAAGTTTCTTTAATACGCCTGTCCTAGCTGATGTCATCTTCAAAATACAAGGTACGGTACCTCTGTTTCTGTTGGCGTGGGCACCACTGCGCACCCCGCGTCTGCCCTCTCTGCAGGAGGGTGGGAAACGGAGGTGGCCATGTTTTCTGTCCCATCAAAACCGAGAAACTGTATGTGCTTTGCTATCACTGCAGAAAACAGTTTTTGCTTAGAATTAGCATTTGTCCCTGTGGGTGCATTACAGAAGTGTCCACGCCCAAGGTGGTTTGTCAGGGCTGAGCCTACACAAGTGCCCGTTGCCTGTTGTGACAGATTTTGTGCCTCTCTCGTTCACATGCGCTCTTCAGGGTCTTAGCAAAGTGAGAGACATGCTGCAGGAAAGGCTTCTGCAGCAGCACAGCACCAAGGCAGCAAGGCTAAACCAGGGGTTGCAGCAGAGAGGATGGTGATTTTATTTTAAAACTTACTTATCTTGCTGACGTTCTTACCTGCACAAGTGCCAGGTTGTGTCCAAGGACCTCTGAGAGGCATGGACTCAGATGGCCACGTCTACACGCACTGCCAGGAGTGAAAGGACCAGAGATGCTGGTTACTGACTCCTGACCACCTTCCCTCTGTCCATCTCAGGCTGACACTGGCTGTAGGTGTGCCTTTCTCTCCCCTCCAGAAGCCGACAGAGATTTATGTCCAACTCCTGTACCTCCTCAGGCTTTACACACTGCCCTTCTTCCCCAGCTTGGACATCCCTAGAAATGCACGTAGACGTATGGGGGTTTTCATGACGTGCTAATCTGGGTGCCATCAACACCTGCCATGTTTTACTGCCCTTCTAGCATTCCCCATCCAAGATGCTCCCATACCGATCTTCATGTTTCATCACAGGTCTCTGCAATTCCTGTATGATGGGTGACCTCTTTTGAAAGCTGCCTTCAGCCTTGGAGGTACCTAGGTTAGACCTGCCTATTGGTTAACGCTACAAGTGTGAAAAGAAACATCTAAATTATTGTTGGCTTTCTTTCTTTAAAAGTCTGCTGATATGATGGTAATCATCTAGTCCTCCTTGTGGCCAGAACTAAAGAGATGTGGGGGAGCATGGGCTGGCTTTCTGTGCTGACTTGTCTGACAGACTGTCAGGTTACAGAGGTCTTTGGTGGCATGACTTAGGTCTGCTCACAAAGATGCTAAGTGCTCCCCGGCAAAGGCATGGGCAGGAGCCACACTGGTGAAACCATGTTTTGTTCCCTTTTTGTCTGCAAAGAATGTGTTTGGGTGCACCAATATGCTACAGTGTCATGGGTGATTTTTTCTGGATATTAAATGTGTTCACCCTTAAAAATAAAAACACAGGAGGAAAAAAGTGTCCCATGCTTTTGTGAGAATAAGAACGAGACAGTTTTTAAATGCTAATGATTTTCTCGGTTTGTGCTCACCCACCCTTGGTGCAGAAATGGTCTTTTAGAATTAGACAATTGTTTAATTATTTTCAGCTTTAAGTCTAAGAGCCAAATATGAATCACTGCTCCCTCAAAGTAAGCACATGTGGACAAGCAGATTCTTTCTAGACTTTCTGCGTAATATGCAGAAAAAAACCAAAAAGATCTTTGAAAATGAGAACAAAATCCTGATGCTGAGTTTAACGACAAGAACAATTCCTCTCAGTGTCCCACTCCTGAGAGAGGCTTTGTGGGAAGCTGGTGAAACCATACCACCACTACATATTTCACTGCAAAAGGTTACTGCCGAATGTATTGACGTGTATTTTGAAAAGTGTGCTTATCCACTAACATAATGTGGACTGGTTTTCCTAACGCTTGATAAATCTTCCCAGCCTTTTCCCTTAATTCATCAGCCACTACAATTGTATCAAAGTAAAATAATTATCAAGAGAAACCGAAGGCTTTAGTCTTGATCAGGAGAATGCATTTTTAAGTGTTCAAATAATTGCTGGAATACTGGGCGTTGCTTACAGAAGTACTTTGGAGCCATTGAAAATGGGAGACCATTATGTCTGTGTAAAGACTCATAAGGTGACTGAACCTCCTAATTAGTAGGAAATATCCAACTGCATGCACAAAAAAAACGACAGGCATATCTTGCATCAATTTGTGTATTGCGTATGTTATGTGCGTAAATATGTAATACAATTCTCATGTGTTGTCTCAGTATAGAAATATATACATTTTCTATGCAACTTAGACAATTTGGAAGAAGCACAGCTGAATAGAAGTAGAATAAAAATGAAAAAGTGCCATATGTCTTCAGGGAATTAGTTGGGTGGCAGGGTTGTGGTTAAGGAGGAAATTAATACAGCAACTTCTATATAAGTATTTACAGTGTATTTCAGTTGATTACAACACGTCAGTTGATCTGTTTATCGTAATTTTCATAAATTTATTTACATCCGACAGTAAGCTCTCGTTCTGTCTTTGGTTGCTGTCCTGTCTGGCACTCTTTCGGCACTTTCTTTCACCCAGGACTGTCAAGTTCAGCTGGACTCTGCAGAGTTCCGAGTGTCAGGGCTGGCAGCTCAGGCTGTCAACACTTCAATAGAAACCTGCAAGACCTCCACCACCCTGGGCTGTTAACCCTACTAAGTCTTCCAAATGCTGTAGTGAATTAAGTGATTCACTTGCAAATATTACAACACAGAAAAATTTCTGGAAAAACAGATCAACAGTATTTTCGTAAGACAGCCATCAGGAAATTCGCTTTGGCAAAATGCTTAATCTGGCTCAATTCATACTGACTTAATGGATTTAACGGAATTTCATCTACGATAATTTGTCTTTCTCTGCTTTGTGTGGCCATGTGAAATTTTGACTTCTGGAACACACGTTCACTACCACTGGGGTTACTGATGAATGCAAATTACTCATTTACATAATAATTCACAGCACTGCATATTCATGCGATGGGACAGAGGTGCAGTTAGTCTAAACTAGTGTAACTGTGGTGGTGTCAGAATTTTTGCTAGTTGAAAGCCCGTTTCTGACCGATAAAAGTTTGCCCTATTTGGAGGACCTGGTGTTGGGAGTGGTCATCATAATAAATTTGATATTTCTTTTTGTTTGCTGGTAACTACTAGGCAGACGTAAACATCTTGACTACCGTAAAGTGAGTGCGTTACTACTCTTCTATTGGATATTATTAATTTTAAACACTTTAATCATGTTCAGTGAAGTGAAGGCCTTCCAAGAAAATATGAGCTTTAAAATCATGATCTTTGTATATATATAAAATCATTGTAGATTCATATTTTGTGTTCTGCAGGTGCAACTGTACCAGCCCACAGAGCAGTTCTGGTAGCTCGCTGTGAGGTAATGGCAGCGATGTTTAATGGTAATTATCTAGAAGCAAATAGTATTCTGGTTCCAGTGTATGGGGTTTCCAAAGACACTTTCGTCTCCTTTCTAGAGTATCTTTATACCGACTCCTGCTGCCCAGGTAAGAAAATTTAAAAATACATGTGTATCTGTTACTCATTTTTCTGCAGTGAGGCATTGATAGAGAGGAATGCAGCAGCATTTATTTCATTGAAAAACACAAATATCTTAGTGTACAGTGTCTCAAGAAAGTGAACTTCCTCATATGGTACAATAAAAAAAGAAATCAATCTTACTGAAGTAACAGCAACTGCAGGCAGAACAAATATCCCTAATAAAATGAATTATTTGTTATGTTCTTACATATCAAGACTCAAAAATCTGTGAAAGTTAATTTCTGATCCATTAAAATATTTGGAATTTTCTCTCCACTTCATAATAGTACTGCTTTCTAGTCTTAATTCTGGGTTTAATTTTAAAACTGTCATTTTGTTTAGCCTGTATTTTGTGAAGTTAAGTATAAACAAGGTTAAATTGCAGGAATGCCTTATTTATAGACAGGGATATCTTATTTGTATATAAAACCAGAAAAAAACTATGTGAACTGGAGTATTTGGCAAGGAAAATTGAGCTTAAGTATTCTTTGTGTCTTAACCTTTGTCTTTTTTAATGAGGAGAAAATCCACATACAAAATATGAAATATGACTTAAATACAGATAATTATTTTTTGATATAGTGGAAGGATGAATGAATGAATGAATGATTCATGATATGTATTTTTGATTTTTTTTCTCTTTAAATAATTCTCCTTATTGCTAGGTTTTTGACATGTTTCTGTTTTCAGTCCATATAATGTTTCCTTGTCCATCAGTTTAAATATACAACAATACCGTATTTAAAAAAAAAATTAAATTATGTTTTTAGTCGTTTAATTTATTATTAAATTAAATTAAATTTTTGCTTGTATTTTTTTAATTTTTATTTTTAAAAATAAAATGGTTGCTCCATTTTTTTTCGACCTGTTTACTATATTTTCTTGTATGTGTATCATAGAGATATGAAAGAAAGTTAGAAAGAGAAGCTTTTTGAAAGAGAAGTTAGAAAGCTAAATCCTCTTATTAATAATTACTTATACTAAATAGACCAGCATCACTTGACTCAGCATCTTAACGATACAAGATATTGGCAATAATTTATTACACTTAGCTTCTAAAATGTACTAGCTACTTTTTTCCTGTTAATAAAATAGTTTATCTGGAAAAAGAGAGGGATATAGCAAAATTAGAATGATAATGATGAAAGATAAAAGAAGGTGGTCAACAGTGGTTTGATTTTGTGTTCACAGTTAGGTGTTTAAATGATGACTCTGTGAAAAGTGGCTTCGATGATCTTGCCAAAAAGCTGAAACACGTGTGACTTCTGTTTTCCTGTTTTTCAGCCAGTATTCTCCAAGCTATGTCTCTCTTGATCTGTGCAGAGATGTACCAAGTAATGAGACTCCAGCATATTTGCGAGCTTTACATTATCACGCAGCTTCAGAGCATGCCTAGCAGGGAACTGGCATCCACAAGTCTCAGCATTGTTAGTTTGCTCAAAAAAGCTAAGGTATGTGTTGTATATATCAGACAAGAAGAAGTATGTGGACTCTAATTAGTGGGGGTTGTTTAATTGTTAAGATTCTTAAGGTTTTACTAATTACCGTTCCCAAGGACAAACACTGGTATACAGTCTGTTGATTAGGGATACCTGGTGGCACAAGGCTGGCTAAAATAAGGCTTTCAGCCTTTTATTGCAGAATGTGCAGTCGTACCATAATTGCACGATTTCCGTCGTCACAGACACGTTGCAATAATTCAGCTTAATTGCAGCTTCTGCCAGAGAAGATGTGTTTTAGGGAAGTGAGGATGCACTACTTCTTGTTCTAGTCAAAAAGAAAATTTATGATATGCAAGTGCAAGGGAGACCTGACCTGGTAGAATACTGAGTAAAATACATAAAAAGCATGAAAAGAAAAGGTTAGAGGCTGAAAAAAGAAAGAGGGACAGTAAAGGCAGGTTTGGAAAACCGAAGAGGAAAATAAAAACTGAATTGTTTACAAGTCTTAGGCAGGATATTGTCTTAAACGAACAGGATTTTGTGGAGAAAGAGGAGATGATAAACCCAGTATGCTGCGCTCCTTACCTTCCTTTTTATCAAGCGCTGCTTCTGCACAGAAGACAAAAATTTCCAAGGCTCCTGACTAAAGGAGCCCCAGTGGTTGGGTCACACTTCTGTGGGAGGGTGTTTTATTGTTTGTTCTTGGGTGTCCCTCTGTTTATGTATTTCCATCAATGAGTTTTCCTTCGTTATCTGCCGCAGTCAAAATTATATTTAGTAAACTGCTATGTTGATAGTGGAAATCTGGAATATTTTGACATGCGAGGTGTGTTTGTGTTTGAGACATGATAGAATTAAGAATTGTTTGTGTTTCCTTTCTTCTTGTAGTTTCACAATTCTGACTGCCTTTCAACTTGGCTTCTTCATTTCATTGCCACTAACTACCTCATCTTCAGTCGAAAGCCTGAGTTTCAAGATCTTTCAGGTAATTTGTCAATTACTTTTAAAACAAGAAATGTTTTTCAGCTCTGCTTAGATCAGAAGCAAGGTACTGGACAGTACTACTTCTGCATGAGAAGATGAGTAGGACTTCTTTAGGCTGTAGAGCCTGGTCCAGTCCATAACCTGAGCTGGACAGTTCACCACCCTTCTGTGGGATCAGCACACGACACATGCAGAGCAGCACAGCCAGCAACCACATCCCCTTGTCTTTTGATTCCTGTACAGATTACCAGGCTCCCACCCATAACTGAACTGACTAGGTGAGTTTGGTCATTGTATGTTGACCCCTCCACCTTAAGTATATAATTTTGTTTAGTTTGCACATTTGAATCAAGGCAATGCGTCACTTCCAATACTTGCTCTTTCAGGGTTGGGGTTTTCTTTGAAGAAAATAGGATTCTCGCAGTACTCTTCAGCAGATCTCATGAAATGAAATAACAAATGTCCATTCCACTAAATAAACCCAGGTTCTTCCAGGGAACTGATATTTGTTTTCCCAAATGTTTGTTTGTTTGGACAAACAAGTGTAATTTTTTCCTGAGATGTAACTGTAGAAGGTTTCACTCATTGCCTACAGGATTTTTCATTATGCTGATGAAGGTGGTATTGACGGTTGCATCTCTTTGACCTGTGGTTCATATTCAGACTGTTGATATGGGGCCAGTGTATTCCAGAAGCGGATTTTTCTTATCTGTGAGCCAAAGCTCTGTTTGGTCCAAAGTACATTAAAGGTTCTCTTTCTTCATTTGCAAGGCTGCTATACGTATGTGTAATGAGAACGACTTTGTAATTGTTCTGAGCAAAGGAAGGAGAGCTAGGTCTTCCATGCTTTGTTGGGAACTGGAACTTGTCTTCCAGTGGCCCATCCGCCCATCTTCTGAAATGTCTATTTTGTATAACCAGATTTGGATTAAAGGTGGGAGAGCATGGCACCTGTGCTGGCAGGTGTCACCCACCAGTGGGTTTGGTCCACAGTGGACTTGCTTGGCTTCCCTTCCTGCTGGTTCAGGTGATGAGGTGTGTTTGAAAGCACTTCATGACATCTTCCTTGCTACAGAGCTTCGGTCTCAAACAGCCTGATGTTCTCCTCAAGCTGCAGGAAAGAGGCTGTCCTCTCCATTTGGTGAGTGTCAGAGCTGCCTCTGGATGCCCCTCGATGTACAGGAGAGCACAGACGTCCTTCAGACTTAGGGTTACCACAGGGCTCAATCTAGGCACATCTATTTACCCATTTTCCAGTTCCCCAATGGCATATCAATTGATCAGTACAGCTTACTAAATATTATTTTTCTGCTGTGGTAAGTACTGTTAATAGCACTTCTGTCTCCGTGTTGCAGTTATCCTGATAGAGATCAGGCTGCATATGAGCCTGTCCTGAAACTCAGGGGCCTGGGTCAGAGATATCGCTATGAAACTTCCTAGCCTAGTACAGCCCTCGGACTACTATCCATTACTGCTCTTCCACGTGGGTAGTGATGAAGCTGTAGTGAGTAGTCCAAGGATAATTAAAAGAGACCTCAGAGCCTTGGCATGGCCAGTGAGGGAATCTGGGGCACAGGTTGTTTTTTGCTCCGTACTTTCAGTTGCAGGCAGTGGTGTTGGAAGGAACAGGTGGACCCAATCTATTAACACATTGCCCTTACTGAAAATTGGTGGGATGAATCCCATTGCTGGAGTGTGGCTATAGATGGCTACAGGCGGTTCAAATGGGACAGGCAGGGATGAAGAGGCGGACGTGATGCTCTCTATGTCAAGAAATGGATAGATTGTGAAGAGCTGTCCCTGAAGAATATCCTTAGCAGGTAGAAAACTTATGGGTAAGAATTAGAGACTGAGGCAAGAAAGGCAACATTGTGCCTGGTGTCTACTACAAGTCACCTGATCAAGGGAGTCTACTGATGAAGTCTTCTTCCTCCAGCTCCAGGAGGCTTCACGCTCACATGCTCTCATGCTGCCAGGGACTTCAACCACCCTAACATCTGCTGGAAATTCAGCATGACAAGCTGTGGGCAATCCAGAAGATTCGCAGAATGCATGGAGGGTAACTTCTTAAGCCAGGTAATAGACACCCCTACCAGAGAGAATGTAATACTGGACCTGATGGTGACCAAAGCAAGTGAGGTAATGGGTGACATCAATACTGGAGGCAGCCTTGGCTGCAGTGATCATGCATTGGAGGAGTTCGCAGTCCTGACGGATAAGTGTCAAGTGAAGAATGAAGTCAGAATCCTGAAATTTAAGCAAGCAAAATGCCAGTTGTTCAAGGAGTTGGTCAGTAGGACCCCCTGGGAAACGGTCCTCAGGGAGAGGGGAACACAACAGAGCTGGCAGATGTTCAAGGAAACTTTCTGTAGAGCGCAGGAGCTCTCAGTCCCCAGGTGTAACAAATCAGGCAAGGAAGGGAAGAGACCAGCATGGCTGAGTCAAGACCTGCTGGTCAAACTAAAGGGCAAGAGAGAACTGTGCAGGCAGTGGAATCAGGAGAAGGGATCCAGGGAAGAGTATAGGGATGCTGCTGGGTTGTCTAGGGATGAGCTCAGGAGGGCCAGGTCGCAGCTGGAACTTAACTTGGCAAAGGACTCTAAGAATAACAAGAAGGGCTTCTACAGGTATGTCAACCATAAGAGGAAGGTCAAAGAATGCTTACCCCCTCACCCTGATGAACAAGACTGCCAAACTGGTAACAGTGGGCAAGGAGAAGGCTGGGGTACTCAACAAGTTTTTTGCCTCAGTCTTCACTGGCAACCTCTCTTCCCACACCTCTGGAGTGGATGGACCACAAGATGGGGACTGGAGGGGCAACGTCCCTCTCACTGTAAGGGAAGATCAAGTTGGTGACCACCCGAGGAACCTGAACATGCGTAAGTCTATGTGACCTGAAAAGATGCATCCCAGAGTCCTGAGAGAACTGGCTGATGTCATTGCCAAGACACTATCCATAATATTTGAAAGGTCATGGCAGTCAGGTGCAGTCCCTGGTGACTGGAAGAAGGGAAATATTGCACTTATTTTTAAAAAGTGTAGAAAGAGGACCCTGGGAACTACTGACCTGTCAGCTTCACCTCTGTGCCTGGGAAGATCATGGAACAGGTCCTCCTAGAAGCCATGCTAAGGCCCATGGAGGACAAGGACATGATTCAAGACAGCCACCATGGCTTCACCAAGGGCAAGTGCTGCCTGACCAACCCAGTGGTTTTCTAGGATGGAGTGACTGCATCAGTGGACAAGGGAAAAGTAATAGATGTCATCAATCTGGACTTCTGTAAAGCCTTTGACACGGTTCCCCACAACATCCTTCTCTCTAAATTGGGGAGATATGGATTGGATGGGTGGACTGTTTGGTGGATAAGGATTTGGTTGGAAGGTTGCAGCCAGACAGTAATTGTCAATGGCTCGATGTCCAGAAGGATGCTGGTGACAAGTGGTGTCCGTCAGGAGTCTGTACTGAGACCGGTGCTGTTTAACATTTTCATCAATGACTGAGAGAGATCAAGTGCACCCTCAGCAAGTTTGCAGATGACACCAAGCTGAGTGGTGCAGCTGACATGCCAAAAGGACAGGATGCCTTCCAGAGGGACCTGGACAAGCTCGAGAAATAGACCTATGTGAACCTCATGAGGTACAACAAAGCCAAGTGCAAGGTCCTGCATCTGTGTCGGGGCAACACCCGCTGGTACTAGTACAGGCTGGGGGATGAAGAGCAGCCCTGCAAAGAAGGACTTGGGCATACTGCTGGATGAAGAGCTGGCCATGACCCAGCAATGTGCACTCGCAGCCCAGCAGGCCAGCCATGCCCTGGGCTGCATCCCCAACAACATGGGCACAGGGCGAGGGAGGGGATTCTGCCCCTCTGCCCCGCTCTGCTGAGACCCCCCGGGAGTCCTGCGTCCAGCTCTGGAGCCCTCGGCACAGGACAGAGCTGGAGCTGTGGGAGCGGGGCCGGAGGAGGCCCCAGCAATGATGCGAGGGCTGGAACCCCTCTGCTGGGAGGAAAGGCTGGGAGAGCTGGGGCTGCTCA
>Ga0065711_1032422_pt1 | contig 27380 bp, 17 predicted proteins | sample Hoacrofraction12_FD_59098 | JGI IMG/M metagenome (GOLD analysis project Ga0065711, IMG submission 59098) | Hoatzin crop microbial communities from Cojedes, Venezuela - Epithelial fraction 12 v2 (version 2) | ecosystem: Host-associated > Birds > Digestive system > Esophagus > Crop | place...
GACAAGGTCCTGTGCAGCCTGCTGTAGGTGACCCTGCTTCAGCAGGAGGGTTGGACTAGATGACCCACAGAGGTCCCTTCCAACCCCGAACATTCTGTGATTCTGTGATTTAACTGTGGCCACACTGACCACACGCCTTAGAATAAAGGATCACATTTTGCATGAAGTATTACTCTCTCTCACTGGTCAAATTTAGGGCTGTTTCTACTCAAAGCAGTTACTTGCCACTTTTCTGCCTCTGATTTAATTATTAGAGTCCCTTAAAGAGACTATTTATTGATCACATTTCCTACAATATTTAATGCTCAGAATTACAATTAGGAAATGTATATAACTGATTGTGCTGTCAGATGAATCCCGTGTTACTCAACTGCTAGCTTGAGAAAAGCCACCCGTAATTGATGGGCTGTTCCCATGGGACACAGCGTGACACTGGCTATTAGATCAATGCCCAGTCGTGTATTGCACATTCCTTGAAACTTCAGTGTTTTTACTAAATGATCCTCCTCAGGCTTTCCATTAATTCAGGTCTTTTCAGGACATTTTCCTTCTGGTTAAATGATACCAAATCCTCTCTTTTTGATCAAGTGTGTTGTTTTGGTTTCAGGTGTTTTTTTGTTGTTGTTGGTTTAATAGCTAGCATTTCCTTTCTTCTTTTACACATTTTCAACCATTTTTTTTATAGTTCCCTGTTATTGAAGGCTATGCAAATTCTGTATAGGCCTTAGTATTCCTTCTTCCTTTCTTGCCTTCTACATGAACATTTATACAAACAGATAATTTGCATTTCTACAAAATCTGCAGAAATACTGAAAAATTAAAGCTGCAAGGGACCTCACCAAGACCACCTACTCCAACACCAATACCTGGAAGCAGTCATCACACTACAAACACATGAAGCTCCCACATTCACCTACATATCAGACGATCAAAATCAGATGCAGATTCTTCTGGTTGCCGCAGTACTGAGAATACCGTATGAGAATTTTGCTTAGTCTGTCAATATTCTGTATCTCTACAGCGCCTTTTGGCAGAGGACAAAATCAGCAGTCCATCCCCTAGCCTGCGTATTCATGGTCTAACACCGCTAACTCTGTCACGCCATTAATCGGTCCAACGCCAACTGCTGGCATTTTGTCTGCAAGGTCAATTTTTATAGAGTTGAACAGTCTTTCGTTTCAGATAACCAGGCTCAAGCATTTTAACAACCAAAGATAATCAATGTATTTTCAAAAGGAATATATGTTCCCAAGATAGAAAAATGTTAGCAGATCAGAGACTTACACATATCACTGTAGAGCGCTCATACTTGTCAGGTACTACTGTGAAATAAATCTTCCATCTTTGATTTTTTTTGTGTGCAGTTGTCTCATCTGTTAAGTTTTTACAGTAAATCCCATCTTGAAAACAGAATTCTGACAATATGTAGAATTTATAAACTGTGTGCAGTCCCACTTGCATAAAACCGAAGGATCCAAATATCAGTGTGAGCAAAGAATTCACACTCATTCCTACGTGACCATAATAAGCAAGGCGTCCATACGGGTGGTCAAACCCACATTTAGACCACTAAAAGGAGTTCACCAGACTAAGTGCTCAGTACCTGAACATTCCTATTAAGCTGCATATGTGAGCTGATCTCTAGAATATCAAGAAGTTAATCAGGACATTTAAGGGTTTAATGGTGATTCAACAGTTTGCGCAAAGGAAAGACACACACCACCCCACGCCAAGGAAATTATTTGGAAGCAAATCGGTAAGCCACATGTTTCCACAAGAGGATAAAAGCAGCTTAAGATAAAATAGAAATCCACAAGTCTGTTTTCAGTTGAAAATACAGTAGCACTGTAGCAATTCCGACTTCCCATTTAATGCCCACTTCACTGAAGTGCTGTGTTGCAAGAGAATTTCAGCTTTTGGAATACAAGTTTCCATTTTTCTGCCAAGTTAGCATTACCACTAGTAACACTCTTCTTCAGTTACACACAAAAAAGTAAATATTTCACCCCTTTATACAATATACAATTACCTAAACTTTGCTGAGCAGATTCCAAGTGAAAGAATTCCCTTTCTGTCTTAGCCCTTTAAAAAACATCCTAAAGTTATTTTAACAGCAGTTCAGAGATCACTAGCAAAACACTAATCTTTGCTTCTTGAAATGATTTTCGAAACCACTTTCAACACAAATACATGTGTACGACAAAAGCACATAAACTGCACAGTGTTACACCTAGCTCCAACCCTGCTGCAGTTTAACGTGTTCAAATATCACGACACACACATCAATCCTGGATTGTTCAGTCTGTTTCTGTAAGCAGCCAAACCAAATGCACCGTTGCAGCAATTGCTGCTATTTGTTCACACTAGTTTTCCTAAAGCTGCTAAAATATACACTTCCCTCCGCCTATGCTCCAACAGGCTAGTACAGAAAAACTGCAGCCACAAATAAATGAGCCATCACTGGACAGAAGCATTTTCAATTATACAGAAAACAAGGAAACTGGCAACTGCATTATATAACGTACCCAGTTCATTTATTTAGATAAATGTAACTGAAATGTGATACAACTTTTTAATTATAGAAGTGTAATAAAAATAAATTCATTGTTGCTGCAATCCTGCAGTTGGAATTCCAAACTTATTCCCATTGTGATTTTCCAGCTACTGTTGAGGTGCAGCGGCACATGATTTAGCTGCTTCTTCCCTAAAAATAAAAAACTGCACAAGTATTTTGCCAGTTGCAGAATAAAAAAAATATTGACAGATCATATTTATTGTTCCTCACATAATGACTTTAATCTGATTTTTCTCATCTACCAGTCTCATGTAACCCAAACCCATCTTTCTTGCCCTCCCCACATCACACAAAACACATCAGAATCCAATTTTGTTGTCAGTCTCCACATCCCAGTGCAAAAGCATCCAAACAGTAACTCTCTCAATTCTAGGCAAACTTTTCATATCCTTGTGTGTGTATATACCTACATCAAGAGTTCACAATTTTGGGATATTTAGAGGGAGTTATCAACAGTTAAGCCTAACATTTAAATTTAACATTTCCCAAAGTTAGATGCGCAGAGTTTTCACTGCAGGGTGTAGGTCTGCTGCGTGTCCTTCACCGCAAGGGTTATAAAGAGGGACCGTGGATCCTTCCTGTTTTTGCGGACTGTGATCTTTCCTCTCAAAGCCTCTCCTGCAAAAGTAAAAAAGGAAATTACTACTCTTACATTACTGAATCATGCACAGCAACAGCAAAAATGCATTACATACCCTTATACTGCATGAGAAGCTGTTCCCAATTAAATGAGGTTTCCTCCATGTTTTCAAAGCTCTAAGCAATGGTTATGACAACAAACCTAAGACAAGCTAACTGCAGTTAAACCTGGTGAGGTGCTGAGTTACGTCTGATGCTTTACTTCTCAGATGACCCACCCAAAAAGCTGATACACCAACTATTTCACTTGTAACTGGGGAAAAACACTGCATTCCCTGGATACACTAACCTCTCTTTGTATCTGGTTGAGCTGGATCTGCACATTACTACCCAGCATTTCCAGGCACGTACGCATTGCAGCTGGACAGGTACCAAGTGCCACCACACTATTTTCCCCCACTCTCCGAGCTTCAAATATCAACTTGTTTTCTCGTGAAACAATATGTAACATCTTTAAATTCTTGAACACAGATTTCCATCCATGAAGTAAGCAAATTATTAGCAGTAATAAAACAGTATAAAAAAGCAAAATTGCTAGTCCATAAAATACAATATTGCATTATTCCTTTGCTGAACTCTCCAACTTAAACACCTCACTACTATCAACTTTGAGCAAAATCAAGTAACCATAAAAATCTTCCACTTCCTCCTGCTTATGCCATGTGGTTCGTATTTGCACAGCATTTGGTTCTAATTAGGTAAGGTTTTTATCTGGCAGGAAACATTAACACAGAAATCTTCACAGCATTTCAAGTATACACATTATTAACAGCAAGTTTCATTTTAACAAACTCTCAGGTTTTCTTGACGGTACCACTTCACATACACATGCTTCAGCTAAAACCAGAGAGAACACTCTGACTCTGACACAGAAGGAAAAAGCTGAGACACATCTAGAGAGGCGCATCTCCCACTTTTGGTGTTACTGGATTTTAGTAAAAGCTTTTGTCCTAGAGAAATTCCAGGCCTTGACGTTTCTGTGTAATATCCTGTCCTAGCCTGGTTCCATCCCAATGGCAGCTACAGCTCCACAGCACATTGAGTACTCCCACACTTATTCCTTAACATAATTCAAAGGTCTGTTCTAGCTTTTAAAAGCACTTTCAGATTCTGAAATAAGCGAGGAGAAAAACTAAACCTGCTGTGCCTACTTCAGAACTTGTGTATACTCTAAGGCACTTTTCACACACAAGATAGATCATGAAATCAGACTTACAGATCCAGAAATAATCTCCTAACAGCCCACTTCATCGTCAAGCAAACGTACTCCGTGGATCAGATGTGAAAAGCCTTTATAGCTATGCAACCTTTTGAAACTTTATGCAGGACTAAACAAAGGGACAATGAACCTATTTCTCTATAGGCACAGCTGTTCTTAACTTTTTTCCCTGCATCTATGATCCTAATAAGAAGATGATATTAGAAAACTACAGGTACAGACGTTAGGCACTCCAGGAACTGATTCATGCTATACAAAGTTAAGACAAGCCTTACAAGTTTGTATCCGTCATGTTAAAGTCACACAAACTGAAATCCATAGTCAATTCCAACTAGTCACAGGATTTACTATTTGCTTATTTGAAAGCTTTACTTAAAAAGCAATTTTGAGAGACCAAGCTTTCAACAAGGTTCTTGATTTCCAGATACTTAAGGAGCTACTTTAACAATATTCATATTTTTGAGTATTAAGCACAAATTTACTGAGAAGGCGGTACAGAAGAACATTAAAGAGAATTTAGTTTTCTTATTAGCTTTCCTCTGCTTCCCCCAAACTTCATCCCATGTGCCCCAAAAAAGCCAGCAAATTCCATGGTCCCTGCGCAGTGCTGTGAGATTCTTCCAGCCTTGCATGCCTGATGGGGAAAGCAAGGGGGGCAACAAAAAAAAAAGGTTCAGATCTCTGCAGAGTAAAGGTATGGAAAGAGTTTCATAGATTTCCCTAAGCCGTACACAACTGACATTTGGGCTACATCGTCCCCACTAAATACCGAAGAGAGGTTAATAAACTTCAGAAACATCGGAGTGGCTGTAAATCTAGTACTAGAAGAATTTAGCTTCAAGTCTTTTGTTCCATGGAAAGAGAAGAACAATCAAGAGGTAAAGAAATGGAAACAAACTGCAGCCTCATCTGCAAACACAAATTTCTTTGTTGATATAGACATACATGACCGAAAATGTTAATGCTATGTATGTAGGAAAAGATTACTTTTCAACATCTCGGTGTTTGAAATATTTATGTACATGACAGTTTCAAGTATGTATGTGTGGAAAACGGCTCCCCGATTTTGGCATCTAGACTAAAAGCCTGAAGTCAGAAGGTATCAACATCCCTGCAAGTAGAAATGACTAGATTTATGTGGTTTTTGAACTACCTAAACATTTCTAGTACTTTGTGCATCACAGATTGTTTCAAGCTCAGATTAGCAGACAAATGATTTCAGATACAAAAATAACTAAACCACAGTTTTGAAAAGAGCTCAAGATACAACCCAGAAGTTGAAACCAAATACATTCAGGTTAGTATTTTATATCTTATTTAATTACAAATATGTGAAATTCAATGGCCTGGACTGAAGAGAGGTAGAACGGATTTTTAATTTTCAAACCTGACAACGTGAGAAGTTTTTAAATAATGTCACATTTATGTTAGAAAAAATAAAAGTTTAAGCCAACTGCATTAACATTTTCAAGTAAGGTATCTGAAATTATGTGCCCCAGCAAGAGACTAATTTTGAAGTTGGAGGACCTTCACCTTCTAAATCACAATGGGGGGACTAAAAGAATCGGGAAACTTTCTTCGGTGGCCTTTAGTCAGACACTCAGAACGTAAGTTACAGCTCAGATTTTTATGCAACTTACACATCATTGCAAAAGCTCTGGAATGACAAATTCTGTTCCGATAGCCTGGCTCTGGCTTGACGACCAACATGTACATTGTGTTCTTTTTATCTTTAGGAAACTACACACTTGGTGAATAGTCTAATATATGAAGAAAAAAAATCCACAAATACAGATGTTGCTCATATTGCAAGCAAATATTACCTATACAGGGTTTCTAGCCTTGTTTTTAATGACCTTACTGAGCAGCTATCTCTTAATGTCACTATGCTTTCATGAAGATTGCTGCTTGCGGTTACTAGGAAAAAAAAACTAATCTCAATTTATTTTCAGTCCTTAGTAAGACCTGCAATTTAAGTTGTATTTGTAAAAATTTAGGAAGCAATTGCTGAGCCACTTCATACCATCATTTTAAAACCACAAGAACTAGATCTAAACAGGTGACTCTACTGAACACATTCTAGGAGGGCATGATCTCCATCTACAGCAGTAAATTCTCTTCTTAGCCTTCCATTCAGCGTCCCTGGCCCCACTCATCTTCATCCCTCACACCAGCCACATCCACTGTTACTACTTTTCCATCTCACTGGATCCAAAATATCTCGCAGCTATTCACTACTTACTATGATTTTTAAAAGCTATTGTTTATGTTCTGTCAAAAAGCCAACATTTCCAATATTCTTGTTGCAAAATGAAAACAAATAGCAATTTGAAAACGAAACAGGTTTCAAATTCAGTAAGAATTTTAGAATTCTCCATTTGGCACTATTCTCAGTTGCACTCACAAACAGTAAGCCAACACAAGATCCACATTATAAATAATAAATACAGGACGTTTTGTCAAAGGCTGCAGTATAAACATCAAAGAAAGCTTTTCAACAAGAATGACTGTAGTACCAATACTGTACAGAAGATAGAAAAAATACACATATTCCTTGAGAAATTTCTTTCATAATTTAACAGTTAGAGATTCCACTTCAATTCCTGTGCAGCTTTATTATTAGGACACAAATAACTGACAGAATACTACACAATTTTCAAAGAACTGTGAAAATGGTTTCACAGATTATTTAAACAGAAACAGATTTGCCAGGTAGAAGGCCAAGGTAAAGAAAAAAGTCCATTACAGCTTCTCTCCAGCTAGGAAGTTGAACCTATTTCGAACATACAGATTTTCAGAACTGCTACAAGATGAGTTATTTGATGTATTTTAACTTGCTATAACAACAATTTTTAGAACATTCAGTAAGCCTAAAGAGCCTCTGAGAACTAAAATTCCATGATTTAAATTAGTCCAGTCTTACCACTTAAAATATGAATACAAGGCAATAAAATATATGAAATAAGTCTAAACATAATTTCATAAATTGTAGCTGACTTCATAGAACAGAACCCTCAGATTCTGTTTGTAAAGGCAGTTAATGAAACAAAGCATTCCCTTTTTCTCAGCTATTCTTATGCAGTAACCACATGAAATCTGCCTCTCTAACCAGCCTTTCCTGAGGGCTGAAGCAAACAACAGCAGTGCAACCAAGTAACAGAAAGGCAGTTCTGAACAATTAATCAATGTCATGTAGATAGAAAGTGACTGATGTTTTTTCACCATTCTGCTGTCCTGTGAGCTGCCCGGAGGAAGCTGTCTCTGGGACTCAGCTGCTTCACCTTGCTCTTATCACGCTCAGCTGAATGCAAGTAAACCGCACAGTGCCACTGCAGTTTGATTAGGACAAAACTGAATCCATTACAACCCCCTTCCTGCGTTTTTATTATCCCTTGGGGAGTCCTGAAATTTGTCCCCAAAAAGAAAAAAACAAAAGAATTCAGCAGAAGTGCCGCACAAGCTCGCTAGCACAGGAAAAAATGCATCCCTAGGTCCATACTGACCCACTGCCAAATACTACACCTCTGATCACATGCTCTACAGTACACCCTATAAAGTGTGCTCTGAACGCTCAAAATAGTTTATTTTGATTCTAAACTCCACCGTCAGCGAAGCTGTAGGCAATTTTATCTTTCCCCTGTGTTTGTACAGTACGATTATATACCGGGCAAGCCTGCAGGTTGTGAGTGAAGACATTTCTCAGTGCAAGAGCCCTATCACCAAGAGTATTTAGGCCCAACAAATCGTATTTTTCAGTCTATAACTTGATTCATCTGAAAGGATTTGACTGAACCCAAAGACTGCATGCAGTGTCCTGCATACACATCCGTAACATCTACTTAAAGCTCAAAATGATCCACAGCGATGAACTTGTAATGTGAAGAATCACCCTGCCTTTCAATACAACCTGGTGTCCCCTCCCTCTCGGATTATGATAAAGATTGAAAGAGTCACTGAAGGTAGCCAGCAGTCATGATCTTTCAGATTTCCTTCTTTTCTACCTGTGGAAGAGCTTTATGAAGCCAACAGTTAGACAAGTAAAAACATGATATGCTTTCATGCTGCTCTTTATTCTGACCCCTTACAGAAGACCTCACTGGAATTGTTTCAGACAACGGCTCAGAAACTGCAGTGGATTTGGGCTAAAGACACATTAGCTACTGAACGGCTGACAAGAAATATCTTTACAAATCCCCTCCACTGCAAACCCACAAGCTTCCAAGTGGTAGTCATACATGCCTTCACTGTCACACAATAGTAAGCTTTGACACCACTCTTCATGATAAGGGTGTCCTCCCTTGAGGCTGACAACTTAAACATTATCTAGTTTTCCATTCCAGTTTAGACTAACTGGACTCACTATATCATGCAACTCTGAGGTCTAGCACGTAACTGAAAATACCCCAAGTCTCAAAAATGTTACTCCGGAAGAGCTGGCTAGAAAGTAGTTTTCATATACCATCTATCTTCCGAAAATGAAGAACAACAGAGTGGCTTGAGAGCAGCCCTGAGGAGAAGGACTTCGGGGTACTGGTGGATGAGAAGCTCAACATGAGCCGGCAATGTGCGCTTGCAGCCCAGAAAGCCAACCATATCCTGGGCTGCATCAAGAGAAGTGTGGCCAGCAGGTCGAGAGAGGCAATTCTGCTCCTTTACTCCGCTCTCGTGAAACCCTACCTGGAATACTGCGTCCAGCTCTGGGGCCCCCAACATAAGGACATGAATGTGTTGGAGCGGGTCTAGAGGAGGGCCACAAAGATGATCAGAGGGCTGGAGTACCTCTCCTACTAGGACAGGCTAAGAGAGTTGGGGCTGTTCAAGCCTGAAGAAGAGAATGCTCTGGGGTGACCTTGCAGCAGCCTTCCAGTACCTGAAGGGGCCTACAGGAAGGATGGAGAGGGACTGTTCAGAAGGGTGTGTAGTGACAGGACAAGGGGGAACAGCTCTAAACTAAAAGAGGGCAGATTTAGATCAGATATTAGGAGGAAATTCTTCACCATGAGGGTGATGAAACACTGGAACAGGTTGCCCAGAGAAGCTGTCGATGCCCCCTCCCTGGCAGTGTTCAGGGCCAGGTTGGATGGAGCTCTGAGGAACCTGGTCTAGTGGAAGATGTCCCTGCTCATGGCAGGGGGGTTGGAACCAGATGATCTTTAAGGTCCCTTCCAACCCTTACCATTGTAAGATTCTATAAAATCATCTGTGGTGGGACCAAGAGCATTCCCCTTAAATCCAGTAACTTATCTTAATCCTCCCATCCATCTTCTAAAACGGCAGGCACCTGCAGCTGTACACAGACTGCCACCTTCCCCTTTGGCCACTTCTCTTGCCGAATCCCCAACCCAGGAGATCCAATGAGCAGTTCCTGTATGGAGCAGTAATCGCTGCCTTTCAGTAACATCCATCCGACCTGCGACACCCTTCTTCCACCAGCTGGCTACTTTTACAAACTATCAGCCGTTTACCAACTCCTTTCTGCTACATCACTGTTCGCCCTCTCCTGAAACTATGTTGAGGTTCGGCCTTTCCCTTTCATCCTCTGAGTATATTCTTGGAAGAGTTTTTATACCAAACTGGCATGTTTCAACTTCCCAAGACAAACTGTGAACTAGGCTGCTGCAGAGAAGTCTACACAGCCAGCTGAGTAAGGTAAGACAGCCTCATATGGCTGCCTAAGATAACGTGCACACCCTGCTAGTGATCGAGATTCCCAAGGTAGCTCAGATACCAGAAATATTTGCCACAGGGAACTGTGAAGGCCAGATACATGGTCCTCCAAAATCCACGTCTTCCTGTCTAGATGCAAAATTTCTATTATCTTTCAACAGGATAAAACAGCCACAGAAAGAGATTCTCTCAACTTAGTGCCGAAATACACACATACGCATGTTTCTGAAAAGTCAGCAGGATGATTTTAAACTGCAGATTCCAAAAGATATAGCATAAGACATGCAAGATTTAGTTGGATGTCGAAATCCAAGTTTTAACAATTAATAGATTCTAAAAGCAAGCATCCTTTTTGGAGGTATCGCTTGTAAGTAAACAAGTAACAGTGTTCTACAAACACCATGTTGCAGCTGTAGACAGGCAAAACAGACAGTAAAATCTCAATTAGGAACCAAATTATCCAACTGGGAGACACAATATTGAAGTATTTCAGTATTAGATCAAAACATTCAGACAGATTAATTGTGCCAGCGTCGTTTTCCTACTTTAATAACATTCTCTAGGTAGACAAATTAGCATTTTTTAGTTTGTAAATCTATGAACAGTTACCCAATTACGGAGACTGGAAAGTTAAAGATAATCAAGGATTTTACAGGGGCTTAGTCATGTGAGTTCTTCAGTTTTGCTGCACTAGCCCCTTTTAGCACCACAGAAAAACAAATCAAGGTTTTATTTCCACTGCAATGCAATATCAAGAACACAAAATGCCGACAATATGCTGTTTTATTGCTAATAAGATTTGCTTGTACACAGATCTGGGTTTTAACTTAATGCATCGTTACTGAAAAGATTCTGTGGGCCCTCTAAAATATTTTTTTCTAAGCATTTTATTTATTTAGTAAATCCTTCAGACAAGCAAATGAGAATAATATACTATAAATATTTTTTATTTATGAAACTTATCAGGAATATTTCAAAGAAAGGAAGCGACTCATGTTTGGAGCATGAATAAGATACTGTTTTGGCATCTCAGTTTTCAAAACAAAGACATTTTCAAGCTATTAAAAGCGCTGCTAAGTGAAGCCTTGTACTCTGCAGGGAGTCTACAATGCAATACCCTTTTGTCTGAGAAAACCCAGCTTTTCTGGCAATAAAGTATCATCTGGCCTCTTCATCCAGTTTCTTTAATTTTGCTGCGTGCTAAGCAGTTAAAGCACATCCAACACGTGACGCTACTTTGTTTTACTTCACTGTACATCAGCCTCAAGTCTCTCGTCACAGTCTGTGAGGAGGAAAACCAGCTTTTCGGAACACCTGAGTACTAAGAGACTATCCCCCACTCAGGCATTAAATCTAAACCAAATAAACAGGAACCATCCATTAAAACTATACACAAAGCTGTCTACCATAGTTAGGCTCTACCATAATTAGGCATCAAGCTGAAATTCAGTGGCAAATCAGAAGGGTTAATTAGGTGCAACTTTTATTGCCTCACTCTCCAGATCTCTGGATTTAGATTGAGCATCTCCCATTCCACCTTGGAGAATCTGCAAACACTGCACACCCAGCGCGCAATGCGGCAGGAACGGCTTGTAACGGCTTGATTCTGTTATCGCTAGATTAGAGATCAAAACATTCAGTCATTTTTGTGGCTGAGAAAATAGATCTATTTTTACAATAAATAACCTGACATCAAACGACTGAGAAAATTAGCTAATTCATACCGCAGAACAAAACAACTTTGCCATGGCATAAAGGAGTCTTTTCCTGTTAAATACTCAACAGGTTCAAAGATCTGTAAGCTCAACCTCTTTTACAAAGCAAATCCAAATACAATCAGTGCTTTATAACTACTTCAGGCACATCCTCAAAAGCCATAAAGCATCTGACAGAGACTTCAAGTCAGCCTTACTGTTTTACTCAGAATTGGCAATCTGAGGGAAACATTCTTCTTTACTGGGGAAAAAAAAAATCCACCATCCTGTCTGAAAGGTGCTTTCAAAACAGGAAAACATTTTAAATGCATTTTAGACCACCAAGTTCCTCTTTCACAACCTATTGAAACATTGAAAGCAAATGCCATCGTGGGTACATCAGTCAGATTATTGCAAGACTCAAATAATATTTCTATTTATTTTCCAATACTTATTAAGAGCTTGTCCCAACCCAAACAATACATTTAGACACAAGTGGGTTACCTTCATTCTATTTCCCAGTGCCATACATTTCTTATCCTAAGAATTTATACTGAGGATCGATGAATAGGGACAGACATAAAGAGTGAGGCTTTCAAATGATGCAAATGTATTTAATCTAACACAGTTACTTTTTTCTTCAGTTAACCTGCATTGGAAAAAATGCATCTGAAGACAAAAATATTTCCCCAAAAGCTAAGTACGCTCGGAGCAGATCTCAGTTCAACACGCCAGGCAGAAACAATACATGGTAAAATGGTAACAAGCAGTGCTAATGCATTAACAAGTGACAGATGAGAAACAGCTGGAAGTGCAACTTCACACATACTGCAAAAGAAATTTGAGCAGTTAAGCTGGTAAAATGGAAACTGAAAGACTGAAGAAATCAAAGAGTATGGTTAACCACAAGTTACCAAGATGAGTATTTCGGTTACTGTTTTTACAAGGGAAAAAAACCCAACATCAACAAATGGAAGAAATCTGTAGAGTAACATATCTTGAGGAAAAAATATTTTTGGAACAATGAAGGAGAAGGATCAGAGAGAATGGTTTTTCAAAAAAAAAAAAAAAATCACCTAAATTAAACAACATTCCTATGTACATATCAGGAAACACTCTCTGCCCTGATGGGCTTATGTCATCCATGAACAACAAATATCCCACAGAAATGAAAACTGGGATTACAAAGGAAAAGCAAATCACATCAAAAGCTTCTCTCAGAACCTTCTCTAACACTAGAAATAACAGGTAGAGAATCCTAGATTAAAGTGGTAATTTCATGTAAGATATAAAACCAGACAGAATGGGTAAAAGGATGGGCAAGAGGAACTTAAGAGAAGGAAATGGGTAGAAAGAAAAGAGAAGCACAGCTATACAAGATTTGTTATGGGAATAAATTTAAGAAATATGACCTATTAAAGATAAAGGAAGGAGTTACAGCAAAAGTGATCTTGAAGGTCAACTGAGCTGTGTTCACTGCTTCAAAGCACACCTTTCTGCAGTTGTCTTCAGAAAGTCACCGCACCTAGACTTGAATTCTAGAGCCAGGCACACCTCCCAGTAATTTCACACTTTTGGTAAACCTCAAATGATCTATGTAATATTAAATAATGGGCACATTTTAACAAATGTCATTGCACTTAAAAAAATTTCACTTCACAATCTATGACATTGAAATTTAATGAGTTGCAGCAAGGAGACCTTAGCCAGCCTTGTCTGGAAGGAGAAACTGAACAGAACATAAGCCACGTACAAACGCACCAATGCATATGTACATCCCAAGGAGTGACAGGACCTAGGAATATGCAAATAAAATTATTTAAGAATAAAAAGTCAAAGCATAAAAGAGAGAAATGATTTGTCAGATAACATAGACCATAGTGGCTTTAGGAAAGAAACTCCTGGTATAAAGTTGTCATGACTGATAGCTGGAAGAGGCAACTGCAAAAGTGGTTTAATTGAGCACAGATGCTGCTTCCACCATTGCACATTCCTAATCAGGTCTGTTAAGTGACACAATATTCCATCTACCTCAACACTTCTCTATAGTATCTCTAAGCTTCTTGACCTCAGTTTCTTTTGCAGCATCCACTTAAGTTTTTGTACACTTTCTCCCCATATGTCTGGTCTATTTATAACCTGTTCAGGTTGGGGCCATGCATTACCATGAGTTTATTAACCAACCAGCAGAAAGAAGGCCCACTTCGAGGTTCCTCCCTTGGTCCTGCTAGTCTGTGAAGAGAAATAGCCCTCAAAGACAACTATTTCATCATTGGGTAAGAATTCAACAGTGGTGTGTAAACATCTAGTGGTTTAAGTGGACAAAAATAAAAAATAATAAAACAGCATAAAACTATAACAACTTTATTTTCTTTGATTATAAAAAGACTAGGAGGGTCTGAAAGAAAGTGCAGTTCTACAGGAGTAAGAGGGCAAGACATAATTCTTGCCTTGTTGTATGTCCATCTTCTTGCATCACTACCCTGTGACAGTCACGGACATATTTCTGTCTCCATAAAGCAAGGAACATTTGACTACTTGCATAGAAATGTATTTTCAAGACTTATCAAATAGAACTAAGTAAAATCACTAACAAGCATAACCTTCGTGTTCAAAACCTTACTCCAGCAATTTATCATTTGAATTTTGGGTTATCCTTGATGACAACAAAAGCCTTTTCACTTGCATCAAATTCCAGGTGAAACATATTACAGTACTTAGCCATTTTATAAAAATTTACAGTGTATCAAAATAACATCTTCCATATTTCAGTGGATCCAAATTCATGGCTGTGAGTTCTTTGAAACTGTTTTCAATTTACAGAGTATTCTCCCACAGTGCCAGGTATGAAACCCATACATATATTCATGATCCATTTAACAAACACAGCGTAGTTCACGAGTGCTACAAAAAATCCTGTGCTATCACTTGATAAATATCGTACTTAAGAACATTAGTAATGTTAAAATTAAGAGAACCTTACTAGCGGTGTTCTGGTCTTATATTTTTCTGCCTCAGAAATGTTTTGATACACAAGTTTTCTCATCAAAATTACAGTACAGAGCTAAGTGTAAGGCATGTGCCCACTTACATATATGCATTTACATGTCTTTTAACATTATTGTGTAGAATATAGATAGATATTTCCCAATGCTTTGCTCAGACAACAAAATCTCTTTAATAGCAGCCGAAAGACTTGTTCACTAGTTCTTTATAACACATAATTCTTAAAATATTTCAGATTTAAAATTAATGATAATAGTAGTGTAACACAACTAGCATTGCACCACAACTCAATTTAAACATACCTGCTTCTACAGGAATTGGTTTCTCCAGGAGAAAAACTGTCTGTTTCCAGTGTGTTTTGGTACACTGGGGACCAGTTGAAAACAAGACCTGCAATGGAAGAGTTCAAGAGTTTGATTAAGAACAACATTTTTTATATCGCATCACATCAATCAATTACCAAACATACATGCACATGATGTGTTTGCTGCAGCACTGCCAAACACCCCGAGGCAGAGTAAAATATAAAAACACCCTAATCTCTCAGACATTTTAAAAATGGATAACCCCAGATACTCACCTTGTTGTGACAGTTCTTCTCAAAAAATATATCAAAATAACCTGCAACTGCCTATAAAAAAAAGAGGGAAATGCAAATATGAGAAAAGAATAGTAACCCTCAAGAAAAAAAAAGTCTATCATTACTATATACATTTATTGGGATTTCTACTCCTTTTCAAGATTTAATAACAGGAACAAGCTTAGATTTATGCTTTCAAGCCTGCTAGAAATCCTAAGACAAAAAAAATGAGCTGTCATCACACCTCTACTCTACTCCAGAACATTCAGCTCACTCTAACTGCCTTTTATTACATATCAAATTTTAGTCGAGTTTCCAAAATAACCCACACACCCTAACTGCAACTAGAATTACATATGAGAAAACAGCCTTTCAGATGTGCAAACCTACAAGCAAAAAATTCAGTCCTCGTCCTGTATGGCCCCCACAACCCTCACTGAATACACACTGAGTACAGGCGATTCTGCATGGCTGGTGCACTCTTGGCGTAGCTTAACATTTCTTTCCATAAAAGCTCCTCGTGAACAGAGGTAGAGCATAACCAGGCAGGGAGTATTTTTCTTCCTCTGCTACACACACAGATAAGGAAGAAGATCCACAAATGCCTTGTGCTGGCCTTTTCAGGAGTTAATAACTTCTAGCAGTAACTCGCCATCGGACTCCTCAGAACACTTCCTCTGTCCCTCCCGCCACCCCATTCCCAATTTCAAAGAGCCTCTCTCTTCAGTGCGTAATTCATTAGCGGGACTTGTCTTCCAGCTTGAAGAGGAAAGCAAATACAAAATGTCTGCACACAAAACAGTACACCGACATTATTAGTTACACAGTCTTTTAATACTGGCCTGCTTTTTTTGACAAAAAAAAGTCTTCCGAGAGTCCCAGAAATTCAAAGAATTCAAATAAAGAACTGGAAGATGCTAATAAAAGACCACCCACTCCACAGTTTCACCTCTGAAATCCTGTCCATGCTCACCTTTATTTGCTTTCCACTGTCTCCCACAAAAAGGCTAACGCACATCAGACCACAGGCCCACGGTAGTTACGCTTCTCTGTTGTATGTCAGCCCAAAGACATGACCCAGAGCAGAGCTTTTGAGTAACTCCAACTACAGCATATGATAATGATAGCTAAACCATTCTAAACCATTCTGGTATTTTTCCTCTCTAGTCTAAACCCAGAACAGATTTCACCAACGCGGTGGAGAACACAAGACATTACAGGAAGTAAGCCTGTGTTAAACCACCTGTGTTAGCTTGTCAACGAAGGGCACTCCAGAGAAGGCTGGCAAGTTCCAAATTCCAATGTGGGCAAATACTCTTCAAAAAAAAAAGAACCGAGGAGACACTGAGGGACCTTCAAGACAAATGAGCACCAGCTGTTGGAAACAGTGACTCTTCCATCCCTTAAGTCTTATCGCTCAATGCTGAGAATCTCATTCCCAAGTGAATTACAGCCTTGTCTCTAATATGCCTTTTTGAGTAAAGGCTGAGAAGGTTTTGACAAAATTTTATTGACTCATCAGACTACTTTTATTGATGCACAATCTCTTCTGGACATTAGTCAGAGATCTACTAAGTCATAAAAACATTTTTCAATCAGGTCAATACTGTTGATACGCTTACATATAAGACCTAGGATAGACCTAGGATATGATTAGTGGAGAAAGAAAAATGAGGTCGGGACAATAAAAACGCATTAAGAATTGAGGGGGAAAAAAAAAATTGGCTTCCAGAGAAAATGAGACATTCAAGCTACATTTTGGACCAGAAAGCTAAAAGCTCCAAGCAGACACACCATAGCTAAGGTGGCTGTAATTATCTACACACCTGGTACCAAGAAGTAACAGAAACACCCTACTTGCTACCCTGAGAAAACATCCCCAGATTAGCATTTTTCAGGGATCAAGTTCAGGCTGAAGAGAAACTGCAGTTACAAGCAAAGCAACTGTCCCCTGCTATTTGCTGCCTCCTGCGGTCTGGGAAACAGGACTGGTACATCCCCAGTAAATGATAAATAACCATCTTGTTCCTTACAGTATCAATGGTTTCCCTAACTGAAACAACCTGAAACATTGACTTTGACTATCTAAATCAAGAGGTAGTAACAGTAATTCTTACACTTCAAAGACCACCTTATACAGAGCTGCAAGGATTACAGAGTTCGAGGGCCCTGGAGAAGGGGAGGCTGAGGGGAGACCTTTTTGCTCTCTACAACTGCCTGGAAGGAGGTTGTAGCAAGGTGAGCGTCAGTCTCTCCTCCCAAATAACAAGTGATAGGCCAGGAGGAAACCACCGCAAGTTGTGCCAGGCAAGGTTTAAATTGGATATAAGGAAAAAATTTCTTCACTGAAAGGTTTATTCAGCACTGGAACAGGCTGCCCAGGGAAGTAGTGGAGTCGCCATCCCTGGGGTATTTAAAAACTGCGCAGACATTGTGCTTAGCGACATGGCTCAGTGGTGGACTTGGCAGTGTTAAGTTTATGGTTGGACTCAACGATCTTAAAGGTCTTTTCCAACCTAAACGATCCTATGATTCTGTGTTGCTGGATTCTGTGATGATTCTATGTTGCTTCTTACGAGAGCTTGCAAAGGCAACCTTACCAATTCACTTAGGAAGAAGGAAATTAAAATTCTATGATTCTGTGTTGCTGGCAAAGTATTGGAGGATTCAAAGCTGCAACACAGTTCTAGTTATTTCTCCTCTCAATGCTCTGTGAAAACCTTTACATAAAACATTACAATTTCTGCTCCTACATGAAGCAGCAGGAAGTCTTCCCTGAAAGAGCTATGAAAAACTAAAATCTCCGACTGCACTACAGAAGCCTATTTCAATACTACCAAATGCCAAGTGCTAAAAACCCCTAAACGAAAACAACCCCACCCTCATGGTATATTAGTGTAAGCCTTGCACCACTACAGAAACGATCTGGTACCCCACATTGATGTCTCGGGAAAAGAGGAAAAAAAAAGTCAGAAGTCAAGTACATGCAGATGATGATTTCCATAATTTTATCTACAATCACTAGTCCTGTATATTTACAAACAAAATCTCACCAATCTAAAAACCTACACAAATCAAAGTTGAAATACCTCATAATACAAAACCAGCTACAAAGTTGTGGGGTTCGGTTACTACCTTCTTCTGAGGAATTTATGCCTTTCCTTACATTTTAACTTTTTTTTTTATCCATTCTTGTTGGTGGGTTTATGCTGAAATGCACAATGAATAGCTTTTACATATAAGTACATTTAAGTGAAATAATTCCGTAAAAGTGAATTTCAAAACGTTTTCCTTTCATTTCATTTTTGAACACTACTACAAATCGCAGTAGCTGTAAGAGTCAACCACAAACTTCTATTAAATACAGCAGTAGCTATAACAGTTAAGCATAAACTTCTATTAAATATGCAATACGACAAATAAAGACATTTCCAATGTTTACAGCTTGAAGGAAGACGAAGTCTTCCCTTCTTGTTGTAAAATTTAACACATGAAGCTAAGCAGCAAAATATAAGGAAAAAATCACAAGTGGCATACTAGAAACAATCACAGACACAAGCATATTAAAATGGCATCTAGGGCTGGCCAGACTTCTATTACAGGTGGCATATTTTTCACAAGCAGGTAAACTGAAGAAAAGGAACACGTAAATAACGCCCCCATAAATTCTAGACGATGTTTTACAACTACTGCCTTGGTTTTGTTTTTTTTTTAAGCTTAACGGTAACAGTTATTTCTTCCATTGCAGTTTTCCTCATCTTTTTGCTCCACCTTTGATAGCTCATTTACAACTTCACCAACGACTAATCAGTAAGAACTTAAAGCCTTCTCTGGAAGAAGCTTTCAAGTGCCAGTCTCCTGAATACCGTGAAAGCAGAAAACAAAAATAATGACTTCTAAACTAGTAATAAATAACTGCAACTCCAGCCTGACACATGCTCTAGCCTCAAAGGATGTTAAATATTAGAAAACACTGCAGAAATATTATTCTTCCTGTTCTCAAATAAATTGCCAGGAGAAAAGCAGAGCTATGAGTACAAAAACTCCAACCCCAGAACAAAGTCTCTGTATTTATCCAGGGAATTAAGAAGGTTAAATAAGGAACTAAGGAAACTTTTAGGAATAAATGTACATTACTGAGATCGTAATCTAAATGTCAACAAAGAGTTCACTCAACTAAGAATAAAATAAGCCTGAAATTACCATAGCAGCCACTAAGTTCCACCTGATTTTGTCAAACCCAGGTTTTGATGAAGAGTTCACGCAAAGTAGTTTAAGGTCTTCATCCATCACTGAGGGTTTCTAAGGTGTTCGTGCAAACATACCAAAAAAAACCTGTAAATGAAGCACGTCCTTCCAGTAAGATCCACTTGTCTTCAACATTTTTTTCTTCCCTCCCGGATAAATTACTTTGAGCCTATGTTTTTCCCCAATTTATTCATGTAACATGTACCAAATATATTAAGACCACAAAAAGCTTTAACATATGTAATTGATGAATATTACTACATATTATTTATAGTCTCCCACTTACAGCCCTTAGCTGAAATGGGAAGAGGAGTCTATGTTTTAATTCAAATATATATAAATACTGAGGCTGTTTTCTAAAGAAAATGTCTGGCTGTACATGCAGCATTTTAACAGGATAAAACAAATGAGACTGCCTGACTCCTTATGAGAGCTTGCAAAGGCAACCTTACCAATTCACTTAGGAAGAAGGAAATTAAAAATTATCATCATCGTTATCACCTACAGTGAGTAATTTATCATTCTTGCTCTTCACTAGTATTGTGTTCCAACAGTGAGTGGCTACAACAAATACAATTAGACAGCTGGCCACAGAAGTGGGAGATAATGTGCTTTTGATGGAGTTTATCCAAGCATGGAGATGGAATGTTTGTCATCCACACAGCAGAGCTGATGCATTTTTATCACAGGGAAAGAAACCCCTGGCTATTAAAATCCAACAATTTTGTGTTTTTATTAAAAAGACTAAGAATCTGGAGATCACTGCAGAGGAGGCTACCAATAATCAAATAAATCAGAAGCACAAATCCTGTGCTACAACATGACAGAGTAGTCTGTCTTTAATCAGAAATCACGCACTCAAGGTGTGTTTAACTGTGGTACCGAACACCAGATTTCCAAGTCTTAGCTTAAAAAATGTAGTTTCTCACCTAAGGCTGGAATTAAAGGCTTATATGCTTACCACTTCTTATTGGCTCCCAAATGGAAGACTGGACACTAAGAAATGAAACTATAACATTTAAGAAGATTTTAACAAGCAATGATCTTTCCTTAGTCAAAATAATTTTCTCCAGTCAACTCAACTTCACTTTTCCTCCTAAAGGTTTTAATACATCAGTCACGTCCTCTGGTTCATTACCCTTCTTTCACCCCCTTCCTCCCTCCCACTTTTTATACACATCCCCTGCTCTTTGACAAGATCTCCTGGGAGCAATGAAGAGATACTGCCATTTTCCTCCCAGGGGATATTGTTATTCAGCTAGGAAAGATCAACCTTGATGGACTCACAGGGGAAATGCTTGCAAACAAAAGAGAAAGTTTGTCAATTGATTTCTGCACTGAGGGTAATCACCATTATATTTTATCTCAAAAGCTCACACAGTGATCAACCTAGAATACAATTAATGGAATATTTTCCTAGCAGCATCTACTAACTGATATTAGCCAGATGTCTCATTAAAATCAGCACTGACAAACCCTAGCTCTTTACCAGGAAAATGCACTTTCACAGGCTAATTAAATTTATTTTTGGCCATTATCTTTGTAAGACTGAAATCAAGTCATCTTGCACTAAAAAGGGCTCTGAAACAATTTCATATAATGATTCCATGTAAGCATTTCATGCCTTGAAAGTCTTCGACCTTTTAAAGTTAAAATAATGATAAATAAACTTAATGCTAAAACATACTACTTTGTGGTAAACCACAGGAGGAATACAAGAAAAATAAAGAGAAGGAATACGTACTCAGAAAAAAGCCTTGACTCCCCCCCAATAACTTCTGAAACACTAAGCACCACATACAAGGTTACATTTAAAATGTTTATTTTTGCTCATTCTTACCGTATTTCTCAGGTTTATTAGGATTTTTTTTTTCCTAAGTCTTCTTTAATTTCTTGAACACCTGAAGAAAAACCTATTTAGAGCATTAAGTATTTTTTTTAAGGATATGACCCAATAAATGAATTACAGGATCATCTGTAATACACTTAGGATGCACAGAGAGACTTCAGGCTGATCTGTTACCAGCATGCCTTAATACCCTGCTCGGGGGTTTTTTTCTTGGTCATATAAAAGTATGAGAGTAATTTAAAATAATTTACAGGTGGAAGGACAGACAAATCAGGTATATGTCAATTAATAAGAGGCTCTTAGGTTTTGGGAACCGCATAGCTCTTCTATTTTGCATAAGCTCATCGCTAAGTCTGGCCATTGATGTCCATAGTCTATTTATCTAAGAACAGAAAAGCGTTAGCCTATTGTCTACTGAATCGCATGGTTTTCAAACAACCTTTGGTACAATTAAGTGGCACTATCGTACAACCAGATAATTAGCCAAGAGGTCAGCAAGAAGGCTTTCCAAGAGCAAGAACACTGATAATACCTAGAAAGAAGAGAAATATCTATTTCAGGACTCGCATTATCAGTTTTCAGGAAGTAAAAGGTTTGTACATAAGAGTGACAAAGCAAAATGGGGAGGGGGGGGCGCGCGCGGGAATATATAAGGATGAGGAAGATGGTGGCAAGTCCCAAAGGTCAGCATTAGGCTTCAGAGGTTAATCTTCCTGTGCTCCCTCCAGCCAAAGAACAGGAAGAAAAAAAACTCTGCTCCTAACCATCGCCTAGGTGAAGCTTTCCTGCAGCCTTTATGAAGTCCTCCCAGAAGTGTTTACCAGAACAATTTACAAGAACAGAAATAAAGTATGGGGAAATCAAGAAGAGGTTAACTTCCCTGTTGAAATTGAAAATAAACGCAGAATTTTGAACAGTATCTACTAAGGGGGGTGCGGGGAAAGATATAAAGGAAAAACTAAGGTCATATTTTAGAGGTATTTAACATCTTGCCACAGAAGAGAAGTGCAGCCTCTCCCGCCTGAGGGGTTCTGGAGGTGTTCCAAATCATCATCAAAGCAAATGTGACACTGAGTTGGTACAAAGACTGCATTAAGGCTCTGATTCCTGTCAGCTTTTACAGCTTACTGTCCTGTTACCACAGACATGCAAGCAGGGGGATGGGAGGAAGCAACAGACCCTACACAGCTCATGCCTCCAGCATCGCCAGCTGAAAGTTTAGCTCTTCAACAATTAACTCTATGTTGCATACTCCAACTGGGCAGGCCACAACTCTTCTCTGGGAGTACTTGCTAAATGACTTCCATCAGTGCTAAACTTCTGCAAAAACAAGTTCAGCAACAGCAACCATGCATACCATGTAAGAATGCCTACTCTCTACTCCTCTGCACCCACACAGTGCCTTGGCAAGCAGCAGCATGGAAACCCGGCCCCCACAACCCGATGACAGAGCAAACCAGGAGCTGACCCTCAACAGGAGCCACAAAACAACAAGCGTATCACCGTGCACCTATGCTTTCCACTTTGGTTTTTAAAGACAGACCACTTCACAGAGGGAGTCCTATTTCTGATCCTAGTCCTAGTCTCCAGCTCTGGAGCCCTCAGCACAGGACAGACATGGTCCTGTTGGAGCGGGGCCAGAGGGGGCCACAAAAATGATCTGAGGGCTGGAACCCCTCTGCTGTGAGGAAAGGCTGAGTTAGGGCTGTTCAGAGAAGGCTCAGGGGAGACCTTAGAGCAGCCTTCCAGTACCTGAAGGGGTCTACAAGAAAGCTGGAGACTTTTTACAAGGGCATAGAGTGACAGGACAAGGGTAATGGCTTCAAACTGAAAGAGGGTAGACTTACATTAGATACAAGAAGGAAATTCTTTACTGTGAGGGTGGTGAGGCCCTGGCACAGTTTGCCCAGAGAAGCTGTGGCTGCCCCTCCCTGGGAGTGTTCAAGGCCAGATTGGATGGGGCTTGGAGCAACCTGGTCTGGTGGAAGACGTCCCTGCCCATGGCAGGGGGGTTGGAACTGGGTGATCTGAAAGGTCACTTCCAACCCCAACCATTCCATGATGGTAACACTGGTCTGAACTTAGCTTTGCTGTCAACGGCAACAATAGGATTAAGACAAACAAACCTGTTTTCACATTTTTATCACACGGAAACAGCGGATACAAAAGCTGCCTTGAAAGGAACTTTAGGTTGTGAGGTAAAAAACCTGACACATACATATAAGGATGAATTTCCAAATTGTTATTTTTGTGAAATATTTTTTAATAAAGTAAAAATATTTTAAAATGTTCATATTTGAAAAGTGCAAGAATCAGAACACACAAGGGAAATATAAGCAGCTTTCTCTTTTTGTGCAAAAAATGAAAAGACAGTAGAACAAGAAAACACGGATGCAAACAAGAAAAACATCAAATGTTATTTTCAAAAGAGAAGTTGCAATTTTAAAGCATCTGCTCAAAAATTCTCAATATAAATAATGGACTTTCATTGTTCATTTACTGCAAGGTTAGGCAGCCTGATATGATGGATGAACTGTCAACCCCTAACTAAACTTCTACAATCCATCACAGAAAGAGTGGAAATTTCACTCAAAGTGTCAATAAACCTAAATGATGAAGTGCAAAATACCTCATAGAGTTCTGATCATTTTTTAGAACCTGCATTCACTGCAAAATTTCAGAAACACTGCTCTTCTCTCACTCCTCGTCTCCCTGGAAGCCACAAAATGCAGGTGTACCTCTTGATTTATAAGTCAATGATACCATAGGATCATAGAACAGAAATGAAGTTTTCATAAAGGTCTAGTGCTAGGGAAAACAATGTTTGCAAAATAAGCTATTTTACTCTCCCCAAGTATCAAAGATCACCAAGATTTTTAAAGATATCTGTTTAACTGATCAGTTACTCAAAACTGGCCACATTAAGAAAATTAACCCAGGGCTGCACTGGAGCTTGGTCTGAAATCAAAGCTGACCCTGCCCTGAGGCAACTAGAATTATTCTATGATTCTATGACAAGAAAAAACTGGAGAGGTTTTTTTTGTGAATGCACAATAAAATACATGGATATCCATTTAATAAAAACCAAGAGGTTACTGTGTCTCTATTTGGTGATAATTGACAAATAATTATGAAGTATTTGTTCACTGCTACTAACTCACACCAATAACAATGCTTTAAGTTCTATACATGGGAAAACTTCATAACACTGACAAATTCTTATGCATCCTATTATACAGCAAAAGTGGTGGCAAATGCAGCAGCATGAACTAACATGCAGACCCATCCAAAACTAGGCATTACGTTGCTTGTCGCAGGTGTATCCAAGATTTTGTTATCAGCTTAAGTGTTTACATTAGACAGCAACATATTCTTTGTGTCCATATGGGAGGAAGCGTGCATCCCTTCTTCATATACACATGCGAAAGCCAAATAAACCAGCTGTAGCAGACTTAACAGTCTATTAAAAATTAGCTACCAATTACCCCTTTGGACCTGATTCTGTGATGTTCTGTGACTTAAATCTAAGCATGAAACTCCCACCAGAAGTATCACAATACACTAGGCTACAAAAATTTTAGCTTTTACTACAGATCTCAGAGCCTCATACAAACTTCTGTCAAATTGCATGAGGATATTATAATAAATCAGTAGAAAGCATTTATAATTTATGTTGAATGTAAAAGCATATTACTGCAATCATAAAATCTGCAATATTTAGGTCATCCTGCCTTTGCTTATCATTTAGTGTTTAAAAACTCCATGCATTACTCGTCTGAAGTCACCACCAGACTTTCTCATCTGTACCTCATCTTGATCCCAACTACCCTACCTAATGTAACACTACAAAAATCCTTCTACAGGATTCTTTTCTTCCCTATTCCAACAAAGCAAGCAAGCTGTGCATCATCACTAAGTCAAATCAAAAAGGTATCCTCACATAGGTACCAATCTAAACTCTTCTAAATATTCATGTTGGAATACCTAATTTGTTCTAGCTTTAAACACATTCATAACATCTTTATTTCAGAAGTCACTCACACCCTCACATGAAGTATGTTAAATAAAAATACTTAGGTATCTTCCTTGACTTATACTTCAAAAATGGAACACAACACACACAACAAATTCCACAGGTCCTTGCAGAAAAAAAATCAGGGACTTTTTTCATTAATCAAAAATTAATGTTTCTCTCTGTTTTCTCATGACTACCAGATACCGAATGACCAAGAAAAAAACTTGCAAAATGAATGTCTATTTATGTAGATTCATACTAAACAATGTAGGCACGACTTCAAAGAAGTGTTTGAAAGGTGCCCTAGTAAAACTTTTTTTTTTCCCTTTTCATATTGACTAGTGTTTGATTGACAAATAAGACTCAATTGAGCGAGATCAGACTCAGATTTGCTGGAGATTCTTCACTCAATTAAATGCAGCTGTGTAATATTAAGATGAAGAAGCTTGTGTTTGCTGCAGTTCGAACTCCCCTCCAACCAAATTCCACAGCCTTTCTAGAATTAGTGTTCTTTTGAACATGTCATATTAAATTACATAAAGTAGCAATACTAGCCTGCATACAATAAATAAACCAGATGCAGTAAAAACCCCTGGTCATCAGATTCTAATGCTGTATTTGTTCCCCTTCGGTCTTCACTCTATCTTCACTAACTTCCCTGTTGTTTCCCTTTGAGAATCTGTGTTTGCCATACGAACTGCCATATGTTTATTACATGGGCTATAGCCTACCTTTCCCACATCTACTTTTTCACTCTTTAGTAAACTCAGCAAAGCTCTTCTGAGCAGAGTGACTGTGTCATTCTTGAGCACAGTGGTAATAACACGTCTGAAGAGAAAAATCCTATTTCAGAAAATGGGCTAAAGAACAAAACAGAATGACCCCCGTGCTAAGGGTCCGTATCCTTCCCTTTCCTCAGCTACCTGTATTATACTGTAACATTATTACTGGAGTTTTACAGCCGTCTCTTTAAAAAAGGACTCATTCGACACCTCTGTACTGCAGAAACGGATGTTTCAAGGAAAGGACTGATGATGAATGAAGGTTGATTAGTGCATTATCTATTAGTCTAATGTGACACTCACCACATATGAAGAAACTAAAATTGTCTTACCGTACACTTTGTGCTCGTTGTAATGGTCAGAGTGAAATGTGAAGAGAACTCTAAGTCTGGAGTGGATGCAGTGTTACAGTTGATATGCTGTTGAAAGGAATAATACAATTCTGTCACTAACAGTGCTGAAGTTAAATTAAGATCTTCCTCTGGATGAAGGTTGTTCAGCTGCTCCGTTAAAAAGACAACTTTTCTAGGGCAATACTCAATCAGTTCTCTAAAAATGAGAAGAGACTTAAAAACCACCTAATCCTTTCTGCACACTGGCAAACCACCTAAAACCCCTCTTCCCTGAATGCCAAAATACACAGCCACTTTGACTAGTAGCAGTATGGAACTAGACATAGCTGCTCACTCTGTTCAAGAAAGTTGCTCCTGATGACAGCAGCCCATTATTGAGACAAAGTAGCTTTCACTGGCATCTTCATCTGGTTTACTCCTTGTTCATGTAGCCACATGATATACTACAGTATGAAACTGATACGGGTTAAAACTGCGCTTTTTTGATTTTCCAGGTTAGCTTCGTATCAATCACAGAATAATTGAGGATGAAAGGGACCTCTGGAGATCACTTAGTCCACCTCCTTGCTCAAAGCAGGGTCAACTAAAGCAGGTTGCTCAAGACCACAATCAAACATCTTCTGAGCATCTCCAAGGACAGAGACTCTACAACCTCCCTGGGCAACCTGTGCCACTGTTCATTGCCCTCACAGTAAAACAGGGTTTCCCCATCTTTCATAGCAATTGCCTGGAGTTCAACCTGTCCCCATTGCT
>Ga0065711_1032423_pt1 | contig 27380 bp, 23 predicted proteins | sample Hoacrofraction12_FD_59098 | JGI IMG/M metagenome (GOLD analysis project Ga0065711, IMG submission 59098) | Hoatzin crop microbial communities from Cojedes, Venezuela - Epithelial fraction 12 v2 (version 2) | ecosystem: Host-associated > Birds > Digestive system > Esophagus > Crop | place...
CTCTCCTCTCCTCTCCTCTCCTCTCCTCTCCTCTCCTCTCCTTCACTACTGAAGTGGAGGAGCTTTTCAAACCAGTCCTCTTTCCTTGCATACAGCTGCATTTGCTTTTTACCTGCCCTAAAATCATGCCTTTAATGGTAATGACTAGCAAATCAAGCACCATTAGGGAGAAAAGAAATTACCATGAAATAGGGAGTGAGCAGGTGGGTGTTTGCAGGGCATACTATTTTGCTGAGGTAAGGCCAAGCGGAATTGTGCATGGGTTGTATGAATGCATTTATGAATGGATTGCTTCAAATGAGCTATCCTATGCCATTATGAAATGCTTTGGGCAATTTTTTGGACCCCAGCCATTTGATTAGCTCTTTTCTTTTGTATCTGGAACTGGCCACAGACAAAAAAATCACATGTGGGACTGCTCTTTTTATTTCAGGCATTGACTCTGAGTCTTCTTTCCAATATCCAAAGCCCCTTTTGAATCAGGGAAAGATAACATGAAAAGTCAGCCAGCATAAGAAGTCATTTATGCTAATTAATCTGGGTAGTTGCTCATCTGCACCCGGCATCCATAGTAACTTGCCTTGAATTTAAAACCTTAAAAGCCTCCATTATTTCTTCTGCACAAGCGAAGATATGCTATGGATAATATCTAAATTAGTATTCCATTAGCATTCATCTTTGTCCTGTATTTTGGTGCCAAAATAGATCAATTTTGTCTCCATCCCCCTATTACCACCAGACTATGAGGAGGGCTGAGGGGGGGTTGATGTCAGCTGAGATGGGGGACCAGAGGCTACTTCTGATACTTCTAGTCAAAACTGTCTTGGGGAGAGAAAGCTACTGTATGTTTTAAATTAATGGACAAAGGAAAGAAACGAAAGATAAAGGAGGTGAGAAATGAAAGACAGAGGAGGTGCTGGTCGTGAAGAAGGAATGAAGTATCAAGTGAGACTGATCAGCCTCCCTCAGAGAATGGATTAATTATTTTCTGACACAAATTTTTGGCCAAAGCCTTTTTTGGGGGGGTAAGAATTCAAAAGACACTGTAAAATGACTTGGTATAAATGGGAATTTTGGATAAGTTTTCTCTCAGTATCTTAAATAGTTTATATAAATCTACTACTTTTCAAATGATGTATTTAAGCACTCTTGTGGTTGCTTAATATCAATATTGCTCTGAGATTTTACAAATACATCAGCAGCATTAGATGGATGAAATCCAGTCTGCCGTAATTTAGATCCCCAACATAGGCAATGCTTCACTGAACATTTAAATATGCAGACTGGAGAGCAGGGGAAAAGTCTGCCTTAGGCAATGCTTCACTGAACATTTAAATATGCAGACTGGAGAGCAGGGGAAAAGTCTGCCTTAAGGCTGAAGTGTTGCTGCCACGCTTCTGAAGCCTACGATGGGCTGCTCAGGAAGCCTGCAGGGGAAGATGCAGTCTGCTTGTGATCATGTGTTCTGGTTTTGACTGTGGAGGCACCAGAGTCATCTCCCACAGGTGGTCCATTCCCCCACAACTTCCACTGGTGCTCAGGGGAATACTGAGCACCCTGTCCCCCCATTCGTGATGTCCCCTGGCCCTTTGCAGAGCTGAGGTATATGCTGGTGCCTGCTCTTTCCACCGTGGTTTCCAAGGATGCGGCAATCTGCTGGTAGACAGAGCTAGTCAGCCACTGTGGGGTTAAAACTTTATTGTAAAATCCCAGGAGAACATCTTAAACCTGATGTGCACCCCTCACTCAGACCATGGTCAGATGGAGATGTTGCACAAGCATGAGTGCAAGGGTTAGGACAAGGGGCAAGAAAGGGCCTGGCTGGAAGCCACAGGATCTCCCATGTCCCACACAATTGCTGTATCTCCTATGATTTTTCTCACAAGGTTGTTGGTCTTATTCTCTACCACTCCCTGATTTGGTCAGTGAGACCTGTCTGCCTTAATATGGGGCATGACAGAGCAATCAGTACCCACGTTCATGAAACAAAAACTTCTGACCAAATATGAGTGGCTAAAACTTAAGTCCTCCTAAGAAATTTTAAGCTAAATAAGAAAACACCTTATGCCTTTGGGCACCTATGGGATAAAGCAATCTGTGAAAATAGGTGAGATATAGCTCACTGTAAGACAGTTACATGATCTGGATTTTGAGGATATACTTCTGGTATTTTGCACTCATCTATCCATTTGTTTTGATACCTGAAAGATACTCTTTTTCTGTCAGCCTCTAACATTGCTGTTTAAACTGTAAAATGTAGTAAAAATCAGCTAATAGGAAGAAAGTTACAAAAGTATTCAGATGTTTTTGCCCTATATCTTGTAACTTCACCCTCACATTCCCCCAGCATTTTCTGTGAGAGGCATGTCCCAGGGATATCACAGCCCATTGCTAAGTGAAGAGGGAGGGTGAATAGCAGATAGGGCAGAGAAGGCTGAGGTCTTTTAGTTCTAGTCTTTCTAAAAGGTAAACTGTGCCAAGGACGTAATCACATTAATTTAGGCAGATGAAGACAGAAGTGGAGTTCAATCTAAGGGAAGACTGCATTAGACAGTGTGGCTGAGTTAAATGTGTTCAAGATGAATCATTCTGATGAATTTTGACTTAAAATACTTATGGAGCAAATCAAAGTAATATCTTAGGCATAGGGGGTTCTTCAAAGAATGTGGAAAAGACAAGAGAGGTCTCTGAAATGCAGTGAAGGCCAAAGGCCATACCCATTTTAAAGTGGTATAAAACAGAAAAACACGGGAATATAGACTTGACAGCCTAGCTTCATACCTCAGAAAAAAAATCAAGTACCCGGAAGATAATTTCATGATAAAGAGCTGCCAATAGCGATTCAAGTCAATCCAATTTCTTTCTTTGGTTAAGGGGAAAGCAATAGGTGTAAAATGTCCTGACTCCACTAGGGCCCCTGAGACCGCTCCTGTGTCACCTTCTCGTAAGCCTGCTGAGGAAATACAGCCAGGATGGGAAACGTATATGAAATGTGTCCACTAAGAGGAAGAATCAGCAATCCATTTGAGAGGGGAATTTTTTGAGAGGCGATTTTTATTAGGAGCTTGGAGGACGCAGTCTTTTTCAAAAAACCAGAAGTGGTTTGGAAACCTTAGTCTTGCTTGCAGAAAGAATGGATGGTCCCTGATTGCCATAGCTGCTGTTGAAAGCATCGCAGAGCATGCGAGTCATCCTACCTAAAGTCAATCTGCAGCTGTAGCCGAGGCTTTTCCCACAATCGGTGCAAGGGCATCTCTTGGGTGATTCATCCCATCCAAGGATAAAGGTCGAGGATAAGGGAAATGAATCACTCCCCAGAGCTTCCTCTCCCTGCCATCCCATTGAATGTAGGAGAGTATAAAAGGACTAACTTACAGTAGCTGCTTAACTTTTAAGTCGTTAACATTAGGTGAGGTGAATCCCATCTTTAGTAGCCACTTAATCACCCAGATTCTCAGAGGTATTTGACAGTAGATACTAAGTGGATCTGATAACATGACCTGCTATCTGTTAACTGAGTGATGAGGCTCCCACGTGAAATAGGTTATACGGGGATCTTAAGACTCTTGCTTGTTCCTGCATTTTCTGGGTAAGTCACTGGGCTCATAAGGGCTCTGGATACAGTAGGAAGGCAGGATCATGTTATCATCTTGCTTGTTCCTGCATTTTCTGGGTAAGTCACTGGGCTCATAAGGGCTCTGGATACAGTAGGAAGGCAGGATCATGTTATCATCTGTTAGTTTTAGTTATCAGCCACCCAGAAGGAAATACAAAACTTAGGATGTAAGTCTGGGTCACAGTTTGTGCAGTATTATAGAGCTGAGAGGAGTACAATTTGCACAAATAAATCAATGGAACTAATGCTGATCCCCTGCCCTAAACACCCTCTTCCCACATAGGCCACGATGGTGTTAGTCATAGAACCATAGAATTATAAAACACGGAAGTCTTTCTTCTGAAATGAAGAGCCCCAAATTGTATCTTAAAGGAAACAATCCTTGAATGGAAAGACTTCTCTATGCCTTATACCCAGTCCTTTGCAGACATTCAGGAGGGGTGGTGCCTCCACAAATATTGATAATTCTGCTGTTAAAGAGTTATATTGATAATTCTATTAGCATGAAATAACAAGGGAGGAGCAGCAGACCTTTCTGCATTAACAGCCAGGAGAGAGCTCTGCTACCCCACAGGATTCTCCATGCAGCCTTTCAATGCAAGCTCTGTTCTGTTTTTTAAGGGCTTTTTAAAAAACTTTTCTGCCACGTTTCATCTGTGAGCCCAACCTAGCCTAAACCCGCAGCACTTGCGGAAGTGGAGTGGGATCTTGCGTTCGTTTTCTGTGGCTTGGTTGCTAAGGCCTGGAATGAAGAAAGCCTTCCCTGCTGCTTGGTGGCACAGCCAAGCCCCGTCCACACCGAACCCCACGTTCCCCTCTGCCAGCCCTTGCACCTCCGTGGCTGCAGGCACCGGTCGCTCCTTGTTCCACTCATGGCAGCTGGCCACGGCGAGGGGCTTGTGTCCAACCTCACCGTCACCTGACACCAGCGCGTCCTTCAGCAAAGACAACGGACAAGTCATAGGGTTGATGCAATGACCAGGATTTTTAGGTACGAGCAGCTCTCTCAGTTGGGTCAAGGGGTTGGTTTCTCCCCTCCGCTTGGATGGAGATTGAAATCGCAGCACGTGGCAAGGATCACCGAGACCAGGAGGGAGATTGCCCTGCTGAGGTCCACAGGTGGGACCAAACTTCAGCCCTCTTTTTGCGAGGGAAGGCTCTCTGTGGTGTGTGTCGTGGCTCTGCTCCTCAGCCAAGGCGCTGAACCCCCTGGCCACTGTGCAGCAACCGCAGGGCCAGCTGCTGCTGAGAAGGACTGTCCTGAAATGCTCCAGCACGTAAACCTGTTTACTTCATATTGTAATGATCATATCGATAATGGAACGATCAGAAATGTACACGGTCTGAATAATGATCTGGTTAACAGATGCCAGTAATTAAAGTAGATGAAGCAACAGTTATATGCTTACATGTTTGCTTCCCTAATCCATATTTTAAAGCTTACTCAGAATCTTTTGCAGGACTATACATTTTCTCCTGTGTATTTGACAGCACAGGGAATGAGGTGTTTGAAAGAAAGAGATGAGTTGTTCCGTTAAAAAATACCTAACCCTTCTGTGCTGGCAGAATGTGAAGGCAAATGCCTAAAGATATTGCTGTATTTTCTCTATCCAGCTGAAACAGTGCTCTGGGGCAGGCAGCCCACTGCTGGTAAGATCCTTGAAAGGCTCCACAGCTTGATGGAAGTTGCAGTTAAAATCAGAGCACCCGCCCTTTGGTGTCATCCAGGCAGTTCCTGCTGCAGGAAAAAAACAGTCCATGCACACTTCTTTGCATGTTAGGAGATGCTTCGTAAGGCATGGTGAACTTTACAACTTCATTTTTTAAAAAAAGCATATTGGTGTGTTTATTCCCATTTTGTACAATTATTGCAGAATGAATGGATATCTGCTTCTCCTGAAAGGAGATTGTTTATCTCTTGTAGTTCCATGAGGAAAAAAGTGAATCCTGAGTTTACTTTATAGGTCACAATGTAAATTCTTCAGGCCATCAAAAGCCAAAAGTTTCAATGGAGCAAACTGTCACCCTGCCACACAGTTTTACGAGTGTATGTGTGCATGTTCATGTGCACATACGTGTGTGTTTTCATGCAAGATAAAATATAGCACAGTTTATCTTTTCTCATGGATGCCACTCTTTGCCTGGTCTCCCTTCTTCTCCAAGCCTTCTCACACATTCCCAACTGTCCTGTTTTCTTTTTCTCTGCGTACCTGCCAGATTCTTCCTCTGCCCACAGAAAAATTTCTGGCATGTCTGTCGCTTTGTTTATATAGTTGCCAGCACAACAGTTCTCACTTCCTTCTTAGTTTTCTAACAATAATACCAGACTGAATTTGAAAGTACAGCGATGCTTAAAAATAGCGACAAACTTAAAAATACCAAGGTAGGAAATACCAGACACAAATACTTTTATTTCTTTCCATTTCTAAGCAAAAAAGTCTTGCTTCCCTTCATTTTCTCTGCTTGCGTGACCCCTTCAGAATCACAGCAGCCAGCAGCGCTCTGCTGAATTTGCTGTACATTCATTCCCTGCCTCTGCCTGACCTTGTCACGCTGAGGCTCTGAGCGAGGCTGCTGAGCTGCCGTTTACATGTCTCCCCATCCATTTTGCAAAAGAAACTGAAAGAGAACTACGGAGTGCAGAAGAACGTTTTTTTTTTTCTTTTTTCTTTTTTCCCATTTAGGGATGTCATGCATACTAAGCCAAATAGTTCCTGACATAAAAGCTCTTAAAGATAAGGTTGGGATTTATTTTTTTTAAAACAGTTGCTTAAAGAGTTAGTCATCTAAAGTTGGCCACTCCAGGCTCGCTCTATGCAGCCATAAAGGGAAATGTGCGCTTCCAAAGGCCAAAGACCCTAAGACTAAGGTAAGTGTCTACGGTTGGTCAGATAAATCCTCTGTGGAAGCATCCGTTTCTCCCTGTTGACTATAACTGGAGCCCAATCCACTCATTAAAATTACAGGAGGCACATCCCCCACTTGATACACCAGTGAGATATGTAGTCCTGCTCTGCTGTGGATGGAGGGTTACCAAACTTAAAATGGTTGATCTTTTGGTGAGTGTGGCCAATGTTCTTTGTATCTTCAACTGATAAGCAGGACAGTTATACGTGTGTTTGTAAGGTGCAAAAGTACAGATACGGTCCAAGCAGAGTTCTTGCTAAACTGTATCATGACAGGTTAAGTGGATGTTGAATTCATTGCTGTAGTGGAGGCCATTTGTGTTTTTCTTCCATTTTCTTGACTGTATTTACTCATTCCATTTGCCTGAAGGATTGCTCCTAAGGTTTTCAGGCTGCATGTTTGAGCTACATGCTATGTTTGTTGAACAGACACCATAATTTGTGGGTGAGAATTTTTTCCAAAAAACAATTTTCAGTATCCCCCCTCAACTTAAAAAAAAAAAAAAAGATTAATCTCGATACAACATGTCTGAGAATTCCACAGCAGCAAACTGCTAGTGCTCCAGGTAAACCAGTGAAAATAAACTCCTCCAGAGAGGCATATACATCTTTCAGAATCATTAGGATTTTCTTTTTTTAAAAGGAAGTAATCCTAGCAGTAATTTGGATATTAATTATGATGGTGATCTACAAAAGGACTTAATAGTTGGCTTGACTTTAAACACACGATTAGTCTCACTGTCTATTCACATGCTAAACGTAATACTTATGCACTTTGTTAAACATAGATATGCTGCCAGAAAGTGTCACTGTAATTAGATTGTTTCACCAATGCATATATGAACCTTACAGCTTAATTTCCCTGATTAGCATGATCATTATTAAGGGCACTTTCTTTCAGAGAACGTAATTGTTTTTTATAGACTGTCTTTAGTAAAGAAAAACCCCAGCTTTTGCATGGAACGGGAGAGTGCCTTTTACGATGTTGTTGAGGATCACAGTTATATTTTTAGGGAAACACTACACTCTGCAGGTGAAAACTCTTCCCCATCTTGTAACACGCTGGAAAGGTCTTGGTAAAGCAACACAGATTTTCTGTAGTGAGAAGTTTATACTTGTTAGCCAAGGAAGTGCATTGTCTGCAGCATCCCTATGAACAGGAACAAGCCTTCTTTCTTTCCATCTCCACTTCTTACTTTCTAAAGAATATCCAAAAGCTATTCTGTAACATTTACTACAGTAAAGAACATGTAGCTATACAATAAACGCAGGTTGGCTGTTCACATAAGTTGCAGGGCTCAGTAGAAAGTTCCATGTCAAATTTAAATGCCCTTTGCCATTTCCTGATGCTAATCCCACAAACTGACTTTCCAGTCAGAAATAGGAGCCGTCAGTTACGCTCAGCCCCAAGCCTGTGCTCCTAGGGCGAGTCCCTTGCCGCTTTACCCTCCGTCATCACTGCCTTGCAGCCGTATCATCTCTCCCGAGTCTCCGTTTTCTGATTTCTGGCCATTAGATGGCAATCGTGACCATCATCTGCTTCCCGTGCTGATGTCCTCCGATGGCCAACGTGCTCGTGTACCCACACTCCTAAGAAAAGCTTTTCTCATCCCTTGCTGCCTTTCCGTTTCTAGCAGCAGTAGTTACACAGAGACTGGTTACACCTGGCGGTGGGTAACCTGGGAGAACGGAATCGCTTGTACTCAGAGGTACAGTGCTGTCCTGGCACAAGAAATGCGCGCTCCAACTGGAAAAAGCATCATTGCACGTTAAGGCTGAAGGGAACTCTCCTCTGTATGGTTTTCTTTCCAGTTGCCCTGAATTTCAGTAAGTGGCAGGTCTCTGGCTTTTTTCTAGGCATACAGTAGCTTTGTGGCTATGAACTTAAAAAGTTAAATTGCTTCATTGCCAAGAACTGGGTTAAAGCAGACATATGATGCAAAGTATTTTAGTTGAGAATCTCTGTCGCCATTCCCCCTTTTGGCAGGGGTTTGAAGCTTGCCAGACGAATCATCCCGAGGCCTCTTGCTGCCGTTGCCCAGATTATAGCCTCTAAAGAAGTCTACAGTGGCAGCAGAGACTGGTTCGTGTTTGGCTGCAGCACTTTCTGCCCATCCCTGCCTGCAGAGCTGCGGCGGGGCTGCAGGCGCTCCCGCTGCGGAAGGTGCCCACTGGCATCACCGTGAGCAGGGGGCCCATGTGCCTGCTTGGCCGTGCAAGCCCATGCTCGCATGCGTCCTGCTCAGGATCAGTAGCTGTGGTGCAAAGCTGCAGGCTTTGGGCAGCTTCTGGATCCACGCTGGAGGTGGTTGTTGTTACCTGGCCCTGGCCACCAGCAGATTTTCCGTTTCAATTTCAATTCCCCGTGTTGGCAGATCCTCCCGCTCTTCCCTCTCACCTTGGGGAAGCCGGGTGGTACTTTGTAAGTCCCCATTCAGTGTTTAATCCTCAATTTTCCCTTCAAGTGGTCCCAGACTTCCAGCACATCCCTGTTCTGCCAGTGTACAGGTGGCAATGGGAAGGCAGGATAACCCTTGTTTCTGTTTAACTGGAGGAGGAATGCATGACCCATCGGTCCTGGGAACACCCTTCAGTATGAAGCAGAGCCTCTGCCTTTGAATTCTGGGGCATCCTCTCTAGATGGTATTTGCCGGTGTTAAAATCTGCCAAAGATCAGCTCATAGCCCTTTCCAGGAACACATCACCAGGGAGACGAGCACACTTGCATTTTTAGGGCATCATCCATGCCCCAGCAGAAACACCAGTGGCTCCAGAGGGTTAAGTCTGGGTGCAAGTTCTGCTTAATGGGCCTCAAAGCAGGCTGGGTACCCTGTGCTCCAACTAGAATAGCTTTTGTTCAGGTACGTATGTTCCTTATGGCAACAAATAGAAAAGCACTTTTATAACCCTATCATAAATATGTATTACCTCTGCTCTCAAGCTTCTTGTCAACAGCAACTGCTGCTGATTAGCTCAGGATTTGTAATGCATCAAATAGCAAATTTCCAGCTAGTGTTAGTAACCCACAGCTACATAGACAGGAGCTCCATTGTTTTTACAAGTTGCAGTACTGGGTACTGGGCTGAGACACTTCCAACAAACATCTCCTCCTTCTGGCAGTTCTGCAGTCCTCACTAGCCACCTGCTGTCAAAGTGTGGGAGCCTGCCAGGCTGGGCCAGTTCCCCTGTTCCACAGTCCAGGTTCAGACTATGTACTCTGGAGGGGAAGCAATCCTTTTGTCTTCCCAATGTGAAATGGCTCTGTCTGATACCCTCCAAATCCCAAACTCAGGCACGTTTTACTGAAAATCCTCCCTTTTCTTTCTTTTTTCTCTCTGAATGACCACCTCAGCTTAAACTCTTCCATCATCCAGAAGAGGTCTTCCGACAGCTGCTGTGGTCATCGTACCTCCATGGTCTGGCAGGTACACGCAAAGCTCATGAGCGTGCTTAGCCAAAATAGCTTTATGTCCTACACAGAGTAAGGGTCTTCCTCTTGTGGCCCCAACATGTCATGTCAAGTTGTCTGTATTGCAAGGTCAGTCATCCACAAAAAGCATTTTGCTTTGTTATTTTGCCTGAGTTGGGAAATACTGATAGCTTTCCACTGCCTCCTAGCTCTGTTGCCAGGATTGCAATACTGGTGAGGTTCCACCCATGTGAAAGGTGGAACCTCTGAACCTCATGAAAGGTGGATCTCGTGAAAGATGGAACTTCTTTCCTTCACGGAAAAAGGCCAGAGCTTCAGGGTGTAACCTGCCTGCCAAAAGGCTGAGCTACGTGTTTTGGGTGAGACTGGGTCTGGGGAAACATGTGCCCAGGAGATGTGGTGGTGTTTGGTGAAATGGTGTGGTTGAATCTGGGAGGAGGGGAAAAGAAATGGCACCTTGTGGCTTAGCAACAATGTCACCTCATGCAATGAGAAAAGCTGAAACTGTAAAGCGTTTTCAAAATCTCGAAGGCTTAACCTCCACCTTCCAAATTTGTTTGCAGTATTTCTAGCGGTATATTTCTACGCCCATACTGTGAGGAAATTAGTCAGCTTTTATGCCACTTCTAGAGGGGCTTTCCCTTAACTGACTTTACAATTTGTTCTGATGGGTGTTTGTCACATTAAAACACAAGTAAAAATAATGGTGTTTGATCAGTTGCTGGTATATTTAAGGGATTGTTTTTTATAAGGTCTTGATGTATTTACACACTTTTGCTTTTGATATTGATAAGAAAGGATTTATGTTGAAATCAGAAAACCTGGCAGTCTACACTGTTGTGGAATATTTCTGGTTTTTAATGGCCTTTAATATGATATCCTTTTTGTCTCCTGAGGGATTGAGGAAGTGATGTGGATTTCACAAAGCAGAGAAGACAGTCAAAACTGTCTTTCAAAGAGGGCAAAGCTCTGCTTCTGGGGCAAGTAAAATATGAGGAAGGCAAGTCAGAAGTAGTGATATTTGCTAAATGGCTATTTTACTTCTTTTTCTTTGATATGAAGAATATTTTTAAGTTCCCTGGATGAAGAACAACATCCTTGTAAATCTCATTGTCTTTAATAGCATGATAAGACAGTAAATACAACATAGGAACAGGACATTTACCTAGCAATAGAAATATATTATCATTAAAGACCAGAAACGATGAATGCACAGTTTTATACATGAAAACTCCTGCATGTTTCAAGATTGTAATTTTGCCCCAGTTGCTGTTCATAAAAAGGCTGTTAAAAAACAAACCAGAAAGTCTTGTTGGCTTTTTAACAGAAATGAATAGAAGAAAATTGCAAGCTATGACACTGCACCAGTAGATGGTACTGAAGAATATGCAGCAGACTTCTGGTTTTTCAGGACTAACATGACAGTATTGATGTGTCCAGAAAATGGCTTTCTCTGTGTAGATCTTACCATTACCTGTTTCACTACCTTGTTGCTGTCACCAATGCTTATAGAAATAGATTTTACAATCTTCAGGGTCACATGGTGACATTTGGTAGCATGCATTATTGAGCTGGCCTATAACTGCAATTAAAAACAAGAAATTAAAAGAATCAGTCACTAAAAGAACTTTCTGCCAGTCACAGGAGGATGGATTTTGTGACAGAAGCCCATGGAAATGTCTTGCTCCGGAAAGTCTACCAGAGGGAAGACATCTCCACTGAAAAGGGAACAAACTACTCGAGGTAGACATGTTTAAACATAGGACAGCATATTAAAACATAATTTTGACACTGTTCCCCAAAGCATCCTCCTGGAGAAACTGGCTGCCCATAGTTTGGATGGGTGTACTCTCTGCTGGATAAAGAACTGTCTGAATGGCAGAGTGCAGAGAGTGGTGGTGAATGGAATTAAACCCAGCTGGTAGCCAGTCACAAGTGGTGTTCCCCAGGGCTCAGTTTTGGGGCCAATACGGTTTAATATCTTTATCAATGATCTGGATGAGGGGATTGAGTGCTCCCTCAGTAAGTTTGCAGATGACACCAAGTTGGGCAGGACTGTTGATCTGCTCGAGGGTAGGAAGGTTCTGCAGAGGGAGCTGGACAGACTGGATTGATGGGCTGAGGCCAACTGTGTGAGGTTCAACAAGGCCAAGTGCCAGCTCCTGCACTTGGGTCACAACAACCCCATGCAACGCTACAAGTTTGGGGAACAGTGGCTGAAAAGCTGCCCAACGGACAAGGACCTTGGGGTGTGGGTCGACATGAGCCAGCAGTGTGCCCAAGTGGCCAACGGCATCCTGGCTTGTATCAGGAATAGTGTGGCCAGCAGGAGTAGGGAGGTGATTGTGCTCCACTACTCGGCACTGGTGAGGCCGCACCTTGAGTACTGTGTTCACTTTTCGGCCCCTCACTGCAAGATGGACATTGAGTTGCTGGAGCATGTCCAGAGAAGGGCAGAGGCTGGTGAGGGGTCTGGAGAACAAGTCTTATGAGGAGTGGCTGAGGGAAGTGGGGTTGTTTAGTCTGCAGAAGAGGAGGCTGAGGGGGGACCTTATTGCTCTCTACAACTACCTGAAAGGAGGTTGTAGTGAGCCAGGTGTTGGTCTCTTCTCCCAAGTAACTAGCGACAGGATGAGAGACAATGGCCTCAAGTTGCAGCAGAGGAGGTTTAGACTGGATATTAGGAAAAATTTCTGTACTGAAAGAGTGGTCAGACATTGGAGCAGGCTGCCCAGTGAGGTTGTTGAGTCCCCATTCCTGGCGGTGTTTAAAAAATATGTAGATGTGGCACTTCAGGATATGGTTTAGTAGGCATGGTGGTGTTGGGTGGATGGTTGTACTTGATCTTAGAGGTCTTTTCCAACCTATGATTCTGTGATTCTATGATATTACTGATGCACAGGCTACTGTAACTAATGGCATCATGGAGCAAATCCTATTCAAGGGTCCCCAATCCAATGTTCCATTCTGGCCAATAATTAAACAGAGATAATCAATCATGTTAGTTTGGCTGGAAACTTCAACAATGAAGCAAAACAAAAATGGGATTTCTTTGCAGATTGCAAATGCACTGATAACTGCTGGGGAACTCGCTCTTTCTACCAGCGACCAGTAGTGACATCTTAACATTAACAGGCATTAACAGGCTGCCCAGGGAAGTGGCGGAGTCACCGCCCCTGGAGGTGTTCAGAAAGCATGTAGATATTGCACTTCGGGACATGGTTTAGTAGGCGTGGTGGTATTGGGTTGATGGTTGGACTTGATGATTTTAGAGGTCTTTTCCAACCTTAACGATTCTATGATTCTGTGATCTCACAGCAAACATTAGTGAGAAAGTTCCCAGTTTCTCAAGTTTTCATTAAACATCATCGGAAAGGAAGATAGGAGGAGTATGTAAATAATGATACTTGATCTATTTTTACCACCTCTTTAACAGCAAGGAAATGAAAATAAAATATGAAACTACTTGTGGAAAAACCTTGAATCTGGAAGAGTTAATTTCTTCACTGAAACAGGCTTTTTTGTTAAATTTAAAAGGTTAGTGAAAACAGGTAGTAGAAATGCTGTAGTTTTGACTAAACCTTTTACTGATTATGTTTAGAAAGAAGTCTGGATGTTGCAAATGTTACACATTTGAAATTTTGAAAACCAAATGATTTCACATACTGGCATAAAACTTAATTTTTAAAAAAAAATATTTCATCAATTTTGTTGATAAAAATTTATAAAGACTGGAATTAAGAATTAAGCAGTTCAATGGTAAATTATTTCATTAAAATTTGTAGTAGTTTGTTTTCCAGATTTTTCAGTTTATGAAAACTTTCAATAGTTACAGGTTTTCTATATTTGTTTGGGACTAATTGCTTAATATTTCAGATTTTTTTTTTTTTGCAAGGTAGAAGCCTGTTTCTGAGCTGCTAATACTATAAGTAGCGAAGTATTGGGAAAACCACTTTATTATCTCTTTTCACAGTTTTTTCAAGTGTTGGATAAATTGAAAAATGCATGGCTTCTTTAATTCCATGTAGCTGAGGGAAGTGTGGATTTGGTGCCTTATCTCATCACTCTTAAATCGCCTTCAAAATTATCATTATGTCTTTTCTAATCTTAATTTATGCAATCTGGTTCAGATTTTCCAGGCAACCTTTGGGAAGTCAGAAACTTTGAAAATCTCTTCCCTTATGAGTAGCTTGGGAATGAACCACAGATGATGGAGACAGAAGGACAACGCCTTACGTAGTGTAATGATCTGAAGCAGACAGCAAGATGGCAGCAGAAATATTCACACTTACTGGTTTAAACATCAAGGGTACCTGCCCAAATTCTCAGGCTCCCCTTACAGCCAATGGAGATGGTCGTGCTCCCAAACATTAGGATCTGGCCCTTTTGGAAAAGCTTCTCTCTCTGACTCTGGAGGAGTCAACATAGCCAACATAAGCATTTACAGTGCCACATAAGAACATTTTCTGCTTGTGAAAAAGAGATGAATGGGCTAATTATTCTAATTGTGCAAAACTAAAGGCCCTCTGGAAGTGTAATAGTTTAGGAGCAGCATATGTTATTAGTGTTATTTAATTCAAATAGTCTCCAAAAGCACATACCTATAACTGTGTCCCAGCTAATCTACTTGTGCTATTGTAATTGCACGCAGATTTTTCCACTAAGCTCAAAGAAGACAAGCACAAAGCACAAAGAAGTTACATGGAAATTATTTTTTCTTTTCTGAAATTCAGCTTTGAAGCTTGTAAGGTTATCATCAGGAAGAGAGAAAAACAAAGACCATTTTTAGGAATATTAATGTCTTCTTTTGGGAAGACAGAAGTGTCTCCCTGATGAGAGAAATGTTGTATTCCTCTAACACAATTAACATTCTAAGGAGCAAACAGGTAGGTGTCTGTTGATGAAGCCCCTGAGTGCCTCTTTGTGTGCTTCCTCTGTGTTTCTTGTCTATTATTAAACAGCTCTATTTCAATCACTTTAAATAAATGATACTTAGCTGATGATATGAGCCATGAAAAGTCTGGACTTCAACCACTGCTTTTGTGCCTTCAGGGAATTAAATGAGAGAAAGTATAAATCCAGTTTCCGTTAGACAGGAAAATCTACTGAAAGACAAGCAGGTGGTTGAGTACTTTGGCAGACAGGGAACTATTTGAACTGTAAAAAATTATTTCAAAATGAAATAATGAAAGAGGAGGAATAAATTAGTTGAATGATAGACAAAGATAAAAAGCATTTAGGAATTCCACTGGAAAGTGAGATCATGACTACTTAAGCTGTGTAAATCCATAATATTTTTTTTTTAGCAGTAGAATGCTGAGAAAACTTTTCCCCAAATCACTAGTATATTATAAAACATATGGATATGATCTTCTATTTCTATAATATTATCACATTTCTCATAAAATGTGGCCAAAGATTTATAGTTTCTGAGTCTTCCAAACTTCTGCAGTCTTATCAGTACAAACACTACTTTCCAAAGAAATTTCAAATACCTTCACAACTTGGGTAATTTCTCCATGCTGATAAAGCTGTTTCTAAGACAGAAGTTCTTTTTTCTGTCCCATCACCCAATGGAGTCTGTATAAAATCTGCTGTACTAGCTGCTATTTTCTGCATCCCTGCTGTTTCTAGACTACCAGGAAAGGCCCTCAGCCTTGCCCCGCTCCCAAGCCCTTTCCTCCTGGCACAACAGGACCTCCTTTCCTCCAGGCCAAATTGAAGCTCAGTGCTTTCCCTGCTGGTCACTGCTGCCTCTTGGGTGTCCTATGCAATGTGTGTGTTGCAGGGAGTGTTTTGTGTGGCCGTGGATGCAGAGCCAGGGACTTTGTCAGACAGGGTTATAAGAACAGTCAAAATAACAAAAGGAGAGAAAAAGCAACATATTGGTGAAACCTCAGCCAGGCATATAAATTTATGTTCACTATGCTCTAACCTACCTAATGTTCTGGTATCGCATACATGAGATCAATTGCCAGTTATGGGATGCTTATATTAACATTTACATACAGCCACTTTGGGAAATCAGGACTTGCACAGAGATGTTCAGGAGGATTCCCTTTGAAGCCCAGTTGCACTAAATAATTTAACTTATTAGGCAAGAAGGCTGCTTGCTTTATGTGATGAAGGTGGCTGTAAAATCAGAGATGAATTACTCTGCTGGCCTCACAAAAAAATCTCATCAGCAAGCTGGGATAACTTGTCAAGTTGAAGCAAAATTACCTGAAAGGAGGAAATGCTGTTGACAAGATTATTATACATATTTTAGTAATACAAATTATTATTATTACTATCATTATATTATGTGTACTATTTATTATATCTAAGATTTTTCTTTTCAGTTTAGATGCTTTATTTGAGGGTTTAAGACTGTGGTCTCCATTCAGAAAACACTGTATTTCATTGTTGTTTATAAATAGTTTAGATAAATGCTGTGGACCATCAAGGAATTTCTAGCGGGGTATTTTATGAAGTTTGTTGTCAAGGTACACCAGACTACAAAGGTTTTTAAAATGATCTACATAACTGTTATCTCCATCTTTGCATAAATAGCTGAGATAGTTTCCATCAAACACTAGCTTTTCTAGATATTTGTTGACTGAAGTAGTCTCTGTGAGTGTAAAAAGCCAAGTTAACGAGTAGTGGAGGTTGGACGGAACAACTGGGATCATCTAGTCAAATCACTGTTGCTCAGAACAGCATCAGCTAAGGCAGGCTGCTCCAGGTTGTGTCCAGCTGAGTTTTGAATGCCTCCAAGCATGGAGACTCCACCACCTGTTTCACCCTCATTTTTTTTCTTCTGAAGACAAGGGTTGTGGTCCTGCTTTTTGCTTTGTTCCCTCCACTTAGAATCCTGGTATCCACCATCTCATGGTCACTGCAGTCAAGGTTGCCCCTGACATTCATATGCTTGACTAGTTCTTCCTTTTTTGTAAGTACAAGGTCCAGAAGAATGCCTCTCCTTGTCAGCTCCTGAATCACCTGTGCCAGGAAGTTGCCATCAATGCGCTCCAGAAACAAGATGGATCGCTTGTGCCCCACTGTGTTGTGCCTCCAGCAGCTAGCAGGGTGGTTGAAGTCCCCCATGAGGACCAGGATGTGCAAATGTGAGACACCTTCCAGTTGTCTGAAGAAATCCTCATCCATTGCTACTTCCTGATCAAGTGGTCTGTATCACGCACCCACTACATTGTTACTGATGTTGATCTGCCTGCTGATACTGACCCACAGGCTCTTAGCTGGCTTACCATGTTTTCTCACATACAGAATAACTCCACCACCTCCCCATCCTGGCCTGTCCTTCCCAAAAAGCCTGTATCCAACATCACAGTGTTTCAGTTGTGTGAGCTGACCTCCCACATCTCTATGATCCTGATGAGGTTGTAGCCCTGCAACTACACACAGATCTCTAATTCCTCCTTTTGTTCCCCATGCTGTGGTCATTAGTGTATAACACTTCAGAGAGACATCCACATGTGATTTCCAAAAGAGTGTGAGAGCTTCCACCATCATTCTGTGCTCTTGGAAATTCCTTACTCATGTGCATACACTTGCCGTACACCTGCTTGAACCCTGTTTTGTTGCTTTCAAGGTCTTAAAAAAAAGAAAGAGATGGAACAGCTTATGTATTCTCCCTGCCACAGTAAAGTACTGCGTATTTTCACCAAGATCCAACACCTCTAAAGCAGGTAGTTCATGAGGAGCATAATGAGAAACCAAGACAGTTTACGACTAGAGAAATGTAAATATTTCAAGTTTGGTTGGAAGATAAAATTGGTACCATTCAGAGCTTGGCTAACACTATTAAAAGACAAATTCATACACAATATCCTCTAAACACCTTCAAATTTGTTTGTCAGTGAAGGAAAGCATGCTTTGAACTTTGAAGGATTTATCAAAGATGCTGCACTGAGTTTTCAGCAAAGAGATATCATTGCAGGGCTTATCTTCTGGCAAGGGCATATTATTTACTCCAGGTCTGTATCTGTTTTTGACTGATCTGCTAGTAATAGCACTGTTGTTGCTACCCTGTGATAAAGGTGATATTTTTCTGCCAGACAAAGAAATTGTACTTAGCTTAGTGAAAGACTGAGATCAACTCGTTTGATAAATAGGGCTCCAAAACTGCAAGTCAGAATATTTTTAAGATTTCTGAAGAGCTTTAGCTGTTCATTATAAAGTCCTTGAACATTAAACCTCTTAGATACTGTTACTGCAGGGAAGCAGGTTATAGGAGTTGTTAGACATGTTTATATACCTGGGATTGCACTTTTCTTCTGTGATTCAAAGATGAGTCAAGACGCTACAAATGGTGCAGAGTAAAAACTGACCCCAGGCCATATCTTTTGTGGAGTAGTTGAATTCAAAAGGAGTAGGTTTTACCCATAAAGCCAGCTGGGAGCTGTAGTTGGAGGGAGGCTGCAATGTCACCCTTGTACTGAGTACCGGCGAGCAGAGGGCAGGGTTGGGTCAGGGGTGCCCAGGTGCGACCTCGCACAGCTCCCACCACCCCGGGTATCCCCACCATTGGAGCCTGCACAGCCCGGGGGCAACCAGTCCTGGCCCCCGGGGAACAGGTCCTCGGGGAGGGGGCAGTTTTCTTGAGCCTCTGAGGATGCTCTTCATGGAGAAGTATGGTCATGAGGTGTGGAAGAAGCAATGCTCTGTGAGAAAAGGGTTGCTATTTGTGTGTGGGGGAATGTTGTTTGTTTAGGGGGGCTTTGGGGTTTTGGGTTTTTTTTCACGGATTATTGTAAAGTTGATCCTCCTCCAAACAGATCTGCTGCTGTGCAAGTGCTGTAAGAAATATTGCTGACGGAAAATGTGCAATTATTTCTCAAGTTCAGTGTAGTTAAGGGCAATGGAAACCCAGCTGGTATTTTACATAAATGTTTTTCATCAGCCAACAATTCCCTAGGATTTGCAAAGTTAGCAAAAGATGAATCCACCATTTTCTTGCATAAATCATGAGGCATTTCAGTTGCCTTTGGATAGTGGTTCCTGTCTGGTTTTATTTTCATAAGCTTATTGAGGCCCTGAAAAGAATCTTCGAGAACTTTCTCCTTGCAGTTGTCTGAGAGTTTCAGTTCAGTTACATCTCCATTCTCTCCTTTCAGGTGATGCATACTACAGCCAAGAATGACAGAGGCGGCATTTTGAGTACTTGAGCTCAGCCAGAATTTTGGAATTATCAAAGTACAATTCTTAACAGACTCCTGACTGAGGCATTCAAGTTTCCTTTAAAAAAGAGACTTTGATTTTGCTGTTAACAGGTACTTAGCTGCAGCTTTTAAGAAGTCATATCATAAATACACATATTCATGGACTGAGATTTTTCTAAGACATTTGTATACCTCGGTTTTGCTATTCCATGAAAACAATTTAAAACAGAGACCCTAGCAATTGAATTTGAATGCATGGAAGATCTGTGAAGCACAAGGATTGCAGAGTTCATCTGGGTTTTCATTGCTACTATAGAGAAATTAGATACCTCTCTGAATAAATACCAACAGCACAGACAACGGAGACTACTAAACAGAAATAGGATTTATTGCTAATGGAAGATGAAAATGCTAAGAAGCCTTTCATCTCTCTGAAAGACTGATCAGACTTTTGTTACTTTTATATGTTTGCATGTGGGAATGTGTTTGTATTGCTATTATAATGTTCCAAAATCAGTCAAAGACAGTGAAAAGGCTCTCATTGAGTGTGCCAGACCAGATTTGTAGCACCAGCATTCAAGCGTCTTTATTTCCCTGCTCACCTTTGTTTCATTTCCTTTTTCTGGATGGAAGAGTAAGTATCATGGAAAGAGAAGTGTACCAGTCTCCAAACTAGAATAGTATTTTGAAGCACAGTTACATTTAGGAGGAAAGACAAAGTGAAAAAAAATAGGAAATGTTTAAGAACATTTTTATACAAAATAATACATCCATATAGTTAGAAAGAAGCCATTAAAATGTTGAAGACAAGGTTTAGAAACATACAAAGAAGACGAAAAAAGGAGAAGAATGTAAGATGAAAGAGATAAAAGGACTATAATCAAAAGATAGTCACTAAAATTGTGATTAAGTGATTATATGATAGCTATTCAACTGGTCTGACCACAGAGAAGATTGTGCTCTTCAACTAGAATGTAATAAAACTGGATTTAAAAACATCAAGAACAACCAAACATATCAAAATACTTAATAAAAGCATTTGAATTTTAAAATAGTCTGAAACAAAGATGAAAAATATCCATAAAGCACAATTCCTATGCTTCAATGGCAGCACTTGATATTTTATTAAAATACAGTGTTATCTGTACAAATATACCTCTAAGAAATATTGGGAAGTTCTTACATTTTTCACCATGACAGGGTTACCTGCAAGACCTCATAAGGCAATCCCAGCTTGTGTAATACTAAAAAGCACACATTTTTGTAAAATTTTTTTTCCAGAAGCATAATGATTTTCCAGTCAGGAGCTGTGAGTTTGATTGCAACGACACATACACAAAGCTATGCATGAATAGAAATCAGTGCTAAGGAAGAGCAGACTCATCCTTTCATTTCTCAAATTCTTGGCAGCATGGCATGTGCTTTAAAAAATGAAAATACTCACCCTCTTTATCTCTCTGCCATAAAAGATGTCATTCCAATAAAATTAGCAAAAGATATATGCATCATAATGCCAAAACTGAAAGCTCTCTTCTAATGATCAACTGAGCCAGAGGGGCCAGTGTGTAGACAGAAGTGATCTGTGGTTTTCTAGTGTTTGTCCTGGAGTAACTGAAAGTCACGCTGACTTTAACAGAGTCATTTATATACTTACCTGGTGCGGGAATATTAGTTCTAATGACAAAATACAGCCAAGTGGGACGTAGCAGTATGATGAGCTGTTACATCAGGGAAGATCACAAAGATGGTGACCCATTCAGGAGGTAAAGCACAAAGGATATGAAATGATCTGAGCATTGGGCCCACACAACTCCACATTTCCCTGCTTAGCACCTTAAGTATTTATGTACATATTATGTAAGGCTTGATGAACTCTAGCCTCAAGCTTTCTTTATATACTTGTGGGTTTATGTCTATTGCTCTCACAGGTCTTAAAAATAGAGTACACAATGGGCATCTCCAGAAACTTTCACTGATTATTGAAAATATTATTCTGCAGGGCAATGCTGACAATTTTCCAGTGAAGAGCTAGCAAATAAGATAAGCATGACCTTAAAATGCCCAGACTAAATATTAGAAATTAAAGTACAAATAAATTTTATTTATTTTATGTACAAAGCTACAGGCTTTCTACACAATTGCAGTTGCATAATTTGTTCCACCCAGCCTCAGACAGCTTTAACAGTTCCTTTTCTTTTCCTTCCCCTGGACAAGCTATTTAGAGAAAGAAAGTACCCAGATGCTTAAATGGCTGAAACTTGTTCCAGTCTCAATTTTGGTAGCATTTGGGAAATTGTATTGCTTATGATTATGTTTGATGTTATGAAGTTATCTTCATAGCATTTACTCTGAAAAGAGCTGTATCGTTAGTGAGTTCATCAGTGAGGATGCAGCTCACTGAGATGTTTATGAAAGCCTGATAAAAGAGACGGAGACACATAAGCTAGAAGCAGGCAGGCTTTTAGAGCACGAGAAGCTGACTGCTTAGCTCTGAGGTATCAGACAGGGCCATCCATGGGCTTTCTGTCCGCTTACCTGAAATAACCGACTAACAGATGACTAGGGAAGGATGAACAAGAAGCAGGGACTTCATCTTCTGGGAGCTGGAAGATTTCTGCTGACGTATCCTAATTTTCATTTTGCTTTTTTAGCGAAAAGAGTGGGATGTTCCCATTGTTGCTGGGATCGTGGCATGTTAGCCACAGCTTCAGTGAGATTTAAGGAAGGAAAATGCTTAAGCAATGCTGGACCCAGGAGAGTGCTAAGAGGAAAGTAGACTCTACCATTCAGGAGAAAGCTTGAAACAGAGAATCTGCACCATGGAAGTGATTACTCAAGAAAGTGCAAGTCTTTGAATTCTGGCCAACCTCCAGAGGTTTCAATGCCTCACATCCAAAGGCTGAATGCAATACTCCAAGACTACCCTGACAACAGGATGTGTGCAAGGTTTTTCTGCTACCAAAGGAAGGTAAATATTTGTTTCCTTACCTCCCTGATAATCAGGGCAATAATTATTGTCTGGCATTTGAGGCAAGCTGTTCCCACTGCACCCAGATTTCAGCATGAATTTGAATGAAACCTCTGAGTGTCTCTTCCACTTTGCTAGACACAACTGTTAAGAAAAATATCACAAGTCATAGGATTTGCAACAGATCCCAAGTAGGGAAAGAAGACCAGGAAAAAAAGATGAAAAAAAAATCACTCTAAGGTGTTTAACTGCAATTTCCTAACCATGCATTACCCCACCCTCTAACCAGAGAAGCAGAAAAAAATTATTTTTCATTTTTTTTTTACCACTGACATGAGGACAGGAGTCAATCCTGGCCCTGTTGTATTAACGACAGACGTAAGCACACCAACATCTGCTCAGACTGGCGGTTTGATGCATAAATCGCAGGATGTGGGCAGGATTGCAAGCATGCCTCTCTCCCAAGGTGTATCTCCTACTGCTCGGCACAAGGATGCCTCCATTCAAAGTGCTGCCTCTTTTGAACTCCACCTTAAGGTGCCTTTCTCTGTCCCATGCCCTGTAGGACAAACCTGTCTGAAGACTGTGAATTCAGCTCCCATAGCTGGCTGTTGCCTTAAAGATCATTGTCTTTTGGGGCTTATACACCTAGGCCCTTTTGAGGATTCCCCTCAGCTGGACTGGAATTAATTAACTTTATTATGCCAGGGTATCTGGTCAGCCAACTTCTATGATAGTTTCACACAGGCAAGAGAGCCAGATAAAGCCATAGCTGGCATGGCTGAATACCAAGGCGCATAGGGGGAGCAAACCTCAGAAAATGATCCTAATCTTTGCATGCAGCCAATGTGAGAAGGGCAGAATCGCTTGATCAATAACAATATCTTATCAATAATTTTAGTAGCTTGAATACTGACTGGGCACTTTTCTAGGGGATCCTAGCAGGTCTTCGCTTGCCAAGATGAGGCTCCCTGTGTCTTTCATCTTATTATCTCAAAGCACTTTACAGATACAAAACAATTTGCAATCAGTTCTCATTATCTGCATTGCACAGATAATGAAGGCAAAGGGTAGAGAGACTTAGAGAGTACTCCTGGGTCACACAGAATGAGCAAAAAAATGTCTGACACATAGCAGTAAACACTCTTAAAAGCAGAAATTTCTCTGAACCTGAAGGTGATGCCTTTTCCTACATCCCTCTTAATCTGGCTGTACTGGGGCAAGCGTTGCCTTTCTGCTGCCTGGACATTCTGTGCCCAGCTCCCATGACCTTCCCCTTGGGCACAGCAGAACTGGCTTCCCCCCCTTTCCTCACGGCCAGGTCAAAGATTGGTGAAGTTTGGTCACCACTGCCTCTTGGGTGTCCTGTGCAACGTGTGTGCTGCAGGGAGTGCGTTGTGTGGCCATGGACGTACAGCCAGGCACTTTGCTGGACAGGAGAGGCAGGTGTCACGACCAGCCCAGTAAAATAAATGTTTTGTGATTGCTGTCACAATGATGCTAATAACAGTAAATAGGAAATTGTGTGAAACCCTGCAGACCAGCATAGATAGTGTCTGTTTGGCCCCAGGAGGTGCTAGTGCTTTTTGGACCCCAGGAAGAAAAGCACAAGCACTCTAAAGAAAGTTAACCGTGTTATTAATATCCCACAAAAAGTGATAACAAGTCATAACATCTTATGTCCCTTCTGATGTTGTGAACCCCAAAATGATACAGCATCAGACAGACCTCTGGGCACGGCATGGCCCACAGCCCAGACTCCCTGTCATGGTAAGGTCCACCTGCTTGTTGTCTTTAGAGTTTTTATAGGATTTTCTTTGAAGCAAAGGAGCTCTATTAATAATTTTTACTGTGGTGCAAAAGGATGTTTATATGAAAACATGCTGCTTTACTTCAAGATAAAATCAAGGACGTGCTGGTGGCATCATCCTTGGTGACAAGGGGGTGCTGCCTACAAGCTCTTCAGTTACAACTAGCCAGCTGCATTTATCCTACAGCAAGGGATGTGAGTGGCATGGCACAGTCCTCAAGGCCAAGTTGTACATATAAAACAGCATGGCACAGCTGCTTGGGTAAACAGCTACATGGATCGCTATCTCCCCGATGTGCAGTGGTCTGCCAGGTAGGACCCCCCACAGGGTTATTGTTTGTGTGGCTAGATGGGGCAGCAGTCTGTTGTTGCTGCCTGTAGTATGAAGGTGTTAGCAGGCTGTGTGCATTTGATGAAGTCATTATTTTGTCAGTTTCCCTTTTCACTACACAATTTTTCAAGCCTTGCAGATTGATTTACTCTCTTAGCATGATCAAGGTACTGAGCACGGCCTTTTTCAACAGCACATCCCACAAAAATCTCTGAAATCCAGTTAAGCCTTGTCAGCAGAGTGAGCCAGAAATCTCCAGGTGAAGCATCAGCAGTCACGATAAGGCGAAAACTCTGCTCATACAGCATCACAGGAGTAAATGCACTGCAGAGTGCTAAGTCAAAGGCTTTCACTTTGTTGCTTCTCACAACTAGCATAGTATGTATGCTTCAGTGGGGATTGTTATTTGTTTAATGTGGGATATATCAGGATGTGTTAGGTTATTGAGATGCTTTAAAAATGTGTCTTTCCCTTATCTATCTCTTGCCCCGTAAAACTTTGAAGTGGTTTCATTTGAACGCCAGTTACTCAGGAGGATTGCTGCTTGGGTGGTAGTCTCCGCGTGTAGAAAAGGCGTTCAAATGCAAGCTGAAAACCTTCAGGCAAGGGAGATTTTCCGTAAATGCCAGCTGAGATGTGAGTCCTGCCTGTTGTGACTGAAGTCTAATACTTCTAGTCTTCTAATTTCTTGTAATGCAAAACTACAAGTAATATCCAATATACTGTTTGATGGACAGATTTAAATATTTGAAATCCCATAAATTGAACTCGGTGCTATTCAGAGTCTGACTAATGCAATTTGTAGACAAATTCAATCAGGTAATTTTCCCAAAGCTTATTAACTGATCTGAGTTTAAACTGATCTGAGCTAACGAATGTGAGGCTTTTGAAGCTCTGATCCAGTGCTTTGCAAGTTCAGGTATGCTGTGGTCTGAGAGTGGATAAGATAAATAGTCCATGTTTTTATCCTCACAAGTGCATGAAAAGCTGAAGCAGTCATCTTTTCACAAATTTAAATGTTTTTTTTTTCCCCCAGCAGATTCTAACAGACTAGTCTTATCTTGCTCTAAAGGTGACATCTTGCTAATCAATTTCTGTGAGATTATTAACACTTTGAAAGAAAAGGAAGTTGGGTTGTTTCATAAAGTTGATCCCAGAAGAAAAAAGCCTGACTTTTCTAGGGAAACAGAGTTTTTGAGTGATGTTCAGATAGGTCTTCAAAAACGTACCATGGAAGATTTAATTATTTTCAAGATGCTAGAGAAGAAAAAGACTGTGTGAGGTTTAGACACTGTCAGTATATGTTTTTTTTCTCAAAATTTAAAGATAACTTCATCCAGAAAGGTCAAACTCTGCAAGAATTTTTCAAAAGCTATTTAATTCCTTGTATAATTAAATGTAAGACATAAAACAGTTCATTGGGTCATGCTATGAAACCAGATGGCAGGTACAATAGTTAGAGAAAGGCTGGTAAGAATTCGAGTGTTTAATTTGTGTTTTGCAAAGCCAGCAAATGTTTGGATGGAAGTGTTACCCATGCAGGACTCATATACAAAATGAGCATTATAGCACCTCAGATAATGCCTGCTCAGATCAAGAGCTTCCTTATTAAACAGTATATTTAAATCCCATCGATGAATGCTCTTTATTTAGTTAAGCAAAGCTAAGTTCTGTTCCTGAGGGGAGCAGATGGAGAGGTGCTCTGGTAAAGTTGCTGAAGAAGAAAGAATGGTTAAATCAGTGAGACCTGCAAAAGCCCCATCTCCTAAATCAAATTTTTTTTCATGGGGATTGCTGTAGTAACAGTTCTTGCTCATACAGAGCTCCTGTAAATAGAATTCCCAGAGTAAACCGCTGGTAGTGCAAACAGCACTGCTGACATTTAATCCTACTGTGGAAATGGGAGATGAAAAACCCTTGGGTACTTTGTGTGGATTGCTACTGAGATGTAATTTCCCTAATTTTGTTAAGTTAAAAAAAAAAAAAAAGGAATAGGATATGAATGACCTGACACTTTATGGTTAAGGTTATTCTTTAAGATTTGTGAACTTTCGAAAGATGTCATCAGAAACTGCTTTGATATGGATATAGGCAAGTAGCAAAGTGACAGCATTATCATTTATTTCCATTTATTGTTAAAACCTTCAAGCTTCAGTGAGAGGCTGTGAAGGAACTGATGATTTCTACTTCTGCAGTACATGGCAGTTTTCTGGGGTAATAGAAGTTTTCTAGTCCATGAGGATCATGAAGAACAAGCAAAAGAGATAGTATCGGATGCAACCATTTTATTTCAAGGGAAAAAGAGTCTGAACAGATTTTCTCCAGAGAGAACAGCTGGGTGAATGGCCCATTAATAACAGCAGTAATATGATAATTCTGTCCTATAGTTCTAATAATCACATTATAGATCATTTTTAATTACACAAAGCATGCATTTATAAAAAGGTCACAGGAAAAACTGTTAGCTACTTTATAAATATCATGGATTCCGGTTGTTTATGGGTTTAATAAGTTTTTCCGTCCCAAGGTTAAAAAGATTGCATTAAAGGAATGAATATTATCTTCGGCTGCTTTCATGGGCAGTGTTTAACTTTGCTTATACTGACTGATCAGTCACATCAGCCCATAGTCAGGCATAACAGAAATAATTTGGAAAGCAAAACACTTTGTGGTGAGGACGCACTGTCCACATTATGCACATTTTAGGAAGGATTTTTTCAGAGAGATGCTGTAGTCTGGTCCTTAAACTGAATGACCATTAGCTGTGCTTCTGCATAGTGTCTTCCAGCTTTGTTCCAGCTGAAAGAAAACCAGAGGATGTGTTTCAAGACTGTTTCACATGGTGAACTGAAGCACAGCAAGGACAAGCAAGTGGGAGAGTTGCTTCCAATTGCATTCACTCCATGTCTAAACAAATATGCTGCTGTAGATACAGACTGTGGCAAGAAATGGGCATGTTTGTGGCTTCCTGCCCTAAAAACGTTCAACTGCATGTAGCATGTCATGTAGAGACAACAGTGACAGGACAAGGGGTAATGGTTTTAAACTAAAACAGGGTAGGTTTAGGCTAGATATAAGGAAGAAATTCTTTACAATGAGGGTGGTGAAACACTGGAACGGGTTGCCCAGAGAGGTGGTGGAGGCCCCATCCCTGGAAA
>Ga0065711_1032424_pt1 | contig 27379 bp, 12 predicted proteins | sample Hoacrofraction12_FD_59098 | JGI IMG/M metagenome (GOLD analysis project Ga0065711, IMG submission 59098) | Hoatzin crop microbial communities from Cojedes, Venezuela - Epithelial fraction 12 v2 (version 2) | ecosystem: Host-associated > Birds > Digestive system > Esophagus > Crop | place...
GTGATTGTCATGTGGAATTTTCAGGCTTTTTTTTTTTTTTTTTGACTGGTCTACTCTGGGAGGGAAGCATTTTTCAATAAAGCCTTTAAATCAATTGCGTTTGTTGAATACAAAAAGGATATTTATAGACACTGTACAGACCCAGAATCGATAAGGTTTCATTCTTGTTTGTATTAATGTTTGAGCTGAAAAAAGAATGTGCAAAAAATGTATTAAAAATTTAAGCATTCAGTGCCTCATATTCTGACATAAGATTTATACAGACAAAAAATGTGTCCATGTGTAACACTCAAGAATTCTAATGAATTCTTATTGAAGATACTAAAAATAATTTTTATACAGGTCTGTAAAAATCACACAAAAGGTATGCTGAAAATGGCACCCCAGAGATCTAATCCTTTTTCTAGCAATGACTCTGCACATTAATACATACCAATATATTAAGACAAAATCCATATAAACTTATGCCTAAGAAAACACAAGACGTTGTGAATAAAAAACCCCACAATATCATCTGTCTTCTTTTGGCATCTTTCCTCCTCTATTATAGCCGCCTAATTCTATATAGGTTAAATCCCTTAAAGATAAACCACTACCACAAATCTTTAAGATGAAAGTTGATTTAAGTTATCCTAGACATTTTTCACCTGACGATTAAAATTTGTCTACCAGTATTGTGTGATCACTTTGCTTGTTATTAAAAACAGATAATTTATGCAATCATTTCAGCCTGTTTACATACAAAGTGTATGCTAGCTCTGACTCATAATTTAATCTAAAAGAAAACAAAACAATTTCTGGCAAGATGGAGTTTGGACAACTAACGCACACCTAAGTCTTAAATATTTTTTTGTATTGAAAGCACTAGTGCAAAGCAGCCTAAACATTATTTACGGTAAGGACACGATCATCCTAAAAAGTAAGACACCCCCAAACAAAAAAACACACTCTTGTTTCTAAAGCCAGCTCCTCAGCTTCTGAAGGATTTTATAATCCCGAAAGAAATCATAAACCTGTTTCATACAATAGCAGTGAGATGTTATTTCACTACATCCCTAAATCATGCATAGAAAGACAGTCACTGCATCTTTCTCTTGGCATGTAACACTAGAACAAAATTTTCATCTACCTATATACGTAAACAAATTTTTAACTATCATATCCTAGCTACTAATGTCTTTAACAAAAACACCAAAATGTTTATTTCTCCTTTGAATCAAAGTGATTTGATTTTAGAGAAGTCTTCAATGCATTCTTTTCTTTTGTAACACTGTACTGTCAAATCTAATATTCAACCATAACCTGAACTCCATCATCAGTTCTGCACCCTCAGAATACTTATGTACTTCAAAACAAAGAAACGTTCAGAACAAAAACTCCTTTTTGTTGGAAGTGCTGCCTGTTAAAATTTTGAGAGAACGCTGTGCAGCTCCTGAGGGGCTCTCTGCAGTAGCATACACATTATCACAATACCAATCAACTGTGAAGTCAAGCTATCTGCATTTACTCACAGTGCACGAGATAAGCATTCTGCAAGAGACAAGCAATATTTATACATTATGTAGGAAATGGTAAAGGACAGAAACTGAATTCATAGAACGGATAATCTGCTTTGTGCAAATTTAATTCATCCACAGTGCTTATCTCCTTAAAAATGAGACAGATAAGGTTTTTAATCCTACTGCAGTATTTTCAATAACGTAGAATAACTGTAAATACAAATAGAATCAATCTCTACATGGTTTTCGTTCCTATTATATACACCCCTAAAAAGAAAAGCAGGGGAGACTTTTCACAGAAAATGACTTACTGATTTCCACGTTTGAAACTAGCTAAGCATGCTGTCATGCTTCTATTCTAAAACACCCCTTCAAAAACCTAGAGCATCACAATTTTGCTTTTATTTGTATCTGGCTCCACAATACCACCTATATTTTCTCTACTAAACAGATTGCTAAAAAATTCTAAAGCCATTCAACAGCAGACATACCTGCTTGTATTTTCTGTTGATGTTCTGGCCTCACCAGCTTCCAGCTTTCTGTGTGACGAACAGCATAAAAAGACTGAACCAGGAAGACCCAGAGCTTATCACGCAGAGCCTGGATCTTGCACGTAAAACCCTGTGTTCAAGTAACAAATCAGCAGCTGGCGAGGGGCATATTGTCATAGCAACCAGTCATTATTCCTTTCAGAATCTACTTACTCCCTAAGCTAGATCAATGATGTCATCACTTATATTTTATAATGGCCTGGTAGATGGAGATGCTGTTTTTGAAGGATTATTGCCCACCACAGTAATTTTTACAATAATTTAAAACCAAGTCACTCGAAGGCATACTACAGCACTAAAAAGCACCACACTGCTTTTTTTTTTCTTCCCCCCCCTTTTTTTTTTTTTAAATGAAACCCATAATAGCTTTTTACTGTCAGCTGTGTCACAACAAGGTCAAATACTCTAGGGAAAAATAATGTATCTGATTAAATTTTCATTTCTTTTACCAAGAAGATCTACAATAGTACCAGACTGCAGTAATTCAGTTTGTATTTATTTTTCTTTCTTTGCTTGTAGCATCATTCTGGATTTTAATCAGTATGTCACGTTATTAATGAATTATCCCCAGCATTTCAGTCAACCGCAGCTTAAATATTACTAGATTATGCAGATATACATGGTATGTTACACACATGGAGACTGACACCTCCCCCCAGTCCAAAAAACACACACTAGATAAAGAGGCAGTCCTTGCTTCAGAGGACAGTCTTGAACAAAACCAAATGTAGCTGTGACTTTTACAAAAAGAGGGGAAAAGATACATGGAGCAAAAGAGAATAAGCGGGCTTCCCCTGCAAGCTTAAGGTAATGCACCATTTTGATACATCACAAATTTAAAGTGATAGTGAAGATCAACAGAGCAGCGGTGCCCATGGGACTTACATTTTCAGTAATACACAATAGTTTTCTTATTGCCATAGACAGGGTTCCTCTTTAAAGGAAAAAAGTGTTAATATCCTGTAAAGAAATGCCAACATTTTCTGCATTTCCAACAGGACCTTGGATTTATGCAGATGCTTTTCTGTGTGACCCCAGTTGCAGGACTCCGCCACCAGAGCTCAAACCACATCATCTGATTTGAACCATTACATGAAACAATATCAGAATAGTTTTTCCTACAGACATTGCACATTGAAAAACCTACCATTTCCTTCACATTTGTGGAGTCCAACAACGTATCCACAGCTACAAGAAGAAAGCAGCTATTTTCGTTATTAATATTTTTTTCAATTGCATTAAAAATTAGTTCTAGAAGGTCAGGTTTGCTGCTCATTGCCTGCGCCTGAGGAAACAACAAAAGGCAGCCATTTAAAATAAAAAAGTGTATTTTGTATGCAAAAGCATTACTGAGCAGAGAGGATCTGCTATCGCGCTGTGCAGGAGGCATTCCAAAGCTGAGCATCTTCCTTTGTATCCATTCCATAATGCCACCCCCCTCCAGGCCTCCTGCAAATCATCCTGAGGCCTCTCACTAACCCGAATTATTGGAACAAACACACTGTGATGAATTTACAGCCACATAAAGACAAAATGTTTTAACATCTCCCTATTTATTTCTTTTTAAGCCTCTATACATGCTAAAAAAAACCCTGTCACTGGAGAAAACCAGCTAGGTGACTAGATATGTTCTCACCAGGACCTGCAGCATTGCCACCTTCCTGCAATTTGCAACAAAAATCAGAAGTTTGAGTATACTGCTAATACTTCATCTTAGAAGTACATGCTGTTCTAGGGGTCCGAAAGCTTTTCTGAAGCTTATGCATATACTTATCTCTTGCCAACACACAAACTGTCACACTAAGTTCATTGGAACTTTTGCTTAACTGAGGCACATAACCTGAATGCAGTATCAACCCTGTGTATCAAAGTAACGTGCTTTAAAACAACACTGAAAACAACCACTCCAGCCCCCAAAAAGACTTAGCACTGCCTAATGGGTTTTTTTTTTTATTTTTTCTATAAAATTGTAGTTTAGAGCAAAAGTTAAAACTGTTTTCATTATTTAGCAGACTGAACTATCCAAAGTGTGATATAATTCAATTTATTTGGAGGCATACAATAACTTGAGGGCACTTTTACCTGCAACAAAATGGAGAAGCCTTCACTTTGTACTACATGTAGGAAGTTTGCCACAATAAATGTTACGCATTCTTCTTGTAGCCTGGATGCCAAGGCCACAGCTGTCTCTGTCCATTTCACTTGGGGAAGACTATTGATCAGCCGATCACTCTCCATCAAAAGGAAAGCAGCATTCTTGTGGTTCTTAAAATAAAAACAGAAATTAGCCTGTTGCCAAGTAATCACCTAAAGAATTGCTGCTTGTAAAGCAGCTTCTGTTACTGAAGACTTACTCATGTATTAATTTCCCTTCTTTAAACAAATTCAGGTTTTGATAATTCCAAACATTATACCCACCTTTGAAACTAAAGCAGAAAATGAAAAATCTACTGCTTCTGTTTTGCTTGCTGAGGTTAGGCAGTAAAGTTTTCAGTATCTTTTATTGTATTTTTTCAACTGTGTATCATTACATACTGCAGTCCTGAACTAAGGCGAATGTTCGCTGAAGAAAACTGAATAGAGAAAAATCTTTTATGTAAACAGGTAAGTGAAAGTTTTAGGTGAGTGTGGCTGGCCTAGTATTTGGGATACATAAATACCCAAGCATTTTAATATTTATGAATCCTTTTGCTTTATTTAAAAGGAGTCAGACATCAAATATTTGTCTTCCCGGATGGGAGTTTTAACTGAATGTACCCTCTTTGTTGTCTAACGTTTCTCTAAGAAATGTTACTGTTATGTTTATAGTTACATTTAAAACAAGCAAACAGATCTGCTAATATCTATTCCCCTGGTCTGTGCCTTTGGTTCTTTCGTGCACTGCGTCAGCACGGTACCTGAGGGCAACTCCTCCTGGCTAACATATAACTTAAAAAGAACTTGCTATTTATTGTTATCCACATTAGAATGGAACGAAAGCTCTACTCAACATGACCTAGCAGGTCACTGATAAATTATGCAGTAAGATCAGTGACACTGGAGAAGGCAACAATTCAGATAAATATTTGACACAAAACCCCCTACTGTAAATTCAAACTATAATCATGTTTGTCCCATGCAAAGTATAAAGCAGGGAGGATTTTCTTCATGCGTACTACAGTTAAAACAAAATGTGGCCAGCCATGGTTCAACTATACTTTTTTATTATTTTACTCATCTGTGGGCAAAACCAGTTTACCATGCAGATAAGGTAAATTAAGGATTAAGTATATGCTTATGGTTTGATCCTGCTCCCACTGGACTCAATTACAAGCTTTGTGAATTGTCCAGAATTCAGCCCCTGCTCACAAGGCAATAAGCATTTACTCCCATTAGACACTTCCAGTGAAATATAAAATGCCTTCATTGACTTCTAATTAAATCAGCACTTCGTAGGAGTGGCTCTAACGGAATTTTACTTCTCTTGTTATATATTTTTCCTAAGCATTCTAAAGTGGAGTCCACTTATCTAAAAAACCGGTAATCTTCTTGCATGTAGTTGAGACATCAGGGATAAGTACCTAAACAGTGTTTTAAACTGCACTCCCATTTTCATGTTTCTGTGTTCATCATTGTGGCTTCCCAGAGATTTTCCGATCAGCAATCTCCTTTTCTTTGTACCTTTTCTTCCTCTAAATGGCTGCCCCACATTAACTAGGTTTTACATTTCCAAGATTGGTAAATGAAAAGATCAGGAGAGTCATACTGTTTAACTGGGTGTAACTGTTAAAAAGTTTTACAGCAGAGAACTGCAGCAGCAAAGAGGATAGTAAAACAGTAGCCCCTGCAAAATTAATATCAGACCTTTTCTTCTCTCTCCCTCAAGCAGCCTTAAGCAATTTTGCAGCTTGTGAAAAATTCCATTGTGAATTCCACAAGTTTTTGGACTGGGTGTCTTAACTGCTCTGAGTTACATGGTCACTCGCCAGAACAGTTCTGTGGGCAGAAGAGGCTTATGCTTTATCTTTTAATTTTGCAATTCGAAAAGGTTTCTAGGCTTCCACTGAATACCAGCGAATCTTGCAAAGACACACCAACACAAATTTTAAATCAGTAGAATGGGAACCAAAACACACTTTAGTCCGGACTGCAAAAATCTTCCAGAGAAGCTGGGTACACAGCTGGAGTAGTACAAAGAACCACGGTGCCATGGCAGTTCTGCAAATACTGGTAGCTTAAAGATAGCACACGTTATTTCAGCACAAACTGTAACCACAGCATCTTCATATATTATAACAGGCACAGAGGGGAACGAAGGCCTAAAGTGGCTTAGGTTTACCTTTAAGCTGTCCTGATAATGTTGCACAAGGGTGCCTGGAGAGGAGCCTAGAACTGTGCCTACCTACACTCTTGGCTACAGTACACACCTGACCTAGTTTGGAGATGGGTGGGGGTATAACTACAAACACCTGCAGATCAGAATGAATTGATCTATAATCCCGAAAGTGTTACTTAAAACTTCTCAAATATTTATACAACGTGTCATACGAATATGTACATATTCTAGGAACAACCAAGTATACTGATCCAATATAACAGCAGAATACCTAGTATCTGAAGAGCTATAGCTACTATCTTTATTCTGTTAGAAATTATGCATTATGGCAGAAGGACTGTTCAGGTTTTATAACTGTGGATACTCTCAAGCTTCCTGTGGTACAGCCACATAGCTCTGAAATCTCTTGTTTTTGAGTCTTTCACCTGAATATGCAGTAGCAGCCGCCACTCACAGCTGACCTGCTGGCCTCAGCACTTGATGGGGTAAGTACTCCATCAAAGAAGTGCCTGAGAAAAAACAGGGGCAGTTCTTGGCCAGAACCATTTAAGAGTGAATCTCTTGAACCAGGGGTATGTTTAGCAGTGTGGGTAGCCATATCCGAGCTATTCAGCTTAGATAACAACGATAAGAGAGACATGGGGACAAGGACTTCAGCATGAGATATGAGAGACATCACGTAGTTAGCTGTCTGGTGTGTGCTACAACCAATATCATCCTATGAACGTTACCCAAGCTAGTTAGATTACACTTTGTGCATGCCAATCCACATTACAGCCACATACACATACGGTCCTGCTTGGCAGCAGCTATACAGGTTCACCTTTAGCTCCTTACGTACTCTTCATATCTCTGTTACAATTCAGTGCATTTAGTGGATCAAATTCCCGATAACAGGTCTAGTTCAAATCAGTTACTTTAAGTCAGCTCTGAGTGTAGCTTTATACAGAACACAGTTAGAAAGTACTTAAGTTTAGGCAGATCTAAATTGGAACAATGTAAGCATGTGCCACAAAAAACAAATGCTGAGCTTTGAGGGGACCAATTCAGTACTGTTACCTGAGAAGCAGAAGATGTGTACTATACTGTTAACTTTATTTTTGAAAAGTTAGTTTGCCTGTAAACAAATGGCTTATGATCACTGATAGCCAGTTAACAATGACACCTGCACATCAAAATCTGTTTTTAAGTTGTTATTTTAATGGGAACTTTTACATAGTATAAGTGTACTAGAGATTTAAAATACTATATTTATTAACTCTTAAATTACATTGTACTGCTAAATAAGGAAAAAATTTACACTACTGTACTTTTCATATAAAGCACACTATATACTACTTACCAAGGAGTTAATCAACATAACAAGACAGTTGTTTTGAAGTTCAGTAGGTAAACTGGCAAAGCTTCTCTCTGACAAACATTTTGCAAAATGTTTTCCTACCCATCTGTTGAAAAGAGAGCCTTTCTTAGGTAAGGAAGATGAAAAATGTTCTGTCTTCACTTGTTAACATAAATGATACCTCTAAAGTATTGTGAAGAAAAAAATGTTTACAATGTGAACATTTTACATGCCAAAATAAACCCAATCTTGCAAAATAAAAAAATTTCAACAGAAAGCAGAGAAATGAAAAACATAAATATAATTTATTTTACTTACTTCAGGCAAGCAGCATATAGGTTTTCCACTCCTAATGAATGAGCAATAGCCATGCATTCTAGTACAGGTTGCTGTTTTCCAGGAACAGGCTAGAGTTATTAGCAAATTATCACAATTATTGTACATTCTGACTTACAGAAGCTGTACAGAAGTACAAAATCTTCAGTTCAAACAGAAGTACTGTTAGCTACCATGGTATCTAAGCTTGTTTGCCTTCATGCAGAATAGGGAGGTCATCTGCTTCCACACATGTCAATAAAGTAGCATTCAGCCTAGTGAGCCTATGCTCAGCTCTAAGCAGTTGTTATTAAACTAGTTTTAATTGAACAGAAATATTTTCTAACTATATGCCCATGAAATGTGATATGCAAATATATAGAATATTTCCATATTCTATTAAGAACAATTGCATATATGTATTTAAATTATACTCTAATATATTGAATTAATCTTGTGGAATACTGCTTTTCATCAGTTCTCGTTTACAGGTTTGTATACATAGGTGGATGATACAACAGGCCTCCCTCCCATCATCAGTCCCAGTGAATTTAGCAGATTTACACTTAAGAATAGGGTCTGTTGACTTAACAACTGTGTGCTCAATGTGTTAGCTTAAGTATCATGTCAGTATGATGTATAAGTAATAGAATGAAAATTTGTCTTAGGGTTTTCGGCTCACTAAGTAGCATGAGAACTGACATACCTTTTGGAAAAAATTGCAGTAATCTCTTTTCAAAATGTAGATAGCTACTTCTTTCAGCCCATCTAGCCCATACATATCTGCAATGCCCAACATGCGACTAAAGAGAAAGAGGTACAACAGGAATCAAAAATCATTTTGATATATGTATTTTGCTTACAAGACAATTTACATGCTAATTTCACCTCTTTGTTCAGTCAGGATTTACTGCAGAAACAGACTGATAACCAAGCGTGAAACTTGCCAGAGAATGATCTTCCAACAGAAACATGTATTGACCTAATAACAATCTCCCAAACACCGAGTTCAGTCTATATAATAAGCCTCAGCCACTGGCTGAGAAACTGTTTAGAAAACTCTCAGTTTCTCTGTTCTAAAGGTAGCAAGTGAAAAAGATAATGGTGCCAGCAGAGTTTTGGCATTTTGTAGTTTTTCTCCAAGGATTACGTAAAATGCTATTGATGACATCATACCTGAGAATTATGTCCCTTCCAAATACTGAAAAGCACAGTAAGCACACTATTAATTCTTTTATATAATAATCAATATCATAGTTTTATTTTCTATATAAATTAATTACATAAATATTGACATTGGGGCATATTATAAACAATTCCATATTTTTATTCTAGATGGACAAACTTTGAACAATTTCTAGCATTAAGAAGTTGTAGTGCTTTAATGTTTAGCGGCAGAGTTCAACAGCTAATATATAAATGATTTCAGAGAATAATTCACACATTTCAGAACTTACTTCACTAATACAGAATTATGTATAAAACTGTGATTTAAAACTATCCCAGAAGAAAATGCCAACATTTAACATTGGTTGCTATATATCGTCTTTTATGGATCTAAGACTGCTTAGCCCTCGCATCAACTCAAATTATTTAAAAATAAATTCCAAATATGTTATCACACATTGTCTATATTATTCTGAAACTAAAAGGAAGGTACATGCAAATTGGAAATTACTTTGGTATAAAACACCCTCCTGTTTTTCACTCTCCTCATATAATATTCCAGAAATGGCTGGCACACCTTTTCCAGTGGCTGCCAAATAAATAAGATTTCTTCAACAGCTTTATTTTTGGAATTTCCTCAAGTATGTTTAGGTGTAGTGATCATTATGTTTGACATCTCTGTCTTATTTATACCACATGAAGAATTTTCCTTTTGACTTTTAACCGAGAAAATACAGAACAAGAACAAACTACAATTAAAAAAAATAATAGAATTCGACATATACCCAACATCAACTTCGTCTGGGAAGTCCAGAATACCTCCGTATATAAAAAGCAAGATGACACTCATTTCTACATGGCTTATGCTGCAAAAAAAGAAAGAAAAAAAATACAAATAAAGACATGTCCAGAATAAACACACTACATTTCTTAGCCAAAGGAAGTTGGTCAAAAGGCTGACACATCGTCCAGCTGTTCTGTGAATGGAAGGTACATCATCTAAGAAAACTAAAGCTATTTTCAAGATTACTGCAATGTAAAAGTATCTAAATGGACTATATTTTGGGTGAATTTTGCTACTGAATAGTCTTGCTGAAACTTTGTAATACTTGAAATCTTTGAAAATAAGTCATAAGCAGACTAATACTAGCATCTAGATTATATACATTGATAATATGCAGAAAGGATTTTTTTCATCATCTCCAAGCTCTTCACTAGTAATAAGTCAATTATTAAGCAACTATATATTTAAAAATTGTTTTATAACAGTTATTTTTAATTCTTGATTTTACGATGTATTTAAGCTTTTCCCACAATAAAAATATATATAATAGTTTTATTACAACACAAGTAGGAATGTCACATCGCAAAATATTTAGAAAAGGTGTTTATGCCTACATTCAGATTAAGAAATATGGAATTCCTACACAGAGTAGTGTGTGCATCCTTGTATCACCCCAGCACCATAATGCAGAAAGGCACAGAATGTCTATTTTAAGTGGTGAATACGATCTCCTGAACAATACATTATTGTACTTCTATATGTATGTCTTTGTGTGCAATCTTCAGAACCCATAAGTGCTGTGTACATTAGTATAAATGGAATGTAGTCATGCAGATTGAGCTAAGACCATTTAAAACATCAGACATGTTTAAACAACAGATGTTGACTCCTAAAAACAAAAGGAAAAAACCCCCACTGCAACATGCTAAGAAGCAAAATCAGCACAATTGTCTCTCTGTATATTAGTGCACATGATAGCCATAAAATCAGCAAGAAGGAGTTTCCCCACAGTCTCCACAGCTGCTATCTTAAGCAGAATTTTCATTATTTCAGAATAAGCCATAGGTACTTAACTTATAAAAGAGTGTGGAAATCTGCACCAAGCAGAAAGCTGAACTCAAAAAACTAAACTTATGAATATGATTCTTAATAACAGAAATCATGAGACATTGGCATGAGAATATATTCATATAAAGATTAAGTACTTCTCAGGAGAAAGCCTCTACTGAAAAATAAGGATGAAAATTTCTTAGCCATATGGAAATCAATTATAGGGAAAGAAGTGTAAATACCAGAGTAATTGCTGACTATCAGCCTCTAAAATATACTAGGTATAGCATAAAAGCTAAGGAATCCATTAAAAGTGTATTATTTTATAAGGATTAGGAAGCCATAACCAGATCAACAGATAACCTTCCTGATTTTTCAGCAATATTATTACACTGACAGAAAACTAAAATTATGAAAATACGAGAAAGGACCACTTGGTCAAGCAATTTTATATTAACACAAAGCAATTATATTTTGCAGCACTGTAAGGTACACAGTTCTTTCTGAAGAAAGCTGAGTCAGCTAACATCATGCCTGAACAAAAAAGCTAACATGTACAAGTATCAGTACTAGTTTGCTTTTAAAGAAAATTTAATGTATTTCAATTGATTTTTCTGATACTGAAAAGAACCTGGCAGTCCCAGATGATTCATGAAGTCCTAAGTATTCATCCTACTCTGACAGCTCCATTATTTTCAGGTCTCACACAGAGCGCCATTGCAAATGAGCACACTAGTCAAAATTTGTTTTAGTATATGATGCTGAAATATCATTATTAACCACTATTTAAGAAATTTAATTATTTGTCTTTACATAGTGAATATACTCTTATTGTACAAATAGGTACAAAAATAAATTACATTGTTCAGATATTCATAATAATTTTCACGACATGTACAACATGAAGTGAAAGAACAGAATTGTAAAATAGACTGAATACTAAAACATAAACATAAAACATACTCTTTTACAAAAAAAGGATTAGTACCCTTCTACTGATGAAAAAGACTTCTTCCCTGAACCATCTGACAATATTGACAAATACACTGCACACAGAGTTTCATATTGAAGTCAAAAGAGTACTCAGGAAATGTATCAGGGCGAAGAAAAGTGTCAAGGCAGATTAATCTTCAGTGCTCTATACACAACACAGTTGTTACATATTTGCAGTGATTTTAAATTGCCTACCTTTGCTCCCCCATGACTTGCAAAGACAACACTTACCCTTGAAGAGTGATGCGCTCTTGGGAGCTTTCAGCCCAACTTCCACTCAGCATAGCAGCAAAGTAACTAGATCTGGCACATAAAATGGCCCTGAGAGACAAAAAGTAAACATTATTCCACTACATACAAATATTTATTGCGAGACTCTTTGATAACATTGACTTAAATCTTTGCCCTTTATACATTAAGGTGTCATCTGTGTACTGCATGCCTTTTCTTCCAGTATGTTTGGAATTTCAAAATAAGCTGAAGGAAAAAAAAACCAAGCAGTACTCTAAATTTCTCAGTTAAAGCTTGGCTCTAGTATGACTGACATTCACACAGAAGAAATCTATTATCACAAGCATTTTCCTTTTATATAATATAAAATGGCAAATTTATTTCATCTGTTTTATTTACCAAATAACAGTAAATAACCTTGTTTATGCAGCCCCATTTTAGCCAAATAATTATATCCTGAATCTCTTAAATTCTTTTCATACTACAAAATGTGTGTTTATTAAAATGAAAAGAGAAGTATAAAACTTCTCATATTTGAAATTGGCTGGCCACCTACCAGAACATCCTAACAGTCAAACAAACTAATACTAACATATGATGCCCTATAACCTGTGTTTCCAGCACTGTTTAGGAGAGCTATCAATTACTTCTGTTTAGACTTATTACCTTGTATATTTAAAAGGCATGACTGGCCATAAAGGAGCTAATCCAATTTACTACTACTTCTATCAAAGACAACAAAGAAACCCCAGACCAGTAGTCTGTGTAGCTCAGTATCTCCACCAGTATCACAGTCTTCAAAAAACCAGACGTGAAGATCTTTGCAACAGGAACTTCTTAAGGTGGAAGTGGAAGGGCACAAGTAAGAGAAGATAGTGGATGAAAATTGCTGTATGATTTCAGCCTTCCAGATTTACACCAGTTATAGTGTTAGCCTTTATATATCTTATCTGGGCTCTTGCAGCTGTAGATAACGTTCTCATACATACGATTTTTTCCTGACGCTTACTAAGCTTCCCATTACTTATAAAATTACTTATGTATTTCATGTGGCAGAAAAAACAATGTGTTATATTAGGCATGAGAATCCTTTATTTTACATGTATTTGTTGGCTCTTAAAATATTTCAGAGCATTCTCATTTTGTGTAGGAAGAAGTAAGAAGAATTCTATTTATGGTCTCTTTTCTAGTCACTATATGTTCTGGAATCTCTCATCTCCCTTCCTTCTGCTTCAGAAGTCTCAATACTTTCAATAAGGAACTTCTTGCACATTCCTCCTGTGATTCATCCAGAAATAATAGTAAAGAAGATTTTACAGAGCCTTTTATATCTTAGTGAAATATGTCCACATGTAAATGGGACATCACAAATTTGAGTATGTGAAATTCTGAATACACACACGATCTTGTTTTTATAAGATACAATAACACAGTATCATGGAGATATGAAATACACTATCTCCTATCTTGTCATCGTCCTCCAAATAAATTTTAGTAATGAACTAACTTCAATGGCATAGTTGAAGTGGATATTTCAAAGACATAATATAATATACATATAATATAAATAGCTTCTCAGTAGAATATGGACAAGTATGTACTACCTAAATATACACTGATACAATTTTAACTTTTAAAATATATGGAGATACCAAATAAATTTGAAGTAAATTTATCTGTGCTTTCCTACTGTCATGGTTTGTGCTACAAGTTTATTACTGAACAAGTTTGACTTGCTCCGCTCAGAGCTCTGTAAGAATACAATACAGCACTAGGAAGAAAAAACTTCGCAGCTCGCTCAGAGCACTGGTGCTCACACTGTAAAGTCTATTGGAAGAAGTTAATAGGGCTTCATGAGAAAGTAAGGAATATTGAGATAAGTGGGTGGGGAGAAGGTGGGGGCTTAAACTGTCTCCTGTTTGAGAATTTAAAAAAAAAACTTAAAATAAGTAGATCATACTGGTGCTTTCACCACAATTTTACCCAAAGTTAGATTTTCCTTATTGACTCCTACTGTTCATGTGATGCAGTACTAAAACAAGCAAGTCTTGTGCCCGTTTCAGAACATCCTTGTTTTCTCTATGATTTACTGCTATATTTTTGATGCTAGTTAGACTAGATACATTGCTGCAGGCAGTTAGTGGCCTAAATTAAAGCAGCTCTGCTGATGGAATCTTTTTGGTGACTTTCTTTTTGCATTAAAGTATTTGTTTCTCGGTTATGGACCTGAGAACATGTCTTCCTATAGTGTAGACCAGAAGAAACAAACATGCCTAAGTACACTACATTATGGAAATTTAGTCTATACCCTAATTCCATTATTTAAAAAAACCAAAAACAACCCAGCACACACACTGTTATAATGTATCTTCTGTAAAGATATCTGAAATGTCAGTAATATAACCCCCCGACACTGTTGAGAAAATACTTAAAGTAGTGGAGGTTTTAATAATCTCTCTCAGTTAGTTATACACTCAAAGCGATCAAAATACAGGCTGTCTGGTTTGCTATCTCAAATGCAAACAGACTCATAACAAAGGTACAAGGTATGGTACTGATGCTTTAATTTGCTTTCCCAAGCTACAGAAGTCAAACAAGTCAAAGTTCCTAAATGGTCTTGGACTTCAGGTCTAATAAAAGCTGCTAACAATCTTTACATCCTTGTGACTGAAGGAATGAAAGTAAAATCAGGTTTAGTATGCGCAGACTCTGAAGAGCAGAAAAAAAAATATAATTACTACTCCAAAAATTTTCTACCTGCATGGTAATTTTATGCAGCATTAATAGCCAAGTAGTTTATTAATAAAGTTTTCATTTTCTTCAGAGAGCACAGATTATTTAAAAAAAGGTTAGCAAAGAAAACCTACACAGTATTTATACGTGAGTAAATACTCATTATATGAGTTTACAATGGCAAGCTTAGAAGTGCTAAAAACGCAATTGTTTTCACAGTTGCCATTAATGAGAGAAATAATTTTCATTAGTATCAAAGTATGACCACTTCTCACATGAGACCTAAAAACTATAATGGTTCATGGCTAGATAACAGCACCAGCAATAACTTACTATACAGTACCAGCAGCATTTTATACTAGAAGGATTTTCATTGAAAAACTTTACAGTAAATACTTATGTACCTGTGAGCTTGAAAATCTTTGCCTTCTACGCAAATATTAATATCTGGACAACAGTGCTTCTTGTAGAGCATCATTAAGTCTTCTCCTAGCACAGATGCAGTTTCTAGTTTGGAATTACCTGCAGATGGAGAAAAATAGCTGTTTTCACTTTGTCTGGTGTAGACTCAACTATTCATGTAGGCGAGACTATTGACAGTACACAGACAGCTTAAAATATTTGAGAAGAATCTGACATAATGATTTTTTTTTAATATTGCATATTCAAGCTAGAATTTTCCTTGAAAGGTTTTCCAGACCTTGCATTTTACCTCTCATTTTGACTGAAGATATCAGAAATTTGACCAATGTTTCATGTTTGGTATCTACAGAAGTGCTACGGTTACTTTTTCATAAGCCACTTCATTTTTTTTTTTCTACCGAGATCTGATACCTCAGCATTAAAGAAAAGTAAACCTTGAAGAAGTTCAGGGTTATGTAGTGCTACAAGCTTCTGCCTGAACAGATTTGTTGCTTGAGCCTATCTTACTGACACAGCTGTAGCAGCCAGCACCTCTGGTGTAGATGCAGTTACACATTTCCTCGTGTTGCTTATTCATTCACAGTTGTAGTAGGGAAGATTCTGAAAGAGTCCAAAATCCTAATAAAACAACAGTGAAACTAGTGTAATTTGCTAGAAAGGGAAGGGAATGGAGACATTCTGCTTTGTGCAAGTCCCACGTGGTGAGGCCTCAAGTTTGCTGTATTACAGAGAAGAGACGGGACACGATGCTGATGAACATGCCTGATGCCTGGCAAGTCTTGTCAGATTTATTATGCTACACATTGGCTGGGAACCACTCCTACCAAACTTCTACAGCAATTCCTTTGTTCAAAGTGTGAGAGAATGAGGTAGACCATAGCAAAGAATATCCATGTAAGCTCTGTTATAACAATATCTTTAATTTTTACATCTGTATAAGTCTTTGGATAATTACTTAAAAGAAAAAAACCAAACACAAAAATGAACACAAGTATAACTCCAAACCTACCTGCAGTGGCTTTGTTGGCTTCTGCATCAACAACTACTTCCGGAATTTCCTCTTCAATACAAGATGAACAAGCAACTTCTTTCTGCACAGCTCCACTTGGAGTATTCTGATCAACATGTGTTCTTTTGCCATCTCCAAGACAATTTACATTTGTCTGAGTGTTCTGAAGAGCGGCAATGCTGTCTTCTTGTATTAATTTGGGTTCCCATACTTTTTTCATCATAGCCAGCTCCTCAGCTTCTTTAAGATTTTTATCAGATGAATACACAAGCCTAGAAGATGACACTAGGTTTACTCCTGTAATCTTTTAATTGATCAAAACAAAAAAAATGTCATTTTTTTTGTCTAGCAAAGTTCATGATCAGAATACAAAAGCTGGACTCTACAGTACTTAATAAAAAAAAAAACCTTTAAAAACTGTATCTCTGGAAAACTTACTTCTGCAGTGCTTGAAAAAGCATAAACAAGGATTACAAGTAAAATGTAGTATCAGGTTAAAAGGAACAAAGTTTCCTCTCCCTTACTTTGCTTTTTTGATTAAGGAAACTTTTGTCTGCTCTTTATAGCTGATCTACTATAATCATCTACTGGCAAAAGCAGAAGTGAACTGTATCAGTCATGAGAGGACCGATTTATAAATCTTAGCATGATCAAGAAAAGCCATTTGATTTTCCTTTAATGTCATTAAATTTACAAACCCAAAAATACAAAAACCTTTGAGGAAACCAAGGTTACAAGTACAAAACTGTAAGAACGGTATAGAGATATAAATGAATTGTATTACAGAGATAAATTTTAGTTTCACAGGACGTACTTGAAAGCATGAAAATGTGCAGTTAAGATGACCCAAGAACTTTCACTTTGCCCATACAGTAGCTCCAGCTTCCCACCTTCCCCTTCTGTTTCGCCAGCTTATTTTTGGCTTAAGATCTGGAAAGACTAACAAAGCCTGCAGTCTGTGACTGCAAAGATCTTGTATTTATAGAAAGATACTGCACTCCAGCAACTTCATGGGGCTCTGAAAAGTCAATGTGAACAGATACCATGCTTTATCAGGGGTTTCATACCATATAGATGAAGTTAGCAGTGTCTAACAGAAGAGCTACAGTTACTTTTGATTTAGCAGACTTGTACTTACAGATCTGCATTTAGTCAATCATTCCACAGCAAAGAGGCTTTATTGTTAATATTGGGAACACAGTAATTTGAGTATGCTATTTGAACACTGTCCTCTAAAGGGGCAGAGAAAACACACAAATAAATCTTCCTTCTTATGTCCTGTATTTGAAGGACTGAGTTAGGTAGAAGTTTTTGTCTGTGTGATACAGGTTCTCACTAAGAGAGAATGACAAGAAATAAGAACGTAGGGAATGGGAATGTTAACATGTTATTAGATTTTGAAAGTAAGGTACAGGAAAACATGTGACAGGAGTAATAAAATTTCACATTGAAAGAGTTAAGATTGGTGGACCCTCTTTACATGGGTTTTTAGGCTTTGTCACAAATGAGTGGTTAGGTCGCTTAAAGAATCACCGTCAAAGGTATTTGCAAGAAGTGATTTTAATAGGAATTTGTAACAATGTGATTTAACAAAGTTTGATGGCAAGGTCCACTCTATTACTTATTAAATGAACGGAATGTGCAAAGGAAAGATCAAGGTAGGATTGAGGTAGAATGATTTATACAGCGATAGAAGAAAGAGGTAAGGGATAAGGGAGGTCCCTCCGTTAAGTCACAAGGTTCAGAATGGACCCCCTTGCTTTCTAAACTCTTCTCAGAGAGGAGCCCGTGTCCAGCTGGATCCAGATTTAGCCTCAGACTTTAACAGTTTATGTCTAAAGGATATGTCTAGCAACAATTTAAAGTTTGTTCACAGCTAAAGAGAAAGTAAACGGATTTTAGCAGCAATTAATCATTGGTTAATTTAGCATTTACAAAGGGATTAAGTAGGATTCACTACGATCACAACAGTAGGATATTATGATTTGAAGCGATTCACACACACATGCACACAGACAATATGCATATATAAACGTACCTCTTAAAAACTCCCCTCGAGTTAAGTGAAATACTCACTTCAAATGATTTTCTCAATGGGCAAAGGTTGAGCCTCACGGAGTGAGGGATCCCTGCAGTTCAGCCCAGGTTCCGTCAGCGACGGTAACTTCGAACTTCAGAGTTCGAAGTGCTCTGAGAGGCATCCCACTCAGAGGGAGATGCTGGGCACAGTCTGCTGCGGTCCAGGAGAGCTCAAAGGGCCTCAATGGGTACCGCTGTTCATAGGGTCATGAGATGATTGACTTCAGGCATCAGTAAATTTCCATCCTGGCCATCTGTGTTTTACAGATCTATGCCAGTAGGACTCAAGAACAGAAATTCAAAGTAGAAACCCAATTAACCTAGAGATTTCAGAATTCCACAGAAGTATTCTGGAGCTTTGTCTTCAAGTTGTTTCTCCACATTAGATCTTCCAAGAAATGTCACTTACATAGACAATACTACTACTAGACAAAAATCCAATCACTCCCCCTTTGTCCCTGCATCTTCACCAGATGCAAGCAAATACCACAATTACAGAAGCAAACTGGTAACACATACTGAATGTGAAAAACTGCAGGAAGATCTCTAGTAAGGGTTTGTTGAAAGAAAATTGCTATTCAAAACACGTTATGTTGAATTAGCACTGGAACTCTACTTATTCACCTTTATGTTGCTGTGGAGCTGTTGCATATTCAACATGTCAAGACAGTATAAATGGACTTTGAGGGAGAAATAAAATCAGCGGTAAAAGATGCCCTGCTTTGCCATAAATTCATTATTTTAATATTCTTGCTTACTTTCTGCCAGTAACTGAAAAACATATCCACAGGGAATCTGATAAGCTGGGCAATGAGGCAACAGTCTCCTGGGAATCTTCAGGGTATTTTCAGATAATTTACATAAGAAAACTCAGGAATGCAATTCTATTATCACTAGGCTTAAATCAATGAAAATGGCACCCTTACCACAACTCTGTAAATAAAAGAAGTGGCATGTTGTTGAACGAGAACTAAGTAACTGGTTTTTAGATCTCAAAAAGTTAGTCTAAGTTTTTTCCTGTAAAAAGTCAGGGAGCCTTGATTATTTTAGTTAATGTTTAAAATCCAGCCAGTCCTGGATTTATTACTTCCAGAAACTTATCAGAGTATCTGTATATTAGAGTCCTGCTTAACACAGACTGTAAATTTACTACTTTGAAAGACTCATAGAGGCATCCATTTTTCTGCTTCACAGACAACAATAATGATTTTGGCACATCTTTTAGAAATTTTCCTTTCTCTCAGTTAAATCCCATTAAATGTTTTTTCCAGAATGGAAGATTCTCCAGCTTTCTAAATAAAACCTGTTACAGAAAACTTTGCTTGGCAACACCCTTTATTTTATAGGCTCACTTCTAAAGGCAGAGTGAAGCTTTCTAGACTGTCTTCTACAGAGTATCAAATGGCACCTTCCTGCGTAAGCAAAAGCCAGGAAAATCTTTCATTTATAGCAAAATACATAGCTCGGACCTTGGAGCTCAGATGTTTTAGTGATAATGTAAAACCATCTCTTTAAAACACAGTTGCTGGAAGAAACCAGGACCCTTCCTACAGAATTATGATATGAATAGTTTTTACTGTTCCAGACCTCTTGAGTAGGCATCATTTGATGTGACACCTTAGTTTAGTAAGTTAAAGTGCAGAAGATTACAGAGGTATCATCAGGAGGTCTTAGAGCTTGACCAGTTTTGAACAGAGTTAAGTATTTACAAGAAGGCAGTTTTCATAGTCATCTGAACAATCTAAGAAGGCATAAAAATGTTCCAGTTCTTCCAACATCCCTAATGGTGATCAGGAAAGAACTAGATTGTACTCACTGTAACCAAACAGCTTCCTAGAATGCATGAAGAGTATGGAGTTATTTTGTTTTTATAACAACACATAGTCTACACAGACATCTCAAAACGCACTTTGAAGAAAAGCATGTACTTTGTGGGTAGTTTGCAAAGTACTAAAAAATACTAAGTAGCCCAACCAAACTTACTTTTGTGCATCTGAAAATTTAATTCACAGTTTTGTTTTTAAAGGTGCCCTGAAGTTGTATCTCCTTTCATTCCAAACCACTTAGGCTAAATTCTTTGGGAAGTTTCTCAGCCTGAGAGCTCTTTTTAAAGCCCACCTATTTCTATCAATTGTAGACGCATGACTCCAGAGTCCTGAAAACCATAGTGTCATTAGAAGAACAATAATGCAGTTCTGTGCTCAGAACAGCCACAAAGCCAATACCGATTAGAATCAGTAAGACATTTTTATGCTCAGTAAAAATATTTAAAAAAAGGACCACAAAAACAAATTCTAAGATAATATTTAGATTGAAAAAGAATTTTGAGTTATGATCCAGTTCTTTGGTCCTTCGAGTCAAGAGGTGAATTTCCTTACTGTGGGACACACCCACTGTCTGCAAGACTAACAAAATCCCAAATGGAACTGTAGTATGCCACTAATGGCCATGGAGACAACACAAATAAGAAGGAAAGCAAGAAACGGCAGGTTTTATTTTAATGAAACACCATATTTAAAAGCATGAGGAACCCATTTTTTATTTCTGAGAACACCAAAAGTCACTGGAATTAACACCATCATCACCAAACTTTACTGAAGGCTATTAGTACAGCCTCTCCTATTGTTCCCAAAACAGTTGTTAACCAAATAAATAAAAAATTCTCAATGAATTAGGCATCCACCTTTCAAATGCTCCCATACAACAGCTTCCATTTCCTCTGAGTCAGAGTTCTTCACTGAGAGCCCATCAGGAGAAGACAGTTACCTGACATCTTCTCCTTACCCACTTTCTCCTTAAAGTTATACATACACACTCATCATTGATGGCACTAGAGAAGTGCTTTTTTCTTAGACACTCACTGTTTAAACAGACAGGATCTTGTACATGTTGTTATGGATATGTTGTGTATATGCCCAGATTTGCAGAGCATTAGTAAAGAGATTACAAAGCAGGCTTGAACAAAAGCCATTAATGCCAGGGGAGAGGATTTATTTTTTTTTAATCTTGATACATTTTTACTACCAGCTAGCAACACAGACTGATTGTTAACGCTAAAGTCCATCAGGAAATCAGAAACTTCTCTGTCATAAATACTATGGATAGCATGAAGCTGTCAGCACAAAAGTCCGACACATATGAAAAGGGGAAATTCTGCTGTTGGACAGTGCGTCGGTTTAATTGCCCTGGAAAAAAAGATACTATGGTAACTTTAGAATAGATGGACAACTACAAATGCCCAGAACAGGATAGTTATTTGGTAACATAGGGGATAATACAATTAATGAAAACAGACAAAACCCCCCATGTTTTTCTTTTATTCACAAGTTGTATAGATGCTGTGTGTTGTTTTCAATGGGAACTTGGTATAGCACATACCAGAACTTCATGTAGTAAGAAGATTAGCAATGAAATATCTGCTATACATGTGTAAAATACCATAATATACAGTTTTACTTAAAGCTATGTGCTATCACAATTAAATGCCAAAATAAAAACAAGATCTAGTAACTGTTATTAATAGAAATAACATTGAGAATGCAGGAAGTCTCCAAACCACTTCCTGCCCACGGTTTTAATGCATTGATGTCTTCAGCAAACCCAGCTGCAGCAAATACTCTCACACACTGCATTTAATCTTGGTGGACTTGCAAAAGTATTTCAGCAATATAGCTATAGGAGTCAATCTTTTTTAGTGCAAGTTAGGCATGTTATACGCACAACTTCCACCTACTTTAATCACTTAAGATTCTTCCATTTCCCTTTAGATTTGCTAAAACAACCATCTGCTTGACTTTTGCAGCTCAGATGATTATTTTAACTTAATTGATTTCTTGAGACAAGTGTTTCAGTAAATTTCTTCTCATGAGATGCAACATCAACTGCTTCACTGCCTCACACAGATGCTAATTAAATTTTCCAATTTCTTGTGAAAGCTAAGCATTTCAGCAGCAGAAGAATCTGGGCCTTAAGAAATCATGGTCCCAGTGAAAGGTTTCTACCAATTTCTCACATAAATTGATTTTTTTTTTTCGAGGCATAAATCCATGGCATTAAGACACTATGTTTTCCAAAGCAAGATGTTAATAATGCACATATACCGAATATATTGTGACTTGACAGTTTAGCTTCTCAGCTTCCTCTGAGAAATTGAGATTAGATATAAACATGGGTCCAAAAAAAAAAATCCAGTAATACAAAAGACAAACTCATTGTTTCTATGGATGGTGAAAGGAGATAAGGTCGCCATTGTTTGGCATGTGTTTAAAGCCTGTTTTCATCAAAAGAAACAAGTCCTCATGGTGAAGGCTTTCTTCCCCCAACAGGATATAGCATAAAAATCTAAACTATAAGCTTCATGCAGTATCTTACTTATTGCCCTTCCTCCCACCTTCCTTGCTTATCAAAGTCTAATTATTCTCAATGACTAGCTTAGCTCACATTTACAACCACAACAAACTAACTTGTCGCTGCAGGAACAAACTCATACCAGAAAATATGGTTGTATGAACAAAAGCCATTAAGTTAAAACAGCTTAGCTATTCAGGAGTGAATTCCTTAATCCCTTAACTTGGGAAAAAAAACACTTTGGTTCATGATAATTTGTTTTCAACTTTCTCAGTTTTCACTGTTCACTGGAGATAAGCCTTTACAAAGCATTTTAACTTCCATAATTCAGGATATATCGTTTCACAAAGTTTAAGACAGTCACATCAAATTTCTTGTGTTGCTCAAACCCCGCAGGGTGGGGGTTTGTTAATACCATTTGTTTTGGGAGGGATGATTTTTTTTCAGCTGTATTGCTGATTCCCTTATGTCTTAATGCAAGGGAAAGAATAGTTGTTGAGCCATGAAACGCACCTGCAAGTGTCACAGAAAGCCCTTTTTGCAGTTAGCTTCAAGTTTCATAAATCAGTGGCTCAGAGAAGATACTCCTTGCATGGTAGGGCACACCACATCAACAGGCACAAGTGGTAAGAGGATAAAAAGGAAAGATCATATCAGAGTAAACTGCATAACCCAAAACATTTCAAGAACATAGGAGGCATGCTACTCTTCTGAAACAGAGTGGTCTGCAATCATAACCCATTAGAGGGGAATGTAGAAGCCTAGATATTAAGGGTAAGATTGCTGAGGCATAAGCGTAAAGGAATTCAGTGTACTTGAACAGAACCCACATTTGTTTCCTCCAAAATAGCCAGTATCCAATGGGGACTACGACAGTCTAGCAATCAATAAGAATAATCTCATCCACAACTTGTTTAAAGAAATGTTTCCTTTTTCACTACTGTGTAATCCAGTGTTATGGAACTGTAACTAGGAATTGCATTTGAAGAAGAAATACTCACAAACAAGTTGTGGTGTATTTGGCGCAACTGTGTTATGAAAACCTCACACACAAGAGAAGGTCAAGCTGAAAATAGAGCTAAGCCATCATCTTCTATAGTGTCAATCTGATTTCACATAATTTGAACAGGTGCCTGCCCTTCTGGCTTGTTTTTTTCTCCCCTGCACACAGGAAAGATTCTGACAGACATGAGCAGCAATGAGATTGCAAGAGGTGTGACTCAGTGACAGATGAAACTGGAACAATGCTGTAGGATATCTGTTGTATTAATAGCAGTTGCTACAGCCTAAAATTTATTCTACAAAAGAAAGGTGTGCATACAGTCTACAGAAAGAAGTTACTGTCATCATGCTGTCTAGGAGTCTACCTTCAAGAATATTTGCATCTCCACTTAAGCTAGAGGTAGCATCCTTCTATTCCCCAATACAGATCTATACAAACACAACAACACGGTCGAAGCCTTGGCTGGTCTACTTTGCATCAACTGCTGGTGCTGCAAATTAACCCCTGTGGCAGTAAACGTCACAATGACAACTGTATTCCTTTGTATTTGATCCATATTTATTGCTTTTTAACTGGATCTGACTGTCATTAGGTCCTTCTCTGTCCTTCCTTAAATCAGATCTCTTTAATACAAATATCAGGAGACAATGAGAATAGTAACTAGATTTTTATTTCTAAAGCTTCATTTTTCTGACTGAAAGGGTAAAAGCAGCTTGTCTCTCAGAAGACAAGATACTAATGATCTGTGACAGACTGCTGTCCTTCAGGGATGCTAAGTTGCTCAGTTCTCAAGGCAGACTGCAGAACCCTGCTTGAACAGTCATCTCCTGCCATTGACATACTTGCAATTGTTGACCCTTTCCTAGTTCCGTGACAGATGGCTATTGGAGGGCAGAGTCAATATTACATTAGCTTCACTGGGCAAAAACATAGGGTGAATAGCGTCTGCAGTACGGATACTGCACTTGCTGGTGACCAGCAGTTTCTTGCTGGTGTCCTCAGACAGTACAAGTACAGGGAGGGAAACTAAGTAGTGCTCATCTATTTCACGCTGAGGCTATGCAGAAAGATCAGCATGAAGTTCACCATGTCCTCCATCCTGCTCAAAAATGCTCAGAAATTTGGCAAGAGGAGCTGCACAGCCTTCAGCACACAACTGACACGTAGCCTACATCTCTCCTGATTAAGAGAGACAGAGGCCCAATGGAAGTCTGTCTCACCAAGATGCATGCCAGATACAGCTTGTGAGAAAAAAAAATCCCTAAATCCGCAAGGAAGGATCATTTTTACTTGGGATGCCAAAATAAAAGCTGAACACAAACAGGAAAAGGAATGAGGTTCTGTCAGAGTTTTGATGAACTCTTCAGTGCTATACTAGTATTCCACTTCTGTTCTACAGAGAAACAGAATATATAAGCAGAAAACATAGAGCTTTTGTAGAAGATGACAACTTTCTCTTGGGAGCTCAACTGCAGCTACAGGTCTTTGTTACAACTCACCATGGCGAATCCCGTGCTCCAAGAACTAGGCTAGCTTTCAGGCAACCTCAAGGTATAATGTAAGGCACTGGCTTGGATTTGTGAAGATCTAATCCATTTGCATCTTAACAGTAAGACCTCGTTGAGATTCAATAGCCACCGACACTAGCAGAAGTCATCAGTCCAACAATGAACCAATAATGAAATTAGGCTCTTTTCCACCAAAGCTGCTTTTGGTGCAGAGTAGTTCACTGTGGTCAAACTCCAGTGCATTCTCTGACACACATTTTCACAAAATATACTAGTTTAGAGAATTCAAAATCTGAAATATCAAACAGCACTGAAGACCAAGTTAAGAAAAATCAACCATTTTGCGAAGTGCACTTCATACATAGCTTAGAATATATGGGGATGTTCATCTGAAGAATCTAAACTCACACTGAAAAGACAAAAGATTTCTAATTAGATAAGCTGTTTTGAGTTGAAAGGCGTTTTTCAGTACCATGTTTTTTGGAGAACATGCAGGGCTCTAGCGATCGTTATTTGCCTTCCAGCAAACACTAACAAAATTGAAAGCAAGTATCAATTAACTATAGGCATATTAAGTGCTTACATTAGGAAAACAAGCAAATAACAGTAGATAAAGAACTAAAATAATTATTCCCAATAATTATTTCCCAATGTCCAAATTAAAATAATTTGGAATTTTTAAAATTTGTATTATCATGCTTATGCATGAAAGTCTTCTGTACCACCACTTACGTGAATGTGAAGCAAATGAACGTGATCAAAACAATAACAGAGTTCAGAACAATACGAGACAAAATCCATGCTGTTTTGTTTCTTACCGCTTGTTTTGCTGATGCTCCTGCCAGGCTTTGAGAGTCACCTAACAAATGCCAGTTTATCAGCCTGTTCCACTACAGTGATTCTGTGGTTTTACTCTCAGTTCAGAAAGTTTTCTTTCATACTTGTAACTTTAGTACCCTGAATACACATTTTTAGCCATTTACTGCCTTATTTACAAATTTAAAGAGAGAACAAGTGAAACCAGTGGGGAGAGGTCAGCCTAGGTTATATTTTAGGCACTAAACTTCAAAACTGCAACACCTTCCCCCTCCTCTTGCCAGCACTCTTGAGCTTGCAGGTGCATCCATTTTCTAGGCACATCCTGAACCCATCTGACACCCCAGAGTGCCTACGCTCCGCTCCCGCGTGTGCCCCAGCGAGCCCACCGGCTCTCGCATCAGCCCCTTTTCATAGGAGGTCGGTGGCACCGCCACAGAAAAGCCAGCGCCGCTCAGTTCTTTGAGGGAAGGATCAGAGGCACTGACAGGCATGGAGGGTTGCAGGGTCTGGTGGTGGCACTGGCCAGCGCCCCGACGTGCTCCCCGGCAGCGTGCAGCGAGATGAGCGGGAAGTCGGGCAAGCTGGCAGCAGGAAACACGCCGGCCCCTGCACCAGTGCTGGGGAGCAGCCAGCCCACCGGCCGCGCTGGCCTCTGGGACCCCGGTTCGGTGGGGAGGCTGTGCCGTGTCCGGCCCAGCCTGCGGGTCGCTACGGCTTCGCTGCTGACCACGCCGCTTCTAACTTGGTGCATCCTTGTGAAGCACCTTCACCTAACTTGACCAAGGCCTCCCAGGTCTCCGAATCCGTAACTTTGTTCCTAACACGATACCAGAGTGATTTTTCTTTGTTGTTTTTCATTAGGGGAATCTTGCTAACGAGGATATTAGTAGGCACAGACAATTTTAAAGGATACGTTCGGGATTTTTGCTGCTTTTTCTCTTGTTCTATTACAAAGCCTTTACATACCATAAAAAACACGCTGTGGTGGAGAGTTTACCCACGCGCCGTCAGCAGCGGGAGGAAGGCAGAGGGAAATCAGTAAGGTACAGGGAAGTCCTCTGCAGGCGCTGCGGGCAGGCGGTGAAGATGCTGCTCCGACGGGGAAAGCTTCAAAACAGCCGTTAACAGGGAGGAAAACGGGGGAGGAATGGCGCCGGCCCCCCGCCCGCCGCCGCCGCCGCCGCCGCGCACTCACCGCAGGAAGCGCCGCAGCT
>Ga0065711_1003582_pt1 | contig 27376 bp, 9 predicted proteins | sample Hoacrofraction12_FD_59098 | JGI IMG/M metagenome (GOLD analysis project Ga0065711, IMG submission 59098) | Hoatzin crop microbial communities from Cojedes, Venezuela - Epithelial fraction 12 v2 (version 2) | ecosystem: Host-associated > Birds > Digestive system > Esophagus > Crop | place...
ACCTTGTCCAGGCGGGTCTTGAATATCTCCAGAGAAGGAGACTCCACAACCTCCCTGGGCAGCCTGTTCCAGTGCTCCGTCAACCTCAGAGGGAAGAAGTTCTTCCTCATATTCAGACGGAACTTCCTATGCTTCAGTTTGTGCCCATTGCCCCTTGTCCTGTCGCTGGGCACTACTGAAAAGAGTTTGGCCCCATCCTCCTGACACCCACCCACCCACTCGAACTCTGTTGGCATCACCTGTGCTGATCTCCTTGAGACTCAACCTTCACCCATTGAGAAATAATTCAATTTGAAGTGAGTATTTCACTGAACTCAAGGGGCATTTTTGTGTGAATTGATTCAACGTAATATTCTATTACTGTAATTGTAATAGTAAATTTTCCTTAATCACTTAGTAAATGTTTAGTTAACCAGTGATTAAGAACTGCTGACTTCCTGTGACTCTCTCTCTCTCTTTAACTGTGAACACATAAACATATTCTTTAGACATAAACCATTGTGGTCTATGGCCTGTTCTGGATCCAGCCACACCCAGGCTTCTCTCTGAGAAGGAGTTTAGAAAGCAAGTGGGTCCATTCTGAACCTGGTGATTTAACGGGAAGGTCTCCCTATCCCCTTACACTTTCTTACACTCTTTACAAATTATTTTCTACACAAAACCCTTTTTTGATTTTGTATTCCATTTATTTAATAAGTAATAGAGTGAATCTTGTCAACAAAATTTGTAAGATCACATTTTCTAATTTTTCATTAAAATCTTTCTTGCAAAACTTTTGAGTGATCATTTAAGTGACCGAACCACTCATTCGTGACACCTGGGCAACCTGTTCCACTGCTTGAAAACTGTTTTGGTGAAGAAATTTTTCCAATATGTAATCTAAACCTCCCCTGGCACAACTGGAAGCCATTTCCTCTCATCCTCTCGCTTGTTACTTTGGACAAGGGACCAACACCTGCCTCACTACAACCTCCTTTCAGGTAGTTGTAAAGGGCAATAAGGTTCCCCCCTCAGCCTCCTCTTCTCCAGAAACTAAAAAACCCCAGTTCCCTCAGCTGCTTCTCCCAGGATTTGTTCTCTAGACCCTTCACCGGCTTTGTTACCCTTCTTTGGATGTGCTTCAGCACCTCAATGTCCTTATCGTAGTCAGGGGCCCAAAACTGAATGCAGTACTCAAGGTGTGGCCTCACCAGTGCCAAGTACAGGGGCACGATCACCTCCCTACTCCTGCTGGTCACACTATTTCTGATACAAGCCAGGATGTTGTTGGCCACCTGGACACACTGCTGGTTCATATTCAGCTGGCTGTTGACCAGTACCCTCAGGTCCTTTTCCACCGGGCAGCTTTCCAGCCACTCCTCCCCAAGCCCGTAGCATTGCATGGGGTTGTTGTGACCCAAGTGCAGGACCCAGCACGTGGCTTTGTTGAATCTCATAAAACTGGCCTCAGTCCATTGATCCAGTCTGTCCAGGTCCCTCTGCAGAGCCTTTCTATCCCCAAGCAAATCAACATTCCTGCCCAACTTGGTGTCATCTGCAAACTTACTGAGGGAGCACTCAATCCCCTCATCCAGATCATGGATAATGACATTGAACAGAACTGGCCCCTATACTGAGTCCTGGGAAACACTAATTATGACCTACCACTAGCTGGATTTAACTGCATTCACGACAACTCTTTGGGCTCGGCCACTCAGCCAGTGTTTTACCCAGTGATGAGTACACCTATCCAAGCCATGAGCAGCCATTTTCTCTAGGGGACTGCTGTGGAAAACAGTGTCAAAGGATTTACTAAAGCCAGGTAAACAACATCAACAGCCTTTTACTCATCTGCTAAGCAGGTCACCTTGTCACAGAAGGAGATCAGGTTAGTCAAGCAGGACTTGACTTTCATAAACTCATGCTGATCAGGCTCGATCATCTGGTTGCCCTGTACATGCTGTGTGATGACATTTAAGATGTTCTGTACAGCTCAGGATGTTATGTACAGATATAAATCAACCAAGTGTGAAATACACACAGTATTTTCTAATGTCACAAGAATTAAATCACACATTATTTAACAACTGAAGTAGTGCCATTAGAAAATTTGTGTAGATTAATGTATCCACAGTTACAATGCGCATGAATATAGTCTTTTCACATTTTACATTTTTTTCTTATATTAAAAAGGAAGAATGGATAGCTAAATTACCTGAAAAACAAACTAAAATTAGAATGTTCCATTATATTTTGGTACTATATGTGGTAATGAATTCCAAAATCACCATTTTAATTAAAAGCTCTTAGAAGCTGAAACACCATCTTGTTCTAGGAACCCATAAATATTATAAATCAATAGCACTAGCAAATGCATATAATAATTTTTCCAGACCTAGCAATTTTTTTTTTACTTTTTTTACCAATTGTCAAAGAAAAATTATATAATACAGCATTTTCTCAGAGGTTTCCAGTTGCTAGAGAAAGTTCCATTAGCTACAAGTGAACAGGCTGTGGAAGTTTCTTCTAGTATAAAACATTTACTTAGTTTTATAATAAGGATAATAATGGCAATTTCTCTGTCTTCATGGTTTTAAATTGGTATTGTTTCTAATCAGAACCATCTTTTGTTTGGTGTTCTTTTGTTACAATTCAGAAACAAAATAAGATGAAATTATTACAAAAAAGTGTTCTTCCTGTAACTGTAAATGAGGTCACTGTAACCTTCTATCCTGCTGTACTAAACATTCATGCAAAAATGTCTTGAGCTGTGAAGTTGTATTGAACATAAAAGCTGCTCATCACCTGGAACTAGTGTTCTTCAATATAACCCTGCACATTCACGCTCTTGAAATACTTCAGTGGTTCAGGCTGCACTACCTGTGTATCTCAAGAATGAAAAAGTAACAAGTACCAAAAAGGACATTAAGGTTATTCAGTGCAACCTAGCTTTACTGAAATGACCCCTAACTGTGTGTGTCTGATGATCTTTTCTGAGGCACCCTGAACTTGCATATGATGATACAAAGATATTAACTCAAACTATTATCTCCCCATTCCACACTACTTTGTGCCAATGTCTGTGTTCATGATACTTTCCTGATGTGGTGTTAATCTAGTTTAGTTCTCTGTTAAGTTCATTGATAGAATATTTGCATATTAGTAGCTTCTTTCTTATCTACTTTCTGTTTCATTTACACACACTGGCAGTTACTTTTTCTATTACAGTGAGACTGGTTCTTTCATTCAATCCTTACTAAGTTCTAGATAATAATCAAAAAGACTTTCCAGGGAATACATGGAAAGTACACAACGTTAGACAGTCAAAATATATTTTATTTCAACCTATATTGTTAACAGCAGTAAAAAACCCCATTAATCTTAAACTTTGTAAAATATCTCCAGGTAGAATTTTCTTCAGATACAAAATGTTATTAGATGAAGTTATATTTTTGTAGTTTACTATCTTCTCTAAAGTTGTTTAAAAACTTTATTTCTCTGTGTGCTTGAAATAAATTCTTTTGTGTTTAAGAATACATAATTTTCTGAATTTAATGTACACAATTTTATTATTAAGTGTCATAACTTTGTTTTTAACTGAGGGCAGACCAGCTCTGAAAACAGTTTAAAGGACACCTATCTTTTACAGTATTAGACGCAAGACCTAAGACTGAACAAATATAATAATCCATCTAGAAAAAAAGGCAAATGTCAGTACACTATGAAAAAAATGTATTTTTAATTTATCATACAGTGAAAACTAGATGTACGTTATGTCAACCTGTCTTTATAAACCTCTGTGTAGACACAGTGGTAAGCAAGCACAGTGCCAGTTTCTCTGTATGATGATCTTAGCATTTTTATGGGATGAAGTACAGATTGGATACTTTTTTATCTAAAACCTATTTAATTTTTCTGGAAAGCAACAAAGTACTATTCCAGAAATTTCTGGCTTTTATTTATTTATTTGTTCACTGAATTACATCTTAACAAAAAAAACAGGATGTATGTTTAATTAGCTGTTTTTTTTAAAAAATAGGAGATATTATAGAAATATAGAACTATAGAATCATAGAATGGTTTGGGTTGGAAGGGACCTTTACAGGTCATCTAATCCAACCCCTCTGCAATGAGTAGAGACATCTTCAACTACATCCAGTTGTCCAGAGCCCTGTCCAACCTGACCTCGAATGTTTCCAGGGATGGGACATCTACAACCTGTCTGGGAAAACTGTTCCAGTGCTTCAATACCCTCATCGTAAAAAATTTCTTCCTTATATCTAATCTGAAGATATATTTAAAAAATTGCAATTAAATGCAAAATAACAGCTGAAATCTTCCTTTGCATTAGTGTCATATAGATCCCATTTTGACAAAAACACTACTGGAATTCACTGTTTACAAAAAAAAAAAAAAATTGTGTAGTTATAAAAATGGTAACCAGACATTACTTAAAACAAAATAATAGAAACAAATAAAACCAAGCTACAATTAAAAAAAAAAAAGTAACATATGAATTTCCTAAGAAAGTCTGAAGCTTCTGGGAGACAGTCCTTATTTCACCTAAATGTATAGTAAACCTGAATACTAAAACAACATTTTGCGTGTTGATATTTTTAATGTTATCCCTGAGCAAACTAAGCGAATACAAACATTTAGGATTCTGGTATCTAAACAAGATTCAATCCAGAAAGTCCTTGGAATGGAAAACCTCTAGCTATTTGGGGCACCACAGGCATAAGCTAAATGACTGTCTTTTGGCAGAGATATATTTTCAAATCTGTAGTTTGTCAGAATATCTCCAGTATAGAAGAGTCTCTAATTTTCATCATTCATTCAAATAGCTGAATCAATATTTAGCTCTTTGTAATTTTCCTATTGCTATTACCTTTGAAATAAAGATGTTCTTAAAATTGTGTTGCAGGCAAGACTGAAGGTATCTAAACAACCGAGGTAGTCCCAGAGGTAAGAACAACTAACAATTACATTTACCTAGTTTTGAGCATTAACAATTAGGAGGTTCAAGGAGACAGTTTGGAATGTAAAGAACTAATAAATGAAATCTAGATCGTGCTACAATGATACATGTCAGGAATTATCCCTACCTCTTATTCTTCCATCAAAATGATGTTTACTTTTTCTAAGACTTCGATAAACCATGATGATGTTGAAGTTATGTGCAGAATAAGCCTTGTACAGTTTTGATTTACAGGCAAGGAAACAATAAAAGTGAATATATTACAAGTTTGGGAAAAAATTGATGAACTTCTGAATGTACTGAACTACAACAGACATTTTTAAAACCTCTGGGCTCCAAGCCAAGGTTTGCACACCCTACGCTAGTTTATTAGCAGCTTATATTCCCAAAAAATGTATTATTATAGGAAATCAATATAAAATAACTTCATGTCTGATATTTGGCCAATGTCACCATAATAAGCATTCTTGATACTCTATGTACAGTAGGTGTTTGTTCATAAAGTGTGAAATTACAAGTAGTAGGTAAATGGATGCATGCAGTTAAGAAAACAAGTGCATGCATATTTACACATGTACTAAGGACAGAATCACAGGTAAGCACCTACATATAATCTATTTAATAATATCAACTCAGTATTGATAATGATTAAAACTGTTGGCATTACTTTATAATAGGGTAATTGTTTTTCAGTTGAAAAACATTTTTAAACCAGCAATACCAAATAAGGCCACTATGACACAATATATTCATTATAAGGCCTGTTCCTCGAGTACCATCATTCCTTTCATTTTTTCCCTTCAACACTTACAGATGTTCATTTGTTATTATGATCAAATACATATTTAGGCATAAAAGAATAATAAGAGACGAGTAACAAAATATTTCTTTTCTGCAGTCTTTCAGCAAATAGTGTAGACATTATGCAGGAAGGCATAGTAAGGACATTAGAAACAGACAAATACCATTCTGATGTGGCAAGTAGAATAGCCACAGACATGCATGATGGGGGGGAGGGATATGTGTGCATGTGTGTATATGCAAATAGGATGCAGATTTTATTTTGTAACAGCTAAGGTCAAGTTAAGTTTATTAAAGGCAAGTGAGTGTCTGAAAGCTATACCATCTTTCCTAATAGCTGCAGTGTCTGGCTAGTTCCTCCTTGCAATGTTTGCCCAAGACCAGACTACCAGGGATCGCAAAGCACGAAGGATGCCCGTGTGGAGCTGATGTTCTCACAGTTGCAGTGCCCACTCTACTTCACTCTGGGTCGAAGAGCTGTTGTCTGATAATTCTAGGTGCCCTTATTTTACTCCCCTATTTTCAGACGCTCATTTCAGATAGCTCTGCTTTGGACAGGACAATAAGCACAGTATCTCGTAATGACGTGACTCAGGGTAATACCACTGCAACTGGCCTATCCAATATTCTTCTGCTAGCACGTCCTTGGAGTGACCCATTTTTCTTCTTTTCTGCACCACTAAACTTGCAGATCCTGTTCAACAGCTTACCTATCACAACCCTTCTGGAATTTCTGGTCAGCAGCTGCTGTCCTTTGAGACAAAATCTTCTGTTATTCTACATCATGATATCACATTTGACTCCATTAAAGAATATACTGCTCAAATAAGAATCATTACATTATTTAATGCACTAGCCCAGATGGGTAACCTCATGACGATTTATCACTCTACCTCTACATAAGTTTTTAGAAGTGATATTGTAGATATTTTCTAGATCAATAATAATAATTACTAGGATTGCCTCAGAGATTACCAGAAGGCTACTATCTACTAAAGACTTTTGTAATTTCTTGTTTTCATCTGGATTCAGCTAAACAAGTTAAATGCTTTCAAAATCCATTTAATATGAGATATGTTAATCAGAATAGCATTAGAGACTGAGACAATATTTCCAGAAATAATTATTTTTACTAATGAAAATTCTGTTCTTTCTAAAATAGTGAAGAATGCCATGGAAATTAAGTTACTAGCTTCTCACTCTTTCCTCTTGCGGCCTACTGTAGCCCTTGCATAATTTTACCAGGTCCATAAATTTGCTAGTTCGTATGAACTTTAACCAAATCCTCCACACTTATCACCATTTGTCAACTTTTCAGGCAAAGCTAATAGTGTCATTTTGTGTCACTTTCATTAATTTTCTTACTTTCTCTGTCATAGATCTTCAAATTATAAATGATATGGCCCTGAGAGGGAAAGAATGATAACTATTATACTCACAACTACAAAGGAAATGTTTTGCTAATATCCATCGAATTTTTATACACAATAGTTTATCAGATGTGCAGTACTTGTATGCATTTGTTCTTCAAAGAAAGTTTGTAGACCAGCATGTTTCATTACACCAGAATTTCAAATTTTAGGAAAGCATTATTTGATTTTTTTCTGCATACCTATACAGACTGGTGGGTTGGGCTGCCAGAAGTATCGATTTTCTACCTGAATGCAGGTTATTCTTTCATCTCCTTGCAGTTCATAGCCAGGGTCACACTGAAAAATTACAGTGTCTCCAGGTTCTCTCCCGTCGCCATTTCTAGTTCCATTCATGGGGACACCAGGATCACGGCAGGCAGTAGCTACAGAACCTAGCAGAGAAGGGAAAAATAAATGATTTGTTTTTAAAAGCCATATTATCAATCCATTTTTGCCCCATTAAATTTTTCTAATCCGAAGTTCTGCAAATCCAGAATTTTCCTACTCACTTCTAAAATTTTTAGAAATCATTCAAAAATCTGCTGGTTTTATGCTACTAATTTTTGCCACCTGCTTTAATTATTGAAAGTGTCTAATTTTTTGTTTAATCTTTACAAAAAAATAAAATCTGTGGAGTATTGCAATGTGTAAAAAAGAAAGTAGGAGAGTTCCTAGTACCCTGGACACTAAGCACTTGTAACTTAGAGGAATTTTTAATATGAATAGTGGAAAGAACAGATTAAGAACCTCAGTTTGTCCAATAAGCTATGCTTGTACACATCTTCAGTTCTCCACAATTCTACAGTTCTTAGACGTAAGTATGGTGTGACTTTTAGCAGTGAATTTGAAAGTGAATTTCACTGATCACTCATATCTGTACCCTTGCACTTGACATATATACCACGCTAAGCTTTTTTAATAATATTAAAGAAATCACCTACACAAAAAATACACATGGATTTAGTCTGAGAGAATATATATGCACCAAAATATGTAAACTTATGTGAAAAGCAAGCATTCACTCTATAAAGCTATGGAGCTTTTTACGGGGTTGACTTTCCACATAAGAAGTCCTGAGTAAAAAAATAAAAAACACAAAAAAAAACCCCACAAAAATCAATGATGACCAGAAGTTAAGGAAATTTTTCCTCCTTATTCCTCAAAGATTAAATAAATATTTGTTGAAAATATTAACTACTTCATAATAAATGAATGATGGGGGTTTTCTATATAATCATGCAAGTTTTTAAAATTTCTGCTTTAGACACAATGATCAGGACTTCTGTTTATATCTTTAAATAAGCTGATGGTTTTTAATTTAGAAAAAGTATTACTAAGAGATGGAATTATTAAATTTCAGTGCACTATGCTAGCATATCTTGCAAATGCTGCATGCAAGAGAATAAGATGCTGGAGCTAGATCACGCAGGAGTGAAACTTCATCAGATATGAACAGGTTCATGACGTTAATGCAGGTCAGAAGTGAAAATGAAATCCTTAAGGTAAACTTAGACTGAAGCAAGTAGTAAAACCAGTCATATAGTAACCTGCATTCCTCCCTGCTGAGAATACAGAACACACTGTATCTTTTGATTAGTATTGGCTGGTTAGAGCACTCCATATTGGAGAGAAACCGTGTTCTGCCCGCTTAAATACTTAATCTTGAATCTTGCCGTAATCCTTGAATCTTGCCGTAAGCAAGAGTAACACCCCTGTGCCTTACTTAAAACATGCCAAAATCAATTCTAGAAGAGTGGGAACTAATACTTGTAAACAGTCTTGAAGTGCTCAAGAGATGGTTGTTGCTATAAAATTTGCTGCGGGCTGTACATCATATTGTTTTTACTAGATTGTATCATTCTGCAAAAGAATCGTATAACGGCTGAAAAAGAAGGTAAAGAGCCACCCAGATCTATTTGGAATTCCTGATACAAGCTGTTTGGGTTTTTTTAATCACTTAGTAATAATTAGGCTAATTAACTTCATAATATGAGATACATATGCCAAACTAATAACCTTTTTCTTATTTGCCATACATAGTAGCCTTCCTGCATACTTGCATGTTTGTTCAACCTACTTCTTGCTCTTTTAGCTCTGTAGCCAAATTGGTGAAATATGGATTGGATAGATGGAGTATAAAATGGATGGAAAACAAGCTGGTCTGCCAGGCTCAAACAGAGCCTATGATCCAAAACCCAGGCTGCAGCTGATTATCAGCAATATTCTTCATGGGTGGATGTTGACTTCAATATTGTTCAACAGCTACATTAAAGATGGGCATGACTGGACTGAGTAAACTCTTAGCAAGTTTACAGACATTGGAGAATTAGCTGATATGCTGTAGTGTGGCAATGCTATTTAGGGAGATCTCAGTAGGGTGGAAAAAAGACCTGAAAGAGACCATGAAGTTCAAAAAAGGAAATGCAAAATCCTGCATCTTGGACAAACCAATGCCATGAAACAATTTGCTGGAAAGCAGCTTTGCACAAAAGGAATAGGGAAGACAGCAAATCTACTTGGAAGTATGCAGCAAAAGCACAAACAAAGGATTCAGAGGTTGCAAGAAGCTAAATTCCAACTACATAAAAGAAAAAAAACAATGGTTCACTACAAGGGTGGTCAAACACAAGAACAGTTTTTCCAGAGGAGTTTTGTTATCTCCAACCTTGGAGATATTCAAAACCCTAAGCAGCCTGATTTGTTTGACTCTTTTGTGACCATTGAGTTGGACTAGAGGTCTCCAGACGTCCATTCCAACCTAGATTATTCTGTGACTGTTGTTTAACTTTGCAAATTCATATTAAATACACACAGATTTCAATTAAAAGTAAAAAGACTGATTTAAGCCTGATTTTTGCACTGTAGCGCTAGAATGAAAACGGCAGGTTCTCTGCTCCCACAGTGGAAGTAGATAAATTGTTATTAAGTCTGGGTTTTAGGCTTTTAAGTATTCAATCTCTAAAAGTCTAATTCTTATTTTTCAGAGCTTGTTCAGCAATTTGCAAGGTTCTATTAAGAATATCAATTCTAATTGAAAGATTTATGAAACAGTCTGACAGACAAGGTGAGCTACTATTTTAGAACAAACCATGAATGTCATACAGAAATTCTCATAAGGCTGATAAAAAATAAATTAATGTATTCTTAATGAATAAAATGTAAGAAAGGGAAAGAACCCAGGGGCAGAATCTTGTTTCAGAGTTTCATAGCAGCCAAGCCATGTAAAAAATTTCCCCTCCCCAAACTTATCTGGATTTGTCTTGAGAGTACTCATATGAGCAGATTCATATGTTCTGAGCAGTTAAGATTAGAAGAGGGAGTATATTAAATGATCAGTTGACTAGCTGTACTTCACTGTACAGCTCCTACAGAGCTGCGGAAGCCATTAAACCAGCATTCAGTCATACCCAGAAAGAGTTTAAACACTGATCTGTCTACAAATTTCCTTGATGTGGAGTATAAAAACATTTTGATACACCTTTTTAATAATAACACACTAAAATACATTTAAAGAATAAATCAGATAATAAATGTTGTAAATTGATCATTCCTGCTTCAAAAATTGTATGTTCCTGCAGAGTCCAATGTTTTCTGACAGTTCATAAGCACAGGCAATTTGATATGCGACCGTAATGTCCTAAGAAGACAGCTCCATTTTCATGCAGGAAAGATACTTTGAAAAATGGCATTAAAAGTGTGACAGGGCAGTAATAGATGTCACTGATGCTGGGATCAATATAATAAATGTCTTGGGATATCTTGCTGTTAACAATGATTTCTAAATTTAGTTTTCTAATGCATGCCAAGTCTAATATCAGTAAAGAGTCTGAACTGCAATGCTGAGACAAAATTATTTCTTCATGTTGATTAATTTGTCCATGTCTTCTGGAGAGAAAAGAAAGAGGAAATTTATTTGTTTATTTGAAAATTAAGGAAAAAAAAAGGGTTTTTTTTTTCCTTTTTTTTCCCAAACCACACAATCAGGGCAGAGCTCTAAGCCTTCCAAATTTCAAGCTCTTCATAATGCACAGCATGTCAGAAAAAATTATTCTTAACCTGTTTAAATCAACATGTTCTTCTAAACTCCTATCACTTTAAGTAAAGGCTTTCTATAATTGCAGTCTTTCAAACTTGCATCAGCGTGAACCAATTCTGAGAGACAGCACCTTCAAAATTGAGCTGTCCCAGACTCCACCTTTACCTGTATGGACACAGCAGTCTCCCTGCATCTCCAATATCAGGTCAGCCTGGTATGTGCTATCTCGTATCCAACATTCTATACAACTTTTCCTCAAAAACAAAGAATAAAAGGACTACAGTGTTTTTATTCAGTCTTCTACTAACAGAAGCACTACTGAGATCAAATTTTTTGTCTATTTTTAACTACTGTTTCTACTGTAGATCTAACAGAGATTTAGGAGCATAGCCATCATAATTCTTAAGTAAATTCTATCCATAGAGTCTGTTGATTTTGCATGACTTCATAGATTCTATCAAAGTTTTTCAGTTAATATCTGAAGATTAAAAGGGGAAAATATTAAGACTAAGGCTCAGAATCAGAATTTCATTTGGGACAGTGCACTCCAACAAAAAGAGTTTAACATTTTGCAAAATCAGGGTTTTCTAGGTTGTCTAGGCAAGTTCTCTGTTTATCTAACTTTTAGCTACATCATCTTAAGCACTTATCTTTGGGTTTAATTCTTTTCAGATTCTGCAACAGTAAATAAGTGAGGAGGCGTAAAATAGGTCAGGTTTATTTTCCATGGGAAAAAACAAACTAACAAAAAGCCCCCCCAAAAAACCTCAAACAAACAAAAAACCCCCAAACACAGAAATTAGTAAACAGGGGTAGACCATAGTTCGAATCTGCTTTAATTTGAAGCAGAAAATAGAATACATATTGAAGTGGCTTCTCACATAGAACTTTCTGACTAGTTCAAGAGTCAATAGCTCAAGGCTTTCAATGCATAGGCCTAGCTGCAGTTTCTGTTTCAAATAATGCTTAAGAATTATAAATGAAATAAAAGTTTGGAAAGAAAATAGCTAAGTCATTAATATAAATTTCTGTTGCAGATCTTCCAAGAAGACCAGACAACAGATGAAATTCTTGAATGAATTTCTGGAAGAACAGAAGGTCCAAGTTGAATATCTAGAGCTGGGACAGCAAATTGGCTTGCTTCTCTTATTGCCGTATAGACTGTGAGGGATGATGGAGCAATACATGGTGTGGATCGTCAATAGTAACTTCCAAGTCACACACTCCAAGCCTTCTCAGAGCCCCAGCAGCAACCACCTTGACTATCCAAGTCTCTGGCATAGCCAGCAGGTCATTTTGCTGCCCACAGCCACAGGAATGGTACTTATCTTGCAGATAGCAGGGCACATCACCATGTCTCTATAACTCTCAGTGAACCTTTCTGAGTCTTATTTCCTTCTTAGACCAAGTACTGACTGAAAGAATCCTGTAGCAGCAAGCCTGGTACTGCACATCAGCAAGGGACACAGATGACTGAAGAAGGTTTATACACAGGAATAGGAAGGATAACACTTTTCTCCAGTATCTGTCTGTGGGAATTTCCTTGGCTGCCTCTGAAGTCACAGGGACCACAACTTGGGCAGAGCAAAGAAATGGGTGTGTAACACAAAATTTGAAATTTCTGACATCCCAACTGTCCTATGTACTTGTGTACAGTCTTTTTAAAAATGTAATTGTCAAAGATACATTTTGTGCATGCTATTGCCAACAGAAGGGTTAAGTCAAGTAGAGTGTTCTGTCCTGAAAAACAAGTTCACTAAGTGAGTTATGTATTTCTTGTGAATTTGTGCACCTGTGTAGTCCCTCAGTGGGGATTTCACTGGCTGTTCCCAGGCTCAAAGCAACAGGTAAGCCACAACTTGTAAAGCTGCATGAGAAGATGCACGCTGGAGACTGCTGGAAGGTCCTTTACAAGGTAATGGCTTTTATTTTCGCTTTTTTTGTTCTTTCACTGTTTCCCAGTGTATAACAAATAATATTCATATTTTGGTAATATTATCCTCATAATAAATAACCTGTAGGGTCTTTGTATGGTATTGTTCTCTTACACTTCTGTTGCATGATATGTGGGCACATGCACAGGCTCATGCATTCACATCCACACATACACTGAGTAAAAAGATTTCTGGGAGATCTTAACCTGCAAAAAAGCATTAGAGGTAACCTTTACTAGCAATCTTTTGAAGACATTTATTTCCAAAAAAAAACAATAGAAACAACAGTAACAATAGAAAGTAAAGACATGTCTGGTAACCCCAATGACATACTATGCTCTAGGTACACATATAACAAGTGGGAAACAGAATAGATCTGGGGAAAATGACTACCAAATTAGGCAATATAATCCAGGGATATGACTGGCTGCAGTCCATCCAGGAGCCAAGCTCCCTACAGCATAAGGCAGAAGGGTCTGTACAGGAGCCAAGCTCCCCGCAGTGTAGGTGCAAGGGGTCCATCCACAGGGCTGAGACCAGCACTCCTACAGCATTGCTCAGGAGCTTTGTGCTGAGCTGAAATGTGGCTCATGGCCAAGGGATAAGGAGGTTTCCAGAAAAGGATGCTCAGGGCTAGTAAAGCCTGTTTAGTGCACTCAGAACCCTGACACAGGGAAAGAGTATTTTTGTTAAGAAACTTTGGAAGAAACCACAAACAGATGAAGTTTTAAAAAGCTGGAATAATCCAAGTTTTAAAAAAATGTTTTACTGAATTTTCTGCTCTGAGAAAGACTTAATTAATTACTTAAATTACTGTGCATATAATTGGCTTCAAGGATCCCATTCTTAGCTACAAGCTAAGCACTTTATTTTCATAATTTTATTTGACATGTAGGAGAGTTAGGAGTCATTCTGGGTACAAAACCAAACCAAAACAAAAAAAGTAAATTTGGCCAGGGCCTTCAAATAAAAGAAAAAGAAACATCAGTCTGGCTTGTGTTTGTGTCTTTCTCCTGCCACAGATGCATGTTTTTTTTACTTAAAACCTTATATATATTTGACATGTAACAGAGCTCATGAAGAAATTCACTCCATACATAGTTTAATCTGTGTAGATTCTCCTGTTACATTTTCCAAGAAGGCTCAACAATAGAGGTAGTTCTGAAAGATATCACAAATCGTGGTGATCAGAGATGCCAAGTCCCATTTTACAAAATATTCATCACGTTGATTTTGTTTTGAATTGCACACATTTTATGAAATCTGGAGATTTATACTTCTGTGTTTCCAACAGCAATGGTTATATGACTAGTAATGTTAACTTTTAGAACATTTACCTAGTAACTCAAGTTGGAAAACACAGACTAATTGTCAAGGCGCATACTTAAATATGATTTAATTGCTATTGTATTCAGAATACATATTCAGATCATTTTATGCATTCTACTGATCATCCATGAAACATATTTAATAGCAGCTCTCCTGAGGCAGGGACAGGCAGCAGACCTGCCTTCAAAAGGTGTGCCCAGATAGAGTTACATAGCTAGTTCCAAGCACAGTCTGCAGTACACCCGCAGTCCACAATCAAACAGCAAAGAACTCCCCTACTGGCCAAGGTCCTACAAGGACCAGCAGCAAGAAGACACTTCCCTCAAAGCCTGAGGTGCCCTTGCGAAACCGATTCACCGCTCTGCGGACTGAAGAGGAAAGACCCATCACATCAGGACAGATGCTGGAGCTGAGTAAGGCAGCCCAATCTGCTTGCCGTGTAACAATCAGCACAACTAAGAATAGGCCATGGGTGATAATAGCAGGCGACTCTCTTCTGAGAGATACAGAGGCATCCGTTTCCCAAATTGATGCACCCTCTAAAGAAGCGTGCTTCTTACCAGGGGTTTGTATCAGGGGCATCACTGAGAGACTACAAAGCCTCGTACAGTCCACTGACTATTATCCACTGCTGTTGTTTCATGTGGGCACCAAAGATACAGCCATGAGCAGGCTGAGGAATACCAAGAAGGATTACAGAGCCTTGGGAGCAGCAGTGAGACACTCCGGAGCACAGACAGATTTCTCATCAGTCCTCCCAGTCGAAGGGAAGTGGTTTGAAAGGGCCAGTTGAAACTCACAAATCAACAAATGGTTACAGGACTGGTGCCACAGCCAGGGGTGTGGCTACTTAGACTATGGAAATCGCTTTGAGAATCCTGGTCTACTGGGGGCTGAGGGGGTCCATCTGCCAGAGAAAGGGAAAAGCATCTTCTGTCACAGCCTTGCCAAGCTGGTGAAGAGGGCTTTAAACTCAAGTTGCTGGTGAAGGCGAACCTCAGTCCATTCCACTGCTTGATGCCAGTGCCAGCAGTAGATGCCCAAAGCCTGGACAAGGATCACAGGTCAGCAGGAGAGCACCTGAAGGGCAGCACAAAGGAACTCCAGACAGTAGGTGAGCTTCACTGGGCACCCAACTTCAATGCCTCTATGCAAATACACCCAGCATGGGGAATAAACAAGAGGAGTTAGAGACATGAACATGCCTGCAAGGCTATGATCTCATTGACATCAAAGAGATGTGGTGGGATGGCTCCTATGACTGGAGTGCTGGAATGGAAGGTTACAGGCTGATAGGAAGGACAGGCAGGGAAGATGAGGAAGAAGTGTTGCTTTCTATGTCACTGACCAGCTGGAGTGCATAGAGCTGCACCTGGGGATGGGTGAGGAGCCAACTGAGAGCTTATGGGCATCAGAAACCAAGGAGGTTCCTGGACGTTGTTGATAACAACTTCCTTCTCCAAGTGATAGAGGAGACCACGACAAGAGGTGCTACGCTGGACCTGGTGCTCACAACCAAGGAGGGACTGGTGGGGAATGCGAAGCTCAAGGGCAGCCTGGACTGCAGAGACCATGAAATAGTGGAGTGCAAGATCCTTAAGGCAGTGAGGAGGGTGCACAGGAAGCTCTCCACCCTGGATGTCAGGAGAGCAGACTTTGGCCTCTTTGGGGACCTGCTTCGTACACTACCATGGGATTAAGCTATGGAAGGAAGAGGGGCCCAAAAAAGTTAGCTAATACTCAAGAATTACCTCCTCCAAGTGCAGGAGTGATGCATCCCAGCAAAGAGGAAGTTGGACAAAAACACCAGAAGGCCTGCATGGATCAACAAGGAACTCCTGGACAAACTCAGGCACAAAAAGGAAGCCTACAGAGGGTGGAAGCAAGGACAGGTAGCCTGGGAGGAATACAGAGAAACTGTCTGAGCAGCCAGGGACCAGGTTAGGAAAGCTAAAGCCCTGATAGAATTAAATCTGGCCAGGAATGTCAAGGGCAACAAGAAAAGCTTCTATAGGTACATGAGTGATATAAGGAAGACAAGGGAAAATGTGGACCCTCTCCATAAGGAAACAGGATTTCTGGTTACCCAGGATATGGAGAAGGCTGAGGTACTCAATGATTTTGCCTCAGTCTTCACGAGCAAGTGCTCCAGCCACATCGCCCAAGTCCCAGGTGGCAAAGGCAGGGACTGGGAGAATGATGAACCACCCACTGTAGGAGCAGGTAAGGTCTGAGACCATCTAAGGAACCTGAGGATGCGTGAGACCATGGGACCTCAGGAGGTGTATTCTCAGGTCCTGAGAGAACTGGCAGATGCCTTTGCTAAGCCACTATCCCTCATATTTGAGAAGTCGTGTCAGTGGGGTGAAGTTCCCACTGACTGGAAAAGGGGAAACATTACCCCCATTTTTAAAAAGTGTAAAAAGGAAGACCCAGGCAACTACAGGCCAGTCAGTCTCACTTCTGTGACTGACAAGATCCTGGAGAAGATCCTCCTGGAAACTACGCTAAGGCACATGGAAAATAAGGTGGTGACTGGGGACAGCCAACATGGCTTCACCAAGGGCAAATTGTGCCTGACAAATTTGGTGGCCTTCTAAGACGGGTTACAGCATCGATGGATAAGGGAAGAGCAACTGATGTCATCTGCCTTGACCTGTGCAAAGCATTTGACACTGTCCCGCACGACTTCCTTGTATCTAAATTGGAGAGACGTGGGTTTGGTGGATGGACCACTCAGTGAATAAGCAGCTGGCTGGATGGTGTCACTCAGAGAGTTGAGGTCAACAGCTCGATGTCCAGGTGGAGACCAGTGACGAGTGGCATTCCACAGGGGTCCATATTGGGACTGGTGCTGTTTAACATCTTTGCTGACAACACGGACAGTGCAACTGAGTGCACCCTCAGCAAGTTTGCCTATGATACCAAGCTGTGTGGTTCAGCCAATACACTGGATAGAGGGGATGCCATCCAGAAGGACACAGGCAGGCTTGAGACTTCGGCCTGTGCAGATCTCATGAAGATCAACAAGGCCAAGTGCAAGGTTCTGCACATAGTTTGGGGCAGTCCAAAGAAAAAAAAATAGACATGGATTGAGAGCAACCCTGAGGAGGATTTGGGGGTGTTGGTTTATGAGAAGCTACACGTGGCTTGGCAATGTGTGGTCACAGCCCAGAAGGCCAACTGTCTCCTGGGCAGCATCAAAAGCAGTGTGGCCAGCAGGTTGAGGGAGGTGATTCTGCCCCTCTACTCTGCTCTGGTGAGACCTCACCTGGAGTCCTGCATCCAGCTCTGGAGACCTTGGCACAAGAAGGACATGGACCTGTTGGAGAGGGTCCAGAGGAGGGCCACAAAAATGATGCGAGAGATGGAACAGCTCTTCTATGAGGAAAGACTGAGAGAGCTGGAGCTGTTCAGCCTGGAGAAGAGAAGGCTGCGTGGACACCTTATAGCAGCCTTGCAGTACCTGAAGGGGGCCTACAAGAAAGCCGGAGAAAGACTTTTTATGAGGGCATGGAGTAATAGGACAAGGGGTAATGGCTTTAAACTGAAAGAGGGGAGATTTCGTTCTGATACAAGAAAGAAATTCTTTACTGTGAGGATGGTGGGGCACTGGAACTTGTTGCCTAGAGAAGCTGTGGATGCCCCCTTCCTGGAAATGTTTAAGGCCAGGCTGGATGGTGCTTTGAGCAACCTGGTCTAGCTGAAGGTGTCCCTGAACGTGGCAGGTGGGGTTGAAACTAGAAGATCTTTAAGGTCCCTTCTAACCCAAATGATTCTATGAATCTATGATTCTATGAATTATTAACTCAACTTTTATAGTCTTGTTTTCATTGCAACCTAGTATAGTCTCACTTTTTTTTTTGAGGGATCAAGTTCTTTCCTGTGGGACTTTATCTGATTTTATTGTCAGATATATTTTATTTCTTAGGGAAACAGACACAGGTTTAATAAGATAGCCTAATTTTCTTTTTTCTTATTGTCCTTGTTTTTATCTATTTACATTAGTTATGAAAATGTATTTTGTTAAAACCATCTGAAGTACTACAGTGTTCTTATCATGTCTTATTGGACAACCTTATGAGAAATTTTTTCTCAGTTCATAAGTAGATCTCTTTTTCCAAAAATATGAACTCAACAGTTCTGAACATCTATTATCCCTAAGCGTTTGCTCATAGCTTTGGTACCCAGGCCCAAATAAATTAATTGACATACGGTTTCAGATAATTACTGGAACTTCACAGAAAATGGATACTGTGACAATATGTAATCATGCTGGCAATGTCTTCCAGCTGTGGAGAAGTGTTTTGAAAATCTTTATTTCATTTAGATTGTGTGTTTGGGGAGTTGGATTTTTTTGAACTATAAGGGGTTTTAAGCTTTTTATACCATATCTATCTTTATTTCAGATGGCATATTTCTTTATATGTGTGTATGAATACAGGAAAGTAGAACTAGCTTCTCGGAAAGAAGCAATCACTAGTATCTTGGACCACAGAAAAGGGCTACTCATGCACTGAAAAATCTTACCACTGATCACCCAGTTTTTAATACCTTTTCTACTGAAAAAGTCATTAAGATGATCTGAGTGAAAATACATCTGTTTAATTTTATTCTTTACAGAATAGTGTTCAACCTGATCTGCTGCAACTGTGAAGGATATAGTTGTGAAACAGAGAACAGCACTGCTGGTTTGCCTTGTCCTTGGTTTTGCACTGTGGGTGAACTGAAATCCTCTGAACAGAGGGGGAGGATAATTCTATCTGTATCACAAACTGTATATTCGTATTACAGGCTTATAGTTTCAAAACCCTGCTAATATTTTGGGAGTTCTTAAAGACAGGGCCCAATTTGGAGCTCCTAACACCTGGTAAAGTAAGAAGGTGTTTAATCTGACTGAAGTATTCAGTTTTTGTTGACCTTTTGCTTTAAATGTTTTTTTCACTGACATTGAATAGTTTGGCTTTGATACAAAATTGGCCTCACTGTTTGGTAACATTCTGTCCACACACTTGAATGTCATTACTCTGATCTTTGTTAAGATAACTAAAATTTTGATTTAGGAAAGCATTATATTATGGTCACTTGTAAAAAGTTACAGAACACTGTCAGAAAACAGCTTCTGTTTTCTTTAGTCTCATTATACAGATTACTCCTTCCCAAGACAACTACAGGAATATAAAGAAAACTATAAATCGATTCTTATTTTAATTTTCTTTTGAAATGTTTTAAAATTTCGCTGTGTAAATAAATTATAACTCAGACTTCTTGTCTAAATATGTCAAGCCAGTAACTGAAGTTACAAGTCCACAAAAAATTTTTCCACAGTCACAGAAGACTGAAAGATGCACATCCCTGCAGTGAAGTGTCTTTGCTACATCTGTCTTTCATGAGATCAGACAGCTTACTGAAATGCTTTTAAGAAAAAATAAATATTTCTATGGCAATAAAATGGCAGCAAGAATGTTCCTTCAATTTAACTATGTCACAAACCACCCAGCCCTAGCCAGGAATGGGGTAACAGGGAAAGTAAGGACAATGAGCTGACAAACTTGAATTAACCTCCATGTTAAGAACTACTCTCGGAACTGAAGTTAGAAAATGTATATAGGATGTGAAAATCTATATATAGGATTTGAAAGAATTAACGCTTGAGAAAGAGGCTCTGGATTCCACTAGTGGAAGCTTTTCAGAAGGCAGCAAAATGAGTTACAGAACATGAAAAAGTATCACTGATGGAATGTAAATTTAGTTTGAAATGCCTTCAAGGAATTTCACTTAAATATATTTCGGCTGTTGTCCCAAAATATTACTTCTCTCTAGATACCTTTTTGTGATATGTTCATTCTGTTACAAGCTAGTAATAAAACTTCCAAAACACTTTTTCTTATGATATGAATTACATACAATAGAAAATGCACTTCAGTTATGCTCATTGACTGAGAATGAGAGATGCATAAGTGAGTGGAGGATACGACCCTGGAGAAACAGAAGATAAATCTCAAAATAGTTGTCACTCCTGTACATTTATGCATTCTGCTGTAATCTGAGTGTAGAAAAAGGGTAACGGTCTTGAAGATGTATCTGTACTTGCAGAAGAGAGCCCATTGTTCATACGTGTGTGTATACATGTGTGTGTGCATGCACTCATATGTGTGCCTGTGTTCATATCTATAAAGGATGAGATACTAAAAATGACAAACAGAAAACCCATCTCTAAAGTAGCATTAACACAATACCAGAATTTATCAATGAAAACAGAGCAGAATAAATATGTCACCTCATTTATTTACCCTTGGAAAATGATTTCCCCAGTCATGCAACTTAATTTCAATTCCATGCTGTTTTCTTCTGCGTTTTGTACCAAATATTTAACAAGATACCTTTTTGGAGAATACTGAAAAAACAGCCCATTACTACTTACAAAACATATTGTAAGATGATATTTCAGTGAGGCAGGATGAACTTCACTTAAAGGTGCAAAATTAGCAAAGGACATACATTGATGTTTTTTTTCTTTTAAGATAAAAATATAGCTTTACAACAAATATGTAAGTCGGGACCAATTCTTTCCATAACAAAGTCAGAAATATTGTCATTGATTTCAATCGTTCCCAGCACTACATTTATCTGTGAGTGAACACAGATGATTATAAAAAAAAGAATTTAACTTCATCAACTTACTTGAAAACTGTATGGCGAATCCAGATTTACTGATATAAAAATCTGTGTCAAACTGGATAGTTACGATGTTGAGAGTACTGTGTATGCCTTCAGGAACAAGGGATCCACTAATTTCTTTGAGTAACATCTCATTCTCAGGTGGACCATCCCAAACTCTTAGAATGTCATGGGATGCCTCAGTATCAAAAGCAAGAAACTGGAGGCTGTAAGAATACAATTATTTCATTATCAGCTTTCATATTACTCAACAACATATCTTTAGCAACAAAACTAAATGAAAAAAGCAAATAAATTTTGATTTCCAAGAGTGTTTTTCCATAATGTTTCACGTCTTTATCACTGGGTGCATAAAAACCCAATACAGAAATGTACTTGAAACAAAAATTCTTTTGCAATTAACAATTTTTTTGCCTACCATGAAGTAAATATATTGGTTCAGCAATTCAAATAATCTATAAGTATCGACATAAATTTTTCAAAAAATATTTTTTTTCTTAAGACAACATTACGTACGGCATTCCAATCAAGACAAATTAAATAGAACTGTAAACTCATGCAGTTAGCCATACAGTGTGAATAAATGTGTAACTAAAAAGAACTACTGAAATATAAGTTTTTTTTAAAAAATGTTGACTCTTCCACTAAACAATTCTGCTGATTCCAGCACTTTTTACTTTGTACATACTCGATCTTGTAACTTTGGCATTAAATTAGCATTCAAATCACATAATTTTTAAACAGATTTCCAGTTAACAGTTTTCATTTATATATATGTTTGAATATAGAAATATGTGATTTAAAAAAAAAAAATCACCAGCGTTTCACAACATTATAATCAATTTTAAAGCTTTATCTTCATCAGACAATGTCTATTAAAAAACACGGTTTCAACAGAAACCTATATATTCAATCTTAGAATGGCCAAAATACTGGCTTTGACCTGCATCCTAAATCTTATATCTTAGATGCCTTCTTTCCCCACTGTACAGGTAAGATTTGGTTATTATATAATCAAAAAGATTTTTCATAAATTTAAGGTTTGTTTTCAGTACCTGACAATATTTCCTGGATCTACTTCAATCACCCACATGCAACGCAGATTGTTGTCATAAGGAAAAGGATATCCAGGAGATAAGATTCTTCCTGATGATTCTCCTTTGAAACGGCCTCCACATTCAGCTGATAAAAAACAACGTTACACTATGCGTTACTTTTAATTCATTACAGATAGTCTCCCATCTAATCATCTGAGCAATCCATTTATACATCTACTCCCTTGTTGAATAAGTAACACAAATAACCTGACTGTGCCCTAAGAATGTAACACAAGATACAAGAATTGAAATGCCTTGGGAAAGGAACCTGTAAAAGTGGTTTTCTTTGAATATTTTTTGTATTTTCCTTTGGCACCTGTGTTTTTCTAATAGTTTATAACACATCATAATAATTAGAAAACATACCATTATATAAAGAAAGGACTATAGACTGTTACTTTAAAAAACAAAGAAAAAAAAAAAAACACAAACTGAGAACACCATGGCATCCTAAAGCATTAGAACTAAATTAAGAAAACTAAATAAATAAGTAAAAAATAAAATATATATTTTTTTAAAAGTAGAAGAAGCACACAAAATAAAAGAAGATTATTCAAAGAGAATATAATCTTTCAGCCTAGAAAAAGAAGTTGTAAAACTTCTTACTCAAAACTTGTCCTCACAGTGAAACTATAGTATTTGTTAGAGGATAACAGATGGTAAGTAGCTCCCTCTTAGATGGCCTCAGCCAGTCACTAGGCAAAACTGAGTATCTCATAATCTTAACAGCTAATCTTTGAGAAAAACTAGTATTTTTTAAAGTAGATCCCTGAGGCTTTTAAAGGCTTCCTATTTTCCTTTCCTCACTTTTAAAGTCCCTTCAATGTTTCCTCTCTTGTGAAGTGCAAAGCCAAAATAATGCTTTGATTAGATCTCTTGGTATAATTACTATGCAGTTTTACTTTGATGTAACATTGCCTGAAATATTTAGTAGGGAGATTTATTACCTTACAATCTGTGAGTTCTGTGATAAAATATCATTGAAATGCTATTCTTGATGGATTTTCTGACATAATAAAAGCAAATTTGCAGAGACAGGTGGCCTTTCATATCTTTTCTAACCACTTTGCCAATCTGTCAATAACTAAATACTTCTATGAAAAAAAAAAATCTTTCATAATTACTTGGCTCAGAGGATAGCATAGTGTATTATTCTTCCAGTAGAGTAAGGATATAAATAGAGTACACTATAAAGAAAAACTTGCTCACTGGCAAACTGAATGAAATTTAAAATTAATTGTGTTGCATCCAGGACCACTGAATGACTGTAAGTTTACAATTTCTAGTTTTCATAAAAGATAACCAGTTTGCTTTTTTATTATGGTTTTAAAGGTTCCCTCTCTCTCCCCAGTAGATTATTTCTGCCTCTTCAGCAAGGTTCCAGCTTCACAGTTTTGCTGGTTGTGAAAGAGCTGTGCAAGTGGTGAATTCTCAGAAAGCAGCATCTTCTCAGACTGCAGTCAGAGCAAAATCCTTTTTATCTTACATCTCTAGACTGCTTACTATGAAGATAATCCTAATTAAGAATCTTAATTTTGCCTCCAAGTGTCAGTGCGAAAGATTCTTCTAAGGATGTGAAGGAAATATATATTATACTACATTTCTTCCTGTAAATTCCATGGATATTATGTTGTATTGTAACATTTACTAGATGTTTAAGAATTATGATTACGATAACTGCTTGAAAACATTTTTGCTTCTGTCTTGTCAATGTCACATTCTTCCATAAAATGATACTAAAACAAGAACAGTAGCATTTTTAAGCCAATTTTAAGCAAATTAAAGTGTCTGTTAACTTACGCTGCTCATAAATATCCAGGGAAGCATCTTATTTGTACATGTCAATGTAAAACATTTCATGTAAAGTATCACTGTCTTCACAAATTCTCCGGGTTTGCCTGAACAGTCTGTAGATCATAAAAGATCTTGTGGTGGGCTGAGACCAAGTTCTTGTAAGCGCAAAACTTGAATGCATACAGCTACTCGACACATAAACAAATACTCTGGAAACAAAGGCCATCAGTGTTGCAGTAATTCTTTTTTTTAAGTTTCCTTTCATAGCAAAGTAGCTTAATTTCAATCTGATTCTAACTACAAGTGAAGGTTGAAAGAAGGATTCCTATAAACCAGAAATGTTAGAAGAGTTATATTGCTGATTCATCTTCACTTCCTGCTATTTAATACATTACTGAATTTGAAGTCTCAGAAATTGACTGCTTTGATCACAGACAAGTAAGAGACGTTAGGACGTATTAAAGAGATATCTAAATATCTCTATGTCCAAACAGAGATATCTAAAAGACGTCTCAGTCCTGTACAAAAAAATGTTGTGATGCAATTTTGTTGTTTTCTTTGAAGAACATTTCTAATCTGAGCATGCTTTTTCTTGCTGATATTGTGCATTTCTTAACCGCCTTTCTGCTTCCCAGTTCTCTTCTAGCCAGTTTCCTCATGTATCATTACTAAGACATCATTAGTCTTTTGCTATGTACTTTTCAGCCCAAGAAGACATCAACTGATGTCTAAGACGTTTTGTAGGATTCATATTGCATCCCTTCAAGAGCATTTTAAAGCATCTGCAGTGATCCTGAACTAACAATAAAACCAGAAGGTTTGTGGAATTCAAGATCATTATTTGTTACCATCATTTAAAGACTTTTTGATTTCTTAAGCTTCTCTAAACTAAATCTCACTTGTGTTATTCAAAATTCTTTTAAAATCTATTTAGCTAAACCTATGCAATCCTCATGTTGGGATGGACGCTACTGCTGATACAGACAACAGCTTTACAGCTGTTTAACTCTTCTCTGAATGCAAATAGCATATTTTATTACTTGGCTATGGGGAAATATCTGATTGAAATAAACAAAACCAATATAAATAATTCCTAAGTTAAATTAAATGACATCATCTATGTACGTTTGTTTGCTTCAGGAAGAACAGTACAAATACCTGGCATTCTGAATCGGACGGATAAGCAACCTCCCTGTAAATAGCAGACTAATAGATATGTTTTGAATAAGATCAATCTAAAACTCAAGAAGTTTATAGTACAGATTGATTCACATTCTAAATAGATTCACTTCTACAGAATATTTTGGAATAATTATAATGTGGTTTTCACAAAGAATCAGGTGGCAGTAGAAAACCTAGGTGCTTAATTCATATAACCTTTTTGAAAGCTAGTGATTTGGGTTGGATGGTTTACCACTACTGAAACAAAAAAAGGATATAAAATATTGAGTATATGCAGCATATTTTCACTTCTAACAAAGGTCCAGATTTAACTCTGGATTTCAGTTTGTTGACATTTTTTGTTAGTTTATATCAGCTCTGAATCTGGTTCACTTCCTAATTCAAAAGTGGCCAACCTATACCTTTTGAGCTGTATGCACATATTTTAGAGAAGGACTGTTGAATAACTAAATCCAGGAGCCTTCCTCCAAACAGCCTCTGTCATGTAGGGGACACAAAACAACAGTGTTCAGCTCCCATCTGTAAGCTATTCTAGCAAACCCCTTCCAATGAATCTTCTAGATTTGAACTATATGAGGTTTTGAAACTTTGCTTAGAATATGAGAAAGTTGAATTCCCACAATTAGTGTAAATAGTGGACAGTACATAATCTAGAAAATAAATTAAATAATAAAAGAATAATTTTAGAAATATTTGCCTTGATCTGTTTTAAAACTAAGCAAGAACTCACCCATATATATATATATATCTGAGTGTCACTACAATGATACACCCCATGATTTTTAATGCTTATAATGGAACAGAAAATGAAATTTGTTGTTCAAACTTTTAATTTCAACTTCCTAGCACCTTCACATTTTATTTGATCTTTTTCACAGAATTACAGAATCAAAGAGTGGTAGGGGTTGGAAGGGACCTCTGCGGGTCATTTAGTCCAACCCCCCTCCCAAAGCAGGGTCACCTACAGCAGGCTGCACAGGACCGCATCCAGGCAGGTCTTGAATATCTCCAGAGAAGGAGACTCCACAACCTCCCTGGGCAGCCTGTTCCAGTGCTCCATCACCCTCAAAGGGAAGAAGTTCTTCCTCATGTTTAGACGGAACTTCCTGTGCTTCAGTTTGTGCCCATTGCCCCTTGTCCTGTCACTTGGCACCACTGAAAAGAGTTTGGCCCCATCCTCCTGACACCAACCCTTCAGATATTTATAATCATTTCTAAGGCCCCCTCTCAGCCTTCTCTTCTTCAGGCTGAACAAGCCCAGCTCCCTCAGCCTCTCCTCGTAGCAGAGATGCTCCAGTCCTCTCATCATCCTCTTAGCTCTCCGCTGGACTCTCTCCAGTAGCTCTTCATCTTTGTTGAACTGGGGAGCCCAGAACTGGACACAGTACTCCAGATGGGACCTCACTAGAGCAGAGTAGAGGGGGAGGAGAACCTCCGTCGACCTACAGGCCACACTCTTCCTAATGCACCCCAGGATCCCATTAGCTTTCTTGGCAGCCAGGGCACACCGCTGGCTCATGGTCAACCTGTCATACACCAGCACTCCCAGGTCCCTCTCACAGAGCTGCTCTCCAGCAGGTCCAAACCAAGCCTGTACTGGTGCATGGGGATGGTCCTCCCAAGGTGCAGGACCCTACACTTGCCCTTGCTGAAATTCATCAGGTTCCTCTCTGCCCAGCTTTCCAGCCTGTCCAGGTCACGCTGAACAGCAGCACAGCCTTCCGGTGTATCTACCACACCTCCCAGTTTGGTGTCATCAGCAAACTTGCTGAGGGGACATTCTAACTCTTCATCCAGGTCGTTGATGAAGAAGTTAAACAAGGCTGGGCCCAGTACTGACCCCTGGGGGACACCACTAGTGACAGGCCTCTAACTAGACTGAGTGCCGCTGATGACAACCCTCTGAGCTCTGCCATTCAGCCAGTTCTCAATCCACTTCACGGAACACTCACCCAGCTCACACTTCCTCAGCTTCCCTAGGAGGATATCATGGGAGACAGTGTCCAACATCCACGGCTCTCCCTTGGCTTTCGACAAGTTTCCCAAGGCTTTCGACACAGTCTCCCATGATATCCTCCTGGGGAAGCTGAGGAAGTGTGGGCTGGATGAGTGGTCGGTGAAGTGGATAGAGAACTGGCTGAATGGCAGAGCTC
>Ga0065711_1003883_pt1 | contig 27375 bp, 23 predicted proteins | sample Hoacrofraction12_FD_59098 | JGI IMG/M metagenome (GOLD analysis project Ga0065711, IMG submission 59098) | Hoatzin crop microbial communities from Cojedes, Venezuela - Epithelial fraction 12 v2 (version 2) | ecosystem: Host-associated > Birds > Digestive system > Esophagus > Crop | place...
GAGTGACAGCACGGTGAGCAGGGCGCGTACTCGAAAGCGCTGCTTCAGAAGCAAGTCATTAAAAGAAAGAAGAAAGGACGTTATCCAAACTCACCTGAGGAGCAGGAGAAAAACTCATCAGCGCCAGTCCCTCAAGAGCAGCTTTAAGGAAGAACAAGGAAAATTATATTTGCAAGCAAAATGCGCAGGAGAAACTGAGATTGTCCTTTCCCAGACCCTGCAAAACCCAAGCTGACAGTGTCTGCCGAGAGCAGCTACAAAGCACAGCTAGGACTGAGGGCTCATTACTGCTGGCGTTTGGGTTCGGGCCACCGAGTACAGAACACTTGACACCCTGATCTTATCCGGCCCCATCTCCAAGCAGCAAACAAAAGGAAATGGACACAGAATACTTATCACAACACAGATTTAATTTCTTAGGCAGTTATAAAATTACAAAGAGCGATGACGGGCTAGCAGTGAGAGCCAGACACTTGGCGAGGTGGAATGTTAAGACAGATTTTCCCACTCATCGACACAGATACCGCACAGAGCAAGCCAGCACTGCAGGATGCAGGGTTTCTTCCAGGTGAGGGAGCAAATGCAAGAGCAAATAGATCCAGGCAGACAAAAGGGTTGAGTCAACGCCCCCTAGAAACCCAGAGCAGGTGACCTTGCTTCGGCAGGAGGGTTGGACTGGATGACCGACAGAGCTCCCTTCCAACCCCTACCATTCTGTGATTTTGTGAAGTCCCCACTCCTGAGAAACGAGCTGGACACGTGCAAAGGCAGCGCAGGGGCAGGCAGCGCACAGCTCGCTGCGGCTGCAGCGTCAAAGCCACAGCACCGAGACATCTGTAGCGAGCACAACTGCAGCTATCTGCAAGCCGGAATAGAAACTTCTTGTCCACTTTTTTCGAGGCAGAGTAAGATGAGATCTGGCAATTTGAAGTGTGTTAAAATGAAGGCATGTTACGGTTAGAAAAACAGGAATGTGCCTAATTCCTCTGGTTGTGCAACTGGAGTCTGGGAGGGTTTATGTACAGTCAGAGCCATGCTTTCTCCATTGCAAGCCTTTCACGGTGCAGCACAGACGCCAGAAAAACAAAGGCCTGCTCTGCACATGTGGAGAAGACACCCTGCCTTGCTCTCAGATGTTAACAGGTTAAACCAAGGCAACCGTCAGCCAGGACAACTGGAGCACAGAACAAAACTTCCCAAACCTCTGCAGTGATTAATTCCCACCAAGGCTCTGGACAAAGACTCCCGTTGCTCTGCAAACAGCAGCCAAACATCTGCACACACAAGGGGTACACTGAATAGCTCAGCGACCTACAAGGAAAGCAGTTCTACCGTCTTGCTGCACGTTGCTTTGGTGCCGATGCCCTTCGCAGAGCTGGGAAAGCACAGCACGGGGTGTAACAGAGCTGATCTCCCTGATCAGCTTCTCNGGGCTCCACGCTAACCCACCCACCGAGCTGGCGGCTCTTCAGTTCATCTCATCCCCCCCTCTACACTACTCCGCACAGGTCAGATGCACATCCCCTCTGCCACCTCTGCATGAACAGCCTCCTCGGATATTTATTTGCATTCAAGCACACGTGAAAAGCCACCACCTCTACCTCCACCCCCTGCAGAAACAGGCCTGAGAAACTCCCCTGCGTTGGACCTGAAGCACCAAGGGACACACGCACGTGGGATCCCCGAGGGAGCACTGCCACAAAATGTCTTGCTGAACTGGGCCTCAGAAGAAACCGCTTTTACCAACCTCTTCATGCTTTTTACTTCCTCCTCCTCTGCCAGGCCCAGCCTTCTAACTGCTAGATCTCTATCTATCACTTGTATTTTGGAAACAGCGACATAAGAAGAGTCCGGAGCAGATAAAAGCTTTCTGCCTCAGAACCAGGAATACAAAGTAGGAGAAACAGACAGATGTCGAGACAGCAGTGGAGAACGTACACTTGCTACCTATTTGCACATCAAGAGAAACAGCTCCTTCCCTACGGTACTCACTGGGAACAGATCCCACTGCAATCTAAGGCCTGAGTTTAGGATTCCAAGTTTGTAAGCATTCCCCCCTCCCCAGCTTTGGTTGTTTCAGTTGTTTATCTCTACCCCCAACCCTCTACTGAGTTAAAAAGCTATCAAGCAGGGCAGTCCGCATCTAGAGGGACACACTGCCGCAGAACAAACAGCGTCCTTCCAAGGAAGGTCAGTCTAAAACGAGAGGCGCAGTATAGGCGTTCCCATATCGCATGACTACAAGCCCATGGCCACAGCACAGGGCTAGAGCCTCCCTGGCTTACCCTGGGGCATCCAGGGCTGTTAGATCACCAGAATAGAAATGCTGAGACACCACCTGATCCACAGAGCATAACAGTGCAATCATATGCTCCACACTCAGGTGAGGATGCAGCCGCAAACAGCATTTCTGATATGCCTGAGGAAAAAAAAAACAAAAACCCAAATATCTTTGTATCATTGGGTTTCATCCCAACCTGAAAGGCTTCAAACTTTGGTAGCATACCACAACAGGGTGGTTACTGAGGGCCTAACGCCATCAGTGGGAAATATCAGTCGTATTTTATCTGAGAAAAAGTTTATATCCTCATGCAATGAACTTAAGACAAACTACTGCCACCACTCTTTAATGCACTGTCAGTGGGGACCAGAAACCACCTCCTCCACCTACCAGCTCCATGCTGGTCACCAGCCCCCAAACAGTAATACTTCTGCTCTCCAAAAAGGTTTTCCCAGTTACAACAACAACAAAGAGAATATACTTTAACTGGCTTCCAGCTTCTACTTAAGAGTGAACCAAGCAGGACAGAGTGACTCAACAGCAGCGTGTGGCTCGGGAGCGTACTACAGCATATGGAAGACAAAAATACAGTGAATATGGGATCTCCAACTCACCTGTGGAAGAGAAGGTGAGAAAGTTAAGAAGAGGATAAGATCAGTACTATAAATGTTCTCAATTCTTAGCAGCAAAAGTTAGTAATTACATTAACTGGTGTATCTTACTATGTAACACGGCCTTTGTTACACTCGAGTTGTAAAACTTGTGTGCTTAGCAGACCTGCGTTGCTTACACGCGCTGACTGCTAACTCGACTTGCGGAGTCTACGCCAAGCCTCCAAGTGTGTTACCAGGAATGTCACCAGCTTCAGGCTGGAACGAGCAGACATCCGACAGCTCCTCGGCGGTTCAGTTTGCCAGCAAAGCTCACCGAGCTTGTATTTACTTCAAGACTTGTATTTCACTCTGCAGTTCTGAGTTCCACAGCAAAGCTTACAGCACTTGCAGTAAAAAAAAAAAAAAAAAAAAAAAAAATCCAGACCATGGAATTTAGTTGTCAGCCAAAGCTTAAAGTCAAGAGACTAGGCAAGATTTCAGCATGGCTCAGTGGTTTGCTTTGAACATGCTGGGTTCTGGAGAGGACACCACAAGCCGTCCCAGCCAACTACTCAGGACAGTCAAGAGTTTTGAGTGAATAAACAAGCCTGATCCCTTCTCTCCCACATGTGCTCCTTTAAGAACATCTTCCACACACACAGACTAACAGTAGCCTCACCGATACAGGCAGCTCTCTTGGCAGGGGCTACCACCATCTTCTGCACCTTCAGAGGAAGGGGAAGCCCACCTGCCCACACAGGGCTTCGGGGACAAAGACTACTGCCTGCTCCTGCTTGAGAAAAGGCTTGTTAGCAGTACCAAATCCTAAAAGCACATCCCTGTCTAGTTGTGGCAGGGAGTTCACACGTAGCTGGAGCACTCAGCTTCTGTCCTCCTGTCAAGATCTGCAAATTCCTTGTCTGTTTTTGCTTCTTTGCAAGCAGTCAGTAGAGGGGAAGGAAGCAATCCACATCGCTACACAAAAGGCAAAGCAGGTTCCTTTTGGCAAAGAAAAGTAACACTCACCACGTCCTTTTCTAATCACTTGCTCACTAACTATTATCCAAGACTTAAGAGAAGGCACGTTACAACCCTAAAAATAGTCTGCAGCACTGATCAGCCTTGGAAAGCCCTAGGCAGGGTCAGGGTAGTTAAGGATTTATTCCAAAACTGCCAAAGAGACAACCAGTCCTTGGAGTGTAATCACAAGAGGTACTCTGATGAAAGGGGAAATAAAAAAAACCCTACAAAAGCACTGTTATCCAGCAGAAGAGAACCCAGAAGAAAATTCATCTTTCAAAATCATTTATATTTACATCGGTATCTGGAAAAAAAAAATAACCATGGACCTTCACTACTCAAGCAGTACACCCAGCCCCAGACTGAAGAGAAGCAAGAGTTGAGAGCTATGCCTTCCACCCGAAAGTCTTACGGCTCTTGAAAGGAGTGGGGCTGCCATGCTCTGCAACGACTTCCATCCAGCCTGACAGAATCCTTGCTTTGGATAATTTAAAGTAGTATAAAAAAAGTTATTGCTACTCTGCCAAGGAAATAAGACAATCTACAGGAGAGAAAAAGTGCATTCCAAGTCTTCTCTAAAAAACACCCACAAGCTTATCAGCCACTATGGGCTACAGACACCCAAACACTAAAGGTGTACAAGAGTCTCTAGCAACTCCTCCTTCATCCGAGCTTTCTTCCTGCAGCAATTCCTTGTCTTCCCTGTAAAGGCACTTTCTGTATTCTACATCCTTATGCAGGGAAGCTCTTCCAGTTCTCTATCCCAACAAACAGAACAGTCCCACAAATACACAACATTCAGAAGGAATTTTAATTAACAAAATGGTCCAGGAAAGGGGAGGGAGAACCCCAAAAACAGGCCATTGCATTTGAAAGGTTGCATGTCAGTCACTAGGTATGCCTGCAAGCCCATGCACAGGAAACCATTTGGACCTTTGTCAGTGCAGAACTAGTCTTAGCTTCCAGAACCACTTCTCTACTCCTTCCTTATATAAGCTAAATATTATATACATATATAAAAAAAATACAAACTTGTGTCTGTTATAAAGTGGCTTCTCTCTCTCTCTCCCCCTCTCCTATGCTTGCTTGGCACATGAACGCATGCAAAGCTAGTAGGCTCCGAGGGCTGCACAAACAGCAGGTTTTGGCAACAAAAAAAAAAACACAGCTAAAATAGATAAGCAAGATTAAAAGCCACTGAATTGAAAACCATATATTTTTCCAATTGTATTGAATTAGAACTACAGCTACGACTTAAAACTGTAAGAGTCTGTCATCCTCTCTCCCAACTCTTGTCAAAGTTCATAGCAGCATAACACGAGATTCCTCAGGAAACATCGAGCCAGTGTTCTCTGCTTCAGGAGTGAGTTCACAGGTCAAAGTTCAGTCTGTCCGAAGGATCATGGGGGGATGCTCACTGTCTTCATCCAATCTAAGGGAGCTGGTTTCATCTTCCAGGCAAGCTCCACCCACGGCACCCAGGTCATCCGTATAGGCTGCAGAGAAAGGAACAAGTAGTTGGGGGATGAGCAGCACTAACTGAGGTTGGATCCAAAGTGAATGCTCAGAGCTGAAGTACCAGGCATGACTTGCAATGGTTCCACTGCCACCCTATGTTTGCTTTTATCATGACTGCCGTTCTCTAAGCCAAGACCGGTTTATGATCAAAATTAAACTACTCTCTGCATGTGCAACACGTACTGGTGCTTTGGGCAGGCTGCTGTTTTTCTTAATCTCCATCCATGCTTAGAGCTGCAACTGCAGTACTGATGCTATACAAACCATCCTTCCCCTGCAGTTGAAGCACTGACCTGAGTGCCATATAAAGATGGTAAAAGCTCCACACAGAGAGCTGCAGCATTAAGCAAATTCTCATCCTCTCAATTTTACAGAGCAACAAATCAGGCTAAAAGGTCACTGCTCCCATAAAGGAATGATAGGAGCACTTATCCCTGCTAAAAAAAGAGTGGCTATAATTCAGATGCTTTGTATGAGGTCTGGGTGCAGAACTCCTGTATGAACTAATTGTGTTAGGGCATCTCAAGAATCATTTGGCAAGTACTGGAACTATCACTACAGTAATCAACCACAATTTGAGTAAAAGTTCTACTCAGAAAGTAGCAAAGCTGAGTGATCCATCTACAGGAGGCTACTGTACATCACAAGTGCTCTTTTCCTACTGCTCACCAATGCTCCACATCACACCCGCAGTTAGGAAAAGCTCAGTGTTGAAGTAGACGAGCTCACACAGCCATCTAGAATGAAGCAATACGCAGAGGTGCTCTCTGCCCCGTTTCCAGCCTTCTCCTTACCATGCCTTGTGGGTGAGGAAGGCACGTATGTACCTTTAGTGACAGCAGCACTGTACGTCTGTGCTACCAATGGCCGGTCGTGGGATGCAGACTCTAGAATTTCGTTGGCTGGCTCCATACTGCCATCGAGCCTACCAAGCAGAGAGAGATTAGCTGGAGAGGTGACCCACCTGGGCAGAAAACAACTTCAGGCGACAGCTACACAAGAATATCTCTTTAGATGTGCAAGAATAAATACACAGATACATGCAACAGGAGGAACTTGGTCCCTCTGTTCCAGAGAACTGTCAAGAAGGCATCTGACAACACTTCATATTTAACACTGAAGACTCATCAGCAACATGCTTGCCTCTGACACAGCATCAGGATCTAAATCCTAGTAGCTGATACTAGGAAGAGAGACTCAAACCAAGAGTGCGTGACTAAAAAAATAACAACCATTCCAACCAGCAACCTTATAAATTGTCTCTTGAGCTCTGTCCAAAACAGAAGTGGTTGCTTTGTGTACATATAATAGAAACCCCTCTAGTGAAGGTTATTAGAGCAGCTCAGCGATTAAGAACTTTATAAACGCTTCCCTCTCTGAGACTTCATTTCATCTACAAGTGAAGCCAGAGGTCATACCTTAAAATGTTCAGATAAATGTAGGCCTCTTGCCCAGTATTACAGATGGAGCAAAGCTGCAAACCTGAATTATCATCATGAGTTACTGGCTTTAATTCTATGATTGATCATGTAAGTAATCGGACTATATTACCCTAGCTTTTCCTGCCAAACCTTACTAAAAAAGAACAACGCCTTGTCGTAATTTCTGTAAGTGTTCTGCAGTACTGCTACAGAACATTAGCTGGCTGGCCTATATGCAAGGAAGTTTAATAAGGACATCTGTAGAGAGAGAATACAGGTAATCTCATAGGCCAGATTCCCCTCTGTGAAGTCACAGTTAACATCTCTTTCTCGTGCCTGTAACTGCTTCATTTATTGATGAAGAGGATGGTGTCAGCCGTTTCAAGTTCTTGTTTAAGTAACTCCACTCAAACTGCCAAGTAAGAGGAACAGGATCACACAGCAAACGGCGATTGATCCTTCACTGCAATCAGACAGTGTTAAGTTTCTGCTGGTGAAGTGGTGCTTAGTGTAGTAGATACTAGGAAGCAAGGCACAGGGGGATTCTGAAATTACTTGTTCATGTCAGAGGTCTGGAAAAAGATTAGAACAGCTCATTTCTCTAAACTAACTTAGACTTCTGCAAAACAGAAGTAAATTTAAGAACAAACTGGATTTCGTGAAATAGAATACAACCGTTCTCAGCTAATACGGACTTACTTGTGCTGCTTCATTAGTGTGCACTCTCCTCCTTCTTGGGGGTCTAGGTTGTACATGTAGAGATACCCATCAGCAGCTCCCACCAATAAACGAGGGATCTTCTGGATTCTAGAAAGGTTTAAGGGAGAGCAACAGATCAGTAAGAACTTCAGAAAGCACACTCTCCCCACGTCCCCTGACTTTAAGCGATTATCTTCCACGCTCTTGCTCCTAGGCAGGGAACACCGTTAACAGTCAGAGCACCTACGAATGAACTGTGTGCAAAAAATGAAGGCATAACCACACTTTGGGACTAATGGGATGCCACAGGACTCGAGCAACTTCTCTACGACCAGTAAAACAGATTCGGAAGTTACCATCCTGTTACCAAGCTTTGTGCAACTCCAGACACAAATATTCTAACGGGAAGTATTTAGTTGTTTCAGAAGTGTTACAAGGCTTAACTATTGCTTAAAGGGTGCGTTAAGATCAGAACAGCAAGAGTACAGATGTGAAGTCAATTTAGCACAAAAGCTATAAAACCTCCACAAAATAAGCTTACTAGCACTCAGCTTATTGCTTTGGCAGCTGTGCCAAATGGGACCTGCCTTTGGTGAAGGCAGAATAAAGATTAAAGTTAATTTTGAGGATTAAATCTAATCAATGCTATGCTGTTTTAGAGACAATATGAACTGGCTTTCACAGACTTTATTAATGGTTAGTCTGGATTGCCTAATTTTGCAGTTCACTAACACAACATGCAGTATCACTCCCCCTAGCACTATCTGAAGCAAGTGCCATAAGCCCACGGGTCTGTTCTCAACATCCTTCCTTCAAAATTAAGAGACATCTTTAAACAACACTCAGAAATAGTCTATTCTCATCCAAATATCGTGCCTATTCCTACCCCCCTCGCAGGGCTGTGAGGTGTTAGCTCTAACACATCACTCTTAAACTGCAAGAGGCTTTGAAATGAATACAGGCGATCTGCTGCTCCGCGTACTACCCGCTCGGCTGGAGATGAGGCCATGTTCTACAACGGTGGTGAATGCAGGCTCCATTTCTTTACTCACGTGGCAAGCGCACAGATGTTTTTGTGCCCACAGAACGGCAGGCGGACTGTAGCAAAGGCTCTACCCTGGTTGAACATTTCTGTTACTTGAGAGGGCAGATAGCTTGTTGATGCCATCAGCACTTTTCCAAAGTAACCTGTCCAGGTTGTAGGCTCTTCCTGAGGTCTACAAGTCAGAAGAAAAAAGTGACTGACTTCGCCTTCACGTTAGGAAGAAAGGTGTATAAACACTTTGAAACACCTTTTTACTTTTAAAGATATTCAGCAGCTATTTGTTTCTCTTCAGAAATAACTAATACCCTTGAGAACTCTAATGCACTCCGTTTATGCTGCAGGGCACAACGTATCCTACAATACCCTCAGCCTGTTATTTAAGCATGTTTGATTGTAAACTCATACTTCCACTTATAAAACTGCATTTCATAAGGCTCATTATACAAGGGCAAGATCAACTGGAAAGTACTATGCTTCAAGACTTTATTCACCTGTTTATCACTAAGCAAATCATTGTTTCCAACACCTTCCACAGAAATCTAAGACCGTCCTCTCAAATCATAGATAGGAACATTTTATAATGTGGTGCCTTTTCAAGCCCTACAGGCAGCTGGAAGGCATTGCTTAGACAGCTTTTCCCGTATGGATGTCAAGAAGAGGTGAAACACATATGTAACTGCAAATGTTAAACTGCTCCACATTCCTCTGCCAAGGACAGCCAATTTCCCTTCAGCAGAAACACCTTTTCTATTCACTGCGAGAACAGTACGCAGCTCAGCTGCAGCTGCTGATTCATACACGACTTCGCCTGCCCTTCACTTTACAGAAGCGTTCAAAAGAAGGCTGTCCAGACTTTGGAGAACTCATCCTGCTGAGTATAATCAATTTTAAAGCCTTTTCCTTGAAAAATCTAAGGCAGCTCTGAAACCTACTTTTCTTTCACAGTCTCAAGTTTGAAGATATGCACCGTCTCTGTGTTACTGGATGCAGACAGAAACATGCCATCCATGCTGAAAGCCAGAGAACAGATGCTCACACACCTAGGGGGCGGGGAAAAAAAAGGGAAAACAATGAAACGTTATTTTTCAGATTTTAGTACTGCACCAACTAGTGTAAGAAGAAAGCTAGTGTTCACTAACTCTTGGGAACTGACTTAAACGAGAATATTATTTCTCCATTTTGGTAGGTAGAAGTCTTTCTGCACGTTCACTGTTAAGGAGCTGCGTAACGTTCACACAAGCTGTACTGAGAGAGCTGGGAGGAACTGTGGCTGCATGGTAGACTCCCCTGCTCTTCTGTCAGCGACTGCACGTGACTAACAATTAAGCCAAAGTATTTGGCTTAATTAATAATTAAGCAGACTTCTCAGTCACCACTGCTTCACAAATAAGAAAAAAGAACATTTCCATAATAAGCATTCTGAAGTCTCCAATACCTTCTTTAAGCACTTCAAGAGCAAGAGCCTGATTAATGATGTTCAGCTCTGATGTATACCAGATACCAGGGTCAATTAGTAACAGTCTGAACTCAAGTCTTATCTCTGTATAAAGTACAGCAGAACTACAGAGTTACTGCTACCACAAATCACAGTACCATTTCACAATGGCTATCAAGGATCACAGCACTGGAAGGATTTAGAAGAGAGCAAGAACATTAGATGTACCGCCTTCAACTGCCACAAGAACACAATATATCTCAAAAAAGGTAACTCACTTTAAACAAGTTCCCTCACCAATACATTTTTAAAAAGGCAAGAAGGAGTACAATTCTGACAGGATTGATCTGTACAATAGACAAGTCCAATAGAGTGAAACTGGAAGACATTCAAGCTGAAACTGTCATAAGCGTACAGACAGGGACAAACAAAGATGAAAACGGGCAAAATCAGGATACCAGCTCAATTGCAGAACATACTGGAGATCTACTGTAAGGAAGGAGCTTCAGATAGTTAGCCCAGTTGAACTTTACCTCTTCACTCCCCTTCGGAATTCAAAGAGTTTCTGTCCCTCTGGAATGGAAAACACTCTTATTACTGTCCCCTGTAAGAAGGAAAAAAAAAAAAAATCGTTTTTCATTTGAAGTTTGTTCATTGTGTATTACCTCTAGTGAGCAGAGTACAACGACAAGCAGCAAAACACTCTGCTATTAACTTATTGCTGTTGATGCACACCACATATTAGCATGAAATATTTATGGAGCCTGTTCGTAGGATGTGTTTGAAGTGTAGAGAAATGACAAGAGGCAGGAGCTACTAATGTAGGGAACAAGATATGCATCAAGAACAGCCCTTCTTATCAGACTGATGATGGAAATGACCACACTAGACAAGTCCCACATACAGTCACCTGGATGTCTTTGTACTTTTATCAGATGCATTCAGTTACACCTTTACATTCTAAGCTTATTATTAAAGGAGCAGAGGCTTCAGACTTTCTAATTTATACAATTTAGATGGACAATTTGTCATCACGTGCCAAAGACTGGCAACACATCTCTCTCTATTCTGACTTTAACTGTCTTGTTTTCATTACGAAGACAGCATCAAACCAAGACAACTAATTTCTAACAAGTATCCTGCACCAAAGGGAGAAACACTTAGAGGACTGCCCTCATTACAGCCAGATTAAAATGTGTTTATTTAAATAACCTTATTATCCAACATTTCACAGCATGGAAATTGCGCCAAATACCATTAACAGTTCTTAACTTAGATTTGCCATTATAACCATAAGCCTTCTTTTTTGGCATTTGTGTGCGGAATTGTGCACGCTTAAAGTTACTTAAAACACTTAGAAACAAATTTCATTTTTATCACTGTCGGCAAGTCAGTAAAAAGCCACCTTACCTTTTCCGACGCAGTGGCAAGTTTAGTACCACTTGCATCAAATGCCAAAGCAGCCAAGGGACTATCATGAGCTGGGATCATATTAGCAGCTCTCTGCAGGAGTGAATCAATAAAATATAACCTTAGTACAGTACAGATTAAAAGCTACAGGCTTGCAGTTTAAGACTGCATATTTAAGAGCATTCAAGTCAAATATGGGTCTTACTTTAGGGACAACAGCTTCAATATTTGTCTCAGTAACTAAGTAAAAGTACATGAAATTATCACTGAAGCGTGCGCATAGAGAGTACAAGCAGTAGAAGGATAATTAAAAGACAATTCAAATAGAAATTACTTTCCTTTGCTTCACCCATTTGCCCAACTCTACTCATCAAATCTAACATTAGCGCCTGTATTTTCTTTGCCGAGGTTCTGTAAAGCCTAGCTATAAGAGATACTGCAAACTGACGTAGAGGAACCCGAGTGTCTAGTAATTCCCCTCAGAGCAAGTTAAGTCATTTCCAAAAACTGCATCTTCCGAAGCAGGAACAACGTTCACAAAGATCCTTACCAGATTGATGGTGTCAAAGACTTGTACTTCTCCAATAGTTGCACTTCCTGGATAGGCCAGGTAGCAGTTATCATTGTTTATTGATAAAGCACACAATCCTAGAAAGGATGCAGGAACAGAATTAGAAAGAGGCAAATCCCAAGACTTCTGCAGCAAAACTTCCTGATTCTATGTTTGAATATTACAAAGATAACTCCAGTTATCCTCACAAGGTATCAACAAAAACAGAGCAAGGATGAGTCATCTCAGAGTCAACCTGCAACACAGTCAACTGTTTAACTAAAGTTAAAGTAGAAAAGGAAGAATACCAGTAGAGCTACAATAACTGATTAAGCAGTAGAATTTCCCATGTCTGCCATGACTCCTAAAGCATTAACTTGACAAAGCCTTTAACTATACCAAGCACTGGCAAAATCCAGTTTGTATCTACTATTTCTTTCTAAGATTTCAACACACCCACTCTAGGAGACTAAAATACTGGGAAGACGCAGTTTCAGGCAGAGCCTGCTATTTGTTCTCAAAAACCTCACCTGGATTAAATGGGTAGGCTTTAAGACACGTATTTAATTGTTACTTTTATTGGAAAGGGTAATTTACAATGCTACAGTTCCCTGTAGGAAATGTCACACAGGGACACAGAATGCACTTTTCAGAGTTACATTACTTCTAACAAGATACTCACCTGCAGGATTGGGAGGCGTCTCCCTGATTGTATGCAATACCTTCATGTCTCGTATGTTGTGTATATAAAGAGACTCTTCCAGACATACTATCAGCCTCTAGACATGGGAAAGAGGACGAAATGCCGATATCAAACTGGAGTTTATATTAACTTATCAATCCTAAAAAAAAAAAATGTATCCAAAATGCAGTAGGTACCTTCCAATAGAGAAAAGGTCGTACCCACCTGATGGGAAGAAATAAGAGTCTGAGAGAAGACACACAAGATACACCTCTTGACAAGGCTTCAACAGCGCAATACTACACTCGGTCACTTGAGTTGACCAGTGCACTTGACTTCTCTCAACCAGCTAGTGCAAATTGATTTAAATGAAAATGATTTACATTACTAGTTTAAGGCAGCAAGCCAGAAACCTTCATTTAAAGCCATTTAATTCTTATTCTGTACCTGCTCTTATATATTTCCACCCTTCCCCCTTGCAAGAGGCCAATTCACATGTGGAAATCATTTCTGCTTTGGCTAAACAGAAAAACGTACAAGACTTTAAACCATTTATAGACACTACTACTTACTCATAATAGTTTGTGAGGGGCTTATTTTTTTTTTTTAAAAACAAACCCCAAACTGTCTTCATCATCCCATTTACACTTTCTAAACTACATCTGGATGACTAACAAGATGCTATCCATTTAATGCTATGTCACTATGCCAGAAACCATATTAGCCACTGTTTCCCTTATGATTTTAAACAAGAATCCCATCCTCCCACAGCTGATTTTCAGGGTGAGGACAGACACGAAGAAGATACTCTCCTTCAGATGCCATTCTCTCTACTCTGAATGAACTAGTCAGAGATGGAGAAGTCTGTATTTGCAGAAAAGCCCACTAATAATTTAGTAATAGAGCAAACTATGGTTACAGGTACTTAACTCAAAAATTTCACCAGTTCAGTGATTTTATTTTTTTAAAAGAACTGAGTAAACTATTTCAGAACATAAAAAGTGAACAGATAACAACTTTAAGTTTTGGCCTGAACGGAAATTGTCAGCTTCACATACTTTCACATTTAGGACCACAGGATGATTCACATTGCAAGGGACCTCAGGGGGTCTCTACCAACCTCCTGCTCAAAGCATGCCCAGCTTACTGGGACCATTTTCCTAAATAAATACATAAACACAGAATCAAAAATACTTAACCAAACACGCATACTGAGATGCCATACAGAAGCTACAGCTGGAAAAGCACAAGTTAATTTCAAATCGCAATTCTGTCCCCAAAGGAAGAGACATCAATCAGCAGAGGAAGTACCAGCATGAGATCCACAACCCCTTCCCGTGTTTTCACCCAGTCAAAATTACTACTCACCTGTCTATTGAGTTTGACAGCCAAGATGGTGTTGGAGTAACTGTAGTTGCAAATCTCTGTCCCCTTCTTAAAGTGACAAACTTTCAGCTTGCGTGGAGCTTTAAGGCTAACTATGGCCACCAAACTACTGGAGAACAGCCTCTCCACGATGCACACATCTTCTGTGTCAGCTGAAGGAATCACAGTAAGGAGGGAAAAACACAGAGGGAGATTTCAGGGAAGAACAGTGATGCGCATCAATGGGATATACTGCCTCAGAAAACACAGTCTAACACCATAAACATTCTGCCACAACAGCTCAGAGTCAAGGTGGGATGCAGGACAGGTTTTTAAAGCAGAAATTCTACACACTAAATGCCGATATACAAATATCTCCTACCCCCACCTCCCCATGTCACGCAAGTTTACACTTCAAACAGAGTGTCTACTCCCCCTGCCCAAGATCCAATAGAAAAAAATCCCAGAGAGACAAAAACCAGCAAATTGTCAAATTCTAGAATCTTACAATCTCCTCTTACCTCTGCAGCAACCTAAGAAAGGAAAATTTGTTGGGGGGTTTATTGTGTGTGCGTATTTTTTTGTTTTGTTTTCAAAGCTATACTGTGCATGGAAAGGTTTTTGACAACCAAAAGCCCTGGAGTTTCTGCACACCTCTCCATGAAGAAAGAAAGGTTGTCATACTCAAAGAAGCCGGTAAACTCATTTGTTATAAAGACTATTTCAGCCACTGATTAGGGTGTGGGGTTCTGCTTCCTCCTGCCCCTGTCCCCCACCCACCCAATCTTTTACCTGACAGTCCCTAAAAACAATCTGTACAGGAATCACCGAAGCCCATATGCATAGCCATAAACCAGCGTTACTTTTGTCACGCGTTCTACCAAGGCAGCACTGGAGGCAAAGGAGGAACACCAGTCACCATACAAGATGCGGGGAAGGCAGCAGGAGGGAGGGGAGTCCAGGATCTCTGGCAAAGCAGCACTTTCAGGGCATCTGCTGGTAGGACAGCACTGGACCAAGCTGGTAGGGGTCCAAGTCCTACCGCCATTTACCTGTGGTATGTGTGCTTCCCCCTCCCATCCCCTGAAGCTCCCCTCCAAAAGACCCAGAGATGTAGTGGACATAGTTTTCACAGCAGGAAAAAGCTGGAGAGAGTTCTACCACTCTCTGCAGCTCTCCCATAGCTGCCGGCTACATCTGCCCTTCCATTACAGAACTGAATCACGACAGAGAGACTTGTGCCTTTGGCCTTGATCCATCAAAGCAACCAAACTTTGCAGAAGTCAGTGTCTGGATTAGCTCAATGCTTAACACATTCCAAACCGTAAAACTGCCTGGTAAAAAAAATTAAAAAAGCTTATTTCTGAAGGCTTCTGTTTTGTCCAAGAGACACATTAACTAACTGGCACTGTTCTCATCACCAGTGACAGAAATTCCCTGAAAAAAGTTCTGCCCAACGTTCTCAGCATATGACAATGTCATCACTGTGTGACATGTCTGCTTTGAAAGGGCTTCTTCTGGGCAGTTATCTCAAGAAAGAACAGAAAACATTTAATGCCCTGCATTCTTATGAGGGAGGGGGGGAGAGAGAGAGAAATAGCCTCCTTATGGAAAAGAAGGAGGTTTATACTAAGCATTTTCGGTATTCTATGCAACATAATTCTCTTTTATCTCTCCCATTTAATCTTTTCTAGAGAAGACAAAAGAGCTCGCAGAGGCTTTGAAAATTCAATTTCCTCACTTCTGAAACAGGGATAATGCATTTTAGCAATGACTTTGTTTTCAAGGAATTTTTCTCCATTTTCCTGGTGCTACACGCAACACATCAAAAAAATACAAAAATCTGCTTCAATAAACTATGCACAGACTTTCAAATGCAGAGGTCCACGTTCCTTGAACCACATTAGTAACATAAAAGATTCTCAAATATTTTACAGTACAGGTTATCAGCTTTCCATCTGAGCCTGGAGCCCTTCTAAATGATGGCATCCTTTCACAACAGTGAGAAGACCAGCGCACAGGGACCCGTAAAACAGGGTCTGACTGCTCCCTGCTCCTGGGTGAGCACAGCTGCTTTCCCCATCCAGCTTCTGGGATTTGTTACTGTCCCAGGCAGGCAGGAGAAACGGTATTTCAGAGTAGGAACAGCAGCAGAGATTCGGATGGAAAAAGTGCTGTCCTGCACTGCACTCAGGCAGGTGGGGCAGGAGGGAAGGCGCACAAGGAAAAGCAATGTCAGGAACTAAGCAGTCAGAGACAGAAGGAAAAAACACCCTTTCAACAAGGAAAATGCTTAAAAAGTATAGATGGTCCTGCAGTCTCGCCATAAGAAGACTTCCTGTAGTGTAATGCAGACAGTTACCTTTGGAGAAAGGCTTTGTGATTGGCTTTTAATTAAACGCATTTAAAAATATAGGATGCACCTCTGTCCCTTTGTCCTCCCCTAACAGCAGGAAGCAATACAATCTCTTCACAGCTGTCAAGTCATGTATGCTTCCTGACAAGCCACCACCCAAGCAGAGTACGAGGCTATACTGCACATCCTATATCCAGCTGACTGAATTAACTAGTGCTTCTGAACCTATGATTAAGTCCTACAGCAATGCTTTTAATAATCTTTTTTTCCTATTTGTATTTTCTCCTTTATACTACACAAGTGAGCATTGCCAGAAACTCCAATTCAAAATGCAGTAAGAACAAAACACAGAACTTCTTGTTCTTCTCTGTTCAGTGGTGCCCACGACAGGACAAGGTGCAACGGGCACAAACTGAAGCAGAGGAAGTTCCAGCTGAACAGGAGGAAGAACTTCTTCACTCTGAACTGCAAAACGGTTTAAGTATCAGCAATGAGAGGAGAACAAGCAAATACATAACAAGATTACAGTTTCATAAACACAAGCATGTAGCATCACAGACAAGAGCTGGTTAGAACCAGCTAGATTATGATCAGCTGTGCTTTTATTTCATTTTCAATCCAAGAACATGAAGCATGTTATAAGCATTCGTTAAGCCTTAAAGCACCCTCCAATCTAATATTTATTTTTACAGGGGGATCAACTGAGCAGGGAGTTAGGAGATACGTACAGTCACAGCACAAGTCAGTGATGGGAGCAAAGAAACCTCCCACTCTTTTCAGTCCTCTCAAACACAAGACAGCTGGGGCATATTTTGTAGTTTACTTTAGACACCTACACAAGAACTAGCAGATTAATCTTACAGAAGAGAGGGAGGGGTCCTTAAAAGTGCTCACTCAGAACAACACAAGACTTTAGACCCACTGGAACTAAACTGGGAGGCAGGAGGCACATGTCCTAGAGGCCTGAAAACACTGGTCCTTGCAGAAAGGAGGTACCCAACACATATGAAGCCCTCCACCCCCCAATTTGAGTTTTAAACAGGCATGGTTTGCAAGCCCAAAACTGAAAATTCAACTGTGTACATAAAATAAAGATCTCAGATATTTAGGTATGCTGCAGAGGTCCAGACAGGCTGGCTTACCCAGGTCAAACCATCAAATTTTCTACTAAATGTTACCTCACATTCTACACTCTGTACTTCTGGACTTAATACTCATGGATAAAAACTTACAGTATCAAAGAGGTTAAACCAGTATAGGTAACCCAGAACAGCCTGAAGACAAGATTGGAATCTGCAGATCTAAATTCTAATCCCAGCTGCTTTATCAGTTTATTGCAAGATTTTGAGCAAGATGCTTTATCCAATCTGTACTTTTCTTCCAAGGACTACCTAGAAGCAGCAGTCCTGCAAAGCTCAGTTCAGTCTCTCTCTCAGTATGTTTATTTAGCATAACAGGAATCATCTTCACCAAGCCTCCTGGGGTGATACCAGGTCAGATACTACGAATGCCTAACATACTATAGAGGTCAGGTATCTAAACTCAACGGCATAAAATACAATTCAAGCCACTGACTAACCAGTACAACCAGACCATGACTCAGAGGCAGATGAAGCTGCAACACAATTTAACCTGACCACAGGTGCCTAATTTGAACCCTCCAATTAATCCTCTCCACTGACTGTATACAGAATCAGGCCGCCACCACAGACAACAGGTGATCTGAATGACACACCATTTTCCAAAGGGTCAGCTCCCTTTGGGAATGGAATGTGAGGACAGTTCTGTTGCATAGCGCGATACACCAGGATCCTACTACAAATGCTGACATCACAGCTATTGGCACCATCTGTTCACACGGAGTTTGCAAGCGAGGACACTCACGCACAGCATTCAGTTTACTTCTTAGCACCTCAGGAAAAGAGAAGTCAATGAACTGCTGGCAAAACAGGGGATACCACTTCTCCCTCAAGCCTCCCTCCATTTCACCTCATATCCTACTCAACTGTGATCAGTATTGAGAAGTTCTAGGAATCTGGATTATTCACCCTTTTGGACGAGTAGGCCTGCAGCTAGCATGGTCAAAAGTATCTTCTTAACAGCAAAGATTGCGATTAAAAAAAGATAACCAAGGTTTTGGCTTTTTGATAAAGGTAAATTAAACACTTTTGATAAAGGGCTTGCCTGCTCCAACAGCCAGTATAAAGACCCAAGAGATGCTCTCTCACATCAGTAAATGTGCTTTATTTTTATGCCCAGCTGCTACACAACCTGGCTACTGGACATAAAATTAGAAAAGCAAAGAGTTCTTACCATAGTTACTACCAAATTTCACAACATACCAGCTAAATTTAAACACAGAACACTGGTATATAGTTTTACCCTGCCAGCAATCATCATTTTCTATTTGTGTGATATTTCATCATATACTTAAGGGTCCTCTTATGTCAATTTCCAACAACCTGTGAAAAAATGAAACATGTCTTATTCTTCCCAAATTAAGCCCACTGAGGGGAGAAAACAAAAAGAATAAAAGAAGATACTCACTGCATTCGTAGATCTGCTCTAATTTGTCCACAGAAGAAAGAGAGAAGAATTTGTAGCCTGATTTACTGCCAACTGCAAGGGATCTGAAAAAGAAACAAGCCAGTCAGGAGCATAAACTAAATCAGCTGTGATTACCCTTGGACAGATTCTTGCCCTATTCTAAAACTCCAGTTGGGTTAGCTCAGCAAGAAAAGCAATAAAAAGCTTGACCAAAAACAGCATGATAGACACAGATAGCTTCCTCAACTCTGGAAAGGCCAAACAGCTTCAGAATTACCCCAGGTGTGGAATCCTGCTTCACACTTCACAGCTTAACATAAGCCTACTGCCCGGTTCACACTGGCCATCTGTCCACACAACCTAAAAGCTTGAACGTGGAAGAAAGATGATGACTTGAACAATGTAATGCAAACCAATTATATCATTGCATCATCATTAGAGGTGACTTCCAAGACCTTTTGAACCAGGCTGTCTGGGTATTTTTTGCTCTTTATACTGTAACCTTCCCCCACGACCCCAAAAGAACTTTCACATTAAAAAAAAATAAAAAGGAATTAAAGACCGTCAACTCTAATTTTCTGTTTTCATTTGATAATATTCTAGCACCTCCAACAGACATTGTTCGGTCTCATTCTTACAAATACTCATGCCAAACCTTTGATCAGAGGCGCCCTCTCAAAAATGCTGGTCACTGACATTAAACGGATTTTAACAATAGCAGAACATTAAAAAATTGACTACTAACCCTTCTTTTCCTCCATTACTCAATTTTCACACTTAGCTCACAAACCATTTAATTGCTTTTCCAGTCAGAGTCAAAGACAGGTCTTAAATTTTAAGCTAGAAAACCCTTTAGGCTTGTCTTGCAGGTCTTTACACATCAAGGCAGCAGACAAGGGCACGTTCCTACTTTCCCCTTGCCACACAGAGGACAATTTTATGCCACAGAAAAACAAAGTTAACAGTCAATGCAGTTGTGCAGAAGTGTATTAGTATGCTTATAGTTCACGTATTTCTTACTGCCAGGACACATGGAGAAAAGCTAATTAGATTCCACTAACAGGTATTTCGCTATGCCAAACTGTGGCAAGTCACTCAACGCAAGGCTCAAACCCAGCCCCGCCAGCCAGCCTCCCAAAATGCCCTTCTGAACTCAGCAACGATTCGCTGCAATTCAGAGGCACTAACAATTAGTTCCGCATTTCGAATACAAAACAGATTCCTAGATTTCTTGCTCTTGCTGTATTACCCTCTCATGGCTCCAAAGTGCACCCTTTTTAAACTTCAAGGTATCCAAAAGATTAAAAATTGTTCCTCAGATGGCTTACGCACTGAAATTAAGATCCCAAGCTATAAAATCAACTTCTGTACGACCTTCTCTTCTAGAAAAAAATACAGCTGACACAGTCTGATTAATAAAATATTTGAGAAGGTTTAAACCATCAAATTAAAATATGCACCATCCAGGCAAGAGAAGAAAGCCTTCCCAGATTTAATAACCGAGATATTTTAAAAAGCACATTTGGCTTAGAGACAGAGAAGCAACTATAAACCAAAATTTTGTTGCTGTTCCTCTAAGCCACTTTAGAAATACTGAATGTAATTTTACTTCAGACAAAATCAGTATGTTCAGCAGACTACCTGATTAGTCACCAAAGATGCTTCAGTGTTTTTCCCCCGACACTTTTGTACAACTCAATGAAAACCCAAATTCTGTGGAAAAAAACCTGAAACTTATTTGCAAGAAAAAAAAAAGTAATGAGTTAGCTTTTCTTAGATCATCTACTGCTTCCCTCAAAAGAAATTTTAACGAAGAATGACATTAAAACTGTCACTTCATAAAAGCAAACAAGCATTCAGTTGAGTTAAAAATAAATGGAGTCACAAGACTCCTCGCAATATAAACAATCTGCAAAAGAGACAGGATGATTTCCTCACGGAGAATTCCACATAGCAGCTATTTGCGAGTGTACTACCAGGCAACACCGATTCCCATATTGTACTTACTACTTTTAATGCAGAATATTGCTGTATCACTGTTTTACTGACAGAATCACTGAAACCAGTAAGACAGACCATTTCTCTTGTCCTCTCGACTACCTATACCTCATTTAAATAAGCTTTCGACAACGACGGAAGAGCGCTGTATACATGATAAAAATCATTAAACTGAGTAGGAGCCAAAATGAAGAAGCACGGAACAGACCTTTCCATCCATGGCAACTGCTTATTGTTATTTCTTCCAGGATCAAGGAGATGAAGTCACAAATCATTTGTTTACACAGAACAGCTCCAGTCAGTATAATTAAATCCATTTCAGTATACAAGCATCACTGCAAAACCACCCATTTTTCTTCTAGAACCGCATTCTTGGTTTCAGAGAGTTTGCGTTTCTTTTGGGTTTTTTTAATGTACTCTCAAATTACTTCTTATGAAACTATTGGAAAAAAGCTTTTTATATGTAATGAGGAGCTCACTAGGCTGAGCTATACCAGCATAATCATAATGAATTAAATCCCCCATCTTCCCCCACACCGATACTACACTTAAGCCCTTAAGACACCCGAGAGCCATCTAAATGGCCAAATCCCACAAAACAAGTATCTAGCCAAAATTACCTCACCTCCAAAAAAATGTGCAACCATATGGGGAAGAAATATGCTCAATAAGCCATTCAGCTACTGCTCAAATAGACAGCAGCCAACAAGAAGCTACTGTAGCTTATCAGAGGCTCCTTTTACAACGTGGGTGTTACGCTTTATTATTACCAATTTTCAGCAGCTGATGAGAGACTGAAATTGAAAATAAAAATCAATATCCAAAAAAATTGCCTTTTTTCTGCTAAAATTAGGCTACACACAGGTTTTTTTTAGCTCTATTACGTGTAGCCTCTATTATACACCTAGATTGTAGACTTTGAGCTATTTCATCATCAAGGTTGTCTGCTCAGTACAAAATTACCAATATATCTGTGATTTATGAAACTCTGTTTACGCACTTTTCAAAGACAATACAGTAGTCTGATCCAAGACTACATAAATCTTGAGAGTATTTTCAAGAGCGCCTGTCATAAATAATTAAAACTAACCTCATCAAGCTAACAGTGTTGTAAGATCTTTCACACACTCCTTTCAAGATGCTGACATTCACTGTAAGTGCACTCACCTAGAGTGGGAAATCAGCTGGTTCGATCTCTCTGGCTCTTTAGAAACGAGTTTTTTCAGATGGGTGAGAATCATACAGGCTTTGTTTTGCTTCCTTAATATACGCACAGAAGGAAGAAAACCAGTTTTTCCCTTTTCGTATCATGGAGGACCTTAACTATTAATCAGAAATATTCTACATTAATCAGAAAGAACCTACTAAGGGCAGCTCTCGGATTAAAATCAATTGCATCTCCAGCACAAACATGACTTCAAAAGTCATCACTATTTTAAATAGCTGGTTAATTAAACCTACTTCCATTATGATACAGTCTCATTACACTAATGCTCTTTTCAAAACCAAAGTAAATTTCCAAAGACAAAACATCTTGTGAACAAAAGCTTATGATGAAGAGGGTGAAAATAATAATAGTAAAAGAAAAATCAATGAAGTGACATAAGAATTACTAAGGAAACCTACTTTGCTTTATTTCCCCCTCCCAAACGTCTGCTGAAACCGAAGTCATAACATCTTACAGACATGTCTTCAAAGAAAGGTCAAGAATATCATTTTGGCCAAGAGTTAAATACAGAAACTCAGATTTATCAGCAACAATGACAATCCACAGGAGATTTTCCCGTTGTTCTTATACTAAAAGAAAACCAACGCTAGCTTAAATCTGCTACAGCAAAAGGAGACCACGCTTGCTCATCACTTAATACGCAGCAATAGGCTGGGACCACAGAAAGTTCATAATCCAAGTAAGCATCACTACTGAGGCCAAATTCCCATCCAAATCGTCACACACTGAGGAACAGTTCCCCCGGCAAGCCCACCCTCAGCCGCTATCTCTGCTGCAACCACAGCGAACAACACGCCATACAACTGCTTCTCTGAGCTACCTTCCCTGAGCACAAGAGCGACGCGATTGCTCTTTCCTTCCTTTTTTGGTTTAAGCCTCCTTGGAATAAAGAGCTCTCCTGTGCTCAAGGGTCACAGGTGAATGACGCCTGAACCCAGGGGAAGCAAACGCAGAGGAGTGAATGCTCAGCACCTAACCCTTCTTACTCTGACCACAAGCAGTTTGCTAGAGATCCAAACATTACGTAGCAAGGGAACTAGAATACAACTTCTGCAAAGTGAAGCACGCTGTACAACTTCAGAGCTATAAGCATTTGCTCAGAAGACAGAATGAAACAGACTTATTCAGGGGCGGAAAAGGGCAGAATTAAACCAGAAAGAAGAGATCTGCGGACTGATGCCTGTCACGTGTAACTCCATACATAAATGAAAGCCGAGACTAAAGAAGACCTTGCAAGTAAGGCATACACCAGCGTTCCCATCACAAGTCCACACGCAAAGCTCCCTTTTCTCCTTTCATCAGGAGTCTTTTTCAAAGCTACCGCGACTATTTTGTTTCCAAGTGCTGTCATGTGATTATTTATTTTTAAAAAAGCAACTAAAACTTCTCTACAGTCTGTCAACTTGAATCATTTCACAAGCAGGTCTACACATTTCACACCACACAAGTTAACTTTTAAGTTCTTCCAAAGGCATTTCTCTGAGAATATTTGTGTAGCAACTTAAAGACTGAAAGTTTTATCTATTTTATAGATACATACAAGCTTTGAGATCTTGAAGTTCTGCTTTGTTTAAAAACTCTATTACATTATGTTTATGGGTTTTAAAGCTTGTATGAGTTTGTTAGGCGAGTTTAATTTTTCATAAATGTATCTGTGCTCAGTTTTAGGAGTTCTCCCAGAAGTAATACAAATTGCACTCCAGTTTAAGCGGTACTTCTTACCCGGTATCTATCATCAAAGATTTCTAACTGCTAAAACATACCTAGCACCAAGATCACCCACAAGCTGCTACTGCATGGTTTTGCCACGATATCTGAATTCTGATCGGTTACTTCACTTTCATCTGCAAGCTGGAGCCTCTGCCTCTCAGTCAGAGAATGCCAGTCATGCTGAGTTGTGCAATGATTGATTCACTGGGGAAAAGGGCTACGTCCAAAACAAGCACAGCAACATCTTCTGAAAATGACCTTCTCCGTGTTTTTACTTAATGAAAACACATTATATCAAAGAGAAGCCACAGACCAACCACTTCTGACACGTTATAGGCAGAGTGTTTTCAGGCAGAGTTCCAGTCCCAGCCAGTAATTCAAAACTCTCATGTAAATAAAGCTTAGGGCAATATAGAATAAAGAGGCAAGACAACAGTTGCAATAACATAGACACTAGTCCAAGAGACAATGCCACTACATACAGCACCCATGAATGAACAGTAAAAACAAAAGTTAAGTCTGGGAAAAACAAACAAATAAAAGCGAGATAGAGGACATCTGCTTCAGTCACCAGGGATTGCAAACAACTGGGAACAGCAACAGCAACTCTTCTGTTGACAACATTCTTCTAACTACCAGCAATCCAACTTCCCAAGGCTAAAAGCCACCACGAAGCTCATCTCCTTCCTACAGGGGACAATAATTAATTACCAACCCATCACAAAGCCTAGGAAGCTAGCTTGATACCTACCAGCAACAAGTACCATCTTTTCCTAATACAAAGCAATTGGCTCTATGTCTAGGTAAGTGAGACACATTTGAGCATGAGTGGAACTGTCAGCTTGTTAAGTTGAAGGTAAAAGCTTTAAATGTAACAACAACAATGCACCCACGTCATTTATTTTCCAGTTTTGTCTGTCAGTGATTTTTCTAATTACTGAAGCACACCTTAAGACATGATGCCAGCTCTACTGACTGAGAAGACGTAAACAAAGCTTGCCTTTCATATACTGGCTGAAAGAATATGCACTTGTTTACCTTGCCTGTCTGGAAAATGACTCCAGTTACTTGCTATACGAGTTGAAAATAAGCAAGCTTTCTGAGGCCCAGCGTGAGAAAGGGTAATTCATTCCTAGTAAGTTCTTCCCAGCTCTTCTCACACGTTAAGTGGTAATGATCTAGATACCTAGAATAATATACTAATAAACCCAGAGGGCTGACTTCTTGTTCCTCTATTCAAACAAGAAACTAAAAAAGATCACAGATGGGGGGATCAAATGAACTTCAGTATAAGGAACCTGCACAACCACTAAAGTCTACTCAGTCCAAGAATTAGAATGCAACTTGGTTATTTGGGTGACTTACCACATCAGACAAGAGGTTCAGCAAGAAGCTGCTCACAAAGAAGTCTGCAAGACTTTAGTGTTTTATACTTACTGCTTTTCTTGGAGCGATTTCTTTTGAGACACTATTAGAAAGAAGGGATACTTCTTCCACCTCATCCAACCACCTAATTTGTCTCAAAGTAAGTGGCCTTCCATATTATTCTCATAATTTTGAGACCAAAAAAAAACCAAAAACCCAACAGGAGCCTTTTGCTATTTATGTTGTTTCTATAATGACCATCTGCAGATGCAAAAATATGCCAACACAACAAGAAAGACTTTGTATCCCTAGACTTTGAATTACAAAGGTCTGGAACACATACAAAGATCAACTGAGTCATCACCAAAATTCTCATCAACTAATCTAAAGTCTATATAAAAAATACATGTTTTTTAAATCTACCTGTACATTGGGCATTAGAATGCTGAAGACCAAAAGAATCAGCTATAACACAGAAACTGAAAAACACTTTTGGCTGTTTACGAAAATGAAATGGGAAAAGTAGCAAAGTAGTATCCACAGCTGAGGAATGGCAAGAAAGAAATCATTAACCATTTGTCCCTTTCCCCCTGCCCTCCCATGAACTCAAAGTTAAAAAGGAATCACACTTTACTCTTCCTTGAATAAAGGTTTCGAGGTGTACAAGCCAAAGACCACCTAGATAAGCCTATATTACACCTGTTCTCTTTTCACTTCTGTCTTGGGCTTGTTCTCAAGTCAAGCCTGCAGTTCTCTTGTTCAGAGTAAGTTTTTTCTGTCACAACTTGGTGATCTTTTCAATGTATATAGCTCTCCACAAAGCTAAGGTGCAACTGAAAACAGGCAGCTGCTTTCAGGAAGGAGAAATAGTAAAGCTTTTAGATCACCAGGTTGGACAGCACAGTTTAACTCAAAAACTTACACAATAACCCTTATAAACTGCAAAAGAAAGAGGTGACTGATTTCTTAGTTATTACGACTTGTTTTATCTAGTAATAGGTAAAAAATGGATGGTATCCGAGTAAATCACGAGCATGTTTTACACGCACAATGACATAGAGCAAGCTCTACATGGTACTCGATGACAAAATGCGAAAAGTAGTTGCATAAGTTTTCGGCTTGAATCAACATATGGATGACAATTGACTTACAAATGTATAGAAGACTACAGCTCCCTGTCATCATTTAAAAGTAAAGTTATTTACTGTTAAAAGTGTCTTGTCTCAAGTCTACCCAGCTCCAATTCATCTCTTCACTCCCAACAAAACCTACAGAACCAAACAGAGTATTTCCTTTTGCCATGCGACCTTTCTCCTCAATCTTGGCAGTCACCATAACCAATCTTCTCGCCTTCCTAATTCCCATTTGCTCCAGTACGTGCTGAAGACAGTCCAAGATCTCTCTTGCAGGGACACAATATTGTTGCTCATAAAACAAACGAATAATTTGTTCAAAGAAAAAACCCACCACCACACAGGTGGATTACGCTCTGTGATGCCAACCTGAGATCATTTCCTCTTACTCACTTCCTAAAACAAAACTCCTCCTTCCTCAAGTACGGGTCCTTTTGCTATTGCCCCCCAGTTTCATCTCCTAGGTATTTAAGACAATCGAATCCTTCTTTAAAGGATCTTTAATGCTCTAATTCCAACTATTAGGGATTTCTTAAAGTAAAAAAAATTGCTTTAAATACCCCGTATAAAAAATAATACGCATTAATCTAAATATGCTGCAATGGTTCAATAATTTGCAGGGTGTGCAGCATGAACTATTTGACCCTTTCTAGAACTGAAACACAAATAAGTGCAATTTCAAAGACTACAAGAGGAAGGCCTCTTCTTCAAAATCAAAACTGAAAGCAGCACGGGCTCATAAAAACACCTTTAAGCCCGAGGCAGACTGCTTCAACACAGACAGCAGGTGAAAACAAAAAAGCTGTATGAAAAGATAGCTACAACGAGCTTCCGGATGAAGTCCTCGCAGCTCCGGGGAGACCTAGCTCTGCGCGTTACCCCAGTCTCTCCTGGAGGCTGGACACCATCAAGAAGCAGCAGCAGCCCTTCCCAAACAACAGCGAGCAAAGCCTCGCAAGCCCGAGAAGGACCAGCTCCCCAGGGCAACAACCTGGCGGGGGGGGGGGAAGGCGGGGAGG
>Ga0065711_1004265_pt1 | contig 27373 bp, 17 predicted proteins | sample Hoacrofraction12_FD_59098 | JGI IMG/M metagenome (GOLD analysis project Ga0065711, IMG submission 59098) | Hoatzin crop microbial communities from Cojedes, Venezuela - Epithelial fraction 12 v2 (version 2) | ecosystem: Host-associated > Birds > Digestive system > Esophagus > Crop | place...
GCGGGAAGCCGGCTCTGGTGGGCTGGGGGGGGGGAGTAACGCGCCCTGGGGGGTTCAGAGCGGTGCCTGTTGTTAGCGCCTTTCCGAAATTAAACCGTCGTCTTTGTTACGGGTCCGACTTCCCGCTCCTCCGGCTGGAGCTCGGCAGGCGCCGGGATCGTCCTGCGGATCCCTAGCGAGGCGCCGGAGCCGGGATTGATCGTCGTTGCTTTCTGCCTGGGTTTGTGTGAGAGAGAAAAACACAACCCTGGCACTTGGTGCTGCCTTTTTACCCTCCCGTGCCCTGCTCTCCAGTGTATGATTTTTATCTTCTTTCTTTCAAGGAACCTGATGTTTCCGATAATTGGTTTTTGAAAGCACTGCTTTATCAGCAAGCTGATTTTTTTTTTTCTGTCCTTAGTACTTGCAGATTATCTCGTGGCTTCTTATTTATTGGAGTACCTCTTGTAAATACTGACCTTGTTCCGTTTTCACATTTGTGAATTGCGTGACACAATTTCAGAAACGGGGAAGTCCCGTTGTGTGCCTCCTGGTTCACAGAGGAGCACGCTGTCTAAATCTAGCACATCTTCTTAACTATGTGGGTGCAAAACCAAAAAGTGATACGATTTTATTTTAACAAGGCCGTCAAATTTTCTGTGTCTTCCTGGTTTTAATAATTATGGAAATACAGGGATGTACCACCACCTAGTTTCACTTGAATCAACAAGTAGAAATAGAGGAGTTGTTTGGACTTGCGGTTGTAACAGATTCCGTTGACTTCTTTTGTGGGAGACCAAAAATACCGTGAAGGCAGTGCCCTCGAGACAGAAGTGCTTTGTATATTCTAGTCCAGAGAGATACCCCCATGTACTGCTAGCAGAAGTCTGTCACTGGCTGAACCGTGAAGGCTGAAATGAGGGTTTAAATGATCTTTTGTTGGTTCACTGCAGGGTGTGAATTTTACATGCTGTGAACAAATTTTGTGATATTATAGTGCGCTGATAATAATCTCTGTGGCACTATTAAATAACAAGAGCCTACAAGCTTCCTTTCAGATTACAAAAAAAAAAAGTGTTAGTCATTCAATGCACAGAAGTATGCATAGTATGTTCCTTTTTTTCTAATGTGAGAATGTCAGTACTGTCACAGCACCCTAGTTCACAGATTAAACAGGCAAACAGTTTTTCCTCAGCAGCCTCACTGGAGCTCGTTTGGTGAAAGACTGCAGGAGTGCTCCATCTGTAAGAGTGATGAAATACCTCAGCGCTCGTTAAAAATATTTCTTCCTCTTACCTATGGAAGGCTTCTGTATGACCTTCAGTCTAGTAGTTTGCGGACATTTCACAATCTTCAGTTTATCCTTGCGAGATCGTGGTGAGGTAATGGAGTGGCGTTGCCTCCATTTTATGTACAGAATGTGAAGCATGGAGGCAGCAAGTGATTCTTCCAAGGCAGCGCAGGGAGTCTGTGTGAGGGCAGGGAACGGGAACATGAAAATGTAGGTTCTGTACCTTTGTGTCTTGCCCCTTAGTGCATTTTCTTTTATCTACTGTGTCTGTTTGTTTCGCATATTTAAGTTGTGGGTATTACTGTGCGGTAATTAACAATTTGAGTTTGGAGTGTAATGGAGGGAGAAGGAAGTGTTAACCTCGCTGCGACTTGATATATTATTTGAATTTCCAATTATAAGTATTACGTATAAAAAAATTCCTTATTTCCTAGTCAGGTGATACATCTCGTACTTCTGATTTGTGAAGCCAGGTACAAGTGGTGACATTTTTCCCCTGTCGGTTTGCTGGTTCTAGTGTGTATGAGTCTGCTCATGGGAATTAATGGTGGCAATTGTAATAAATGTATAGGTGTTCCTAAGCACCTGGTGTCTTCTGCCTATTTTCTTGGGAGCAAAATTCATGCAAGAAAATAACAAGGTTTTCTTTAAATGAGTGACATTCGCTTTTGGTGAATATACAAAACAATAGGCTGTTTCTTAGCTGAAGTTAGGAGAGAAGAGTCTGCCTTATGCCTTGGAGAGTGCACGTTGAAACTCTGTCTTTGGACATGGAAGAAAGGAAAAGGAGGTTCTGAGCTGGTTTCACTGGTTTCAAGCCATTTTCTCTCCAATGACAAACCTTTGCTTACATCTTGGAGGCTTGCATGAATTACGGCCATGCTGCTGCTCTGCTGGCAGTAACATGGGTCAGCGGTCCTATAGCCTCTTTCTATGCCAGGGCTTAGCACAATCAGAAACTTGGTCTGACCCACTGCATTTTATCTAGGGGAAAATAAACTAACAGGTCAAACAAGTACTGATATTCCTATGACTTATTTTCCTAGCTCCCATCCCACTGGTCACAGCTAAAGACTTCCCTTTGTATTGGATCACCTGCAGGGAGTTTTTTCAGTTTCGGTAAACTCAGCATCTGCAGCATCCTGTGGTTATAATTTCCACAGCTGCTTGAAAAAGGACTTCTCTCTATTTGTTTTTGAGCCTCCTACTTCACAGTTTCACTTTATTCCCCACCCACAACCCTCAGTTCCTGTTTTGGGACATGATGAAGAATTGTTCCCTGTTCACCCTTAATGCGTAGTCATGGCTTGACAGATCTATATTATCCCCCGCCGCTGTCTTTTTGCCAAGCTGAAGTCTTAAATCTGTTTAATCATTGCTATATAAAAGCCATTTCATATTGTTGAGTGCGTTTTTGTAAAATGGTTCTGCCTTCTGCATGGCCTGGGCTGTGGGAAATCTCCTTCACGTGGAGCTGAGCCTTTCAGACAGACCTTCACTGGGTTTTGGTCCTGTTGTCTCCAATCCTGGTCATTTTATCCTGGCCAAAGTCAGGAGTAGCTAATAGGATTATTTGTTTAGATCAGTTCAAGTTCATGCAAGTTCAAGGGTTTTTTTATTGCTGGAAACATCCTCTGTTTTTTCCTCCCAGATCTCAGAGATACTAATCTGTGGATAGGTTACTTTTTTCCCCCCAGTTGTTGGGCATTGTGTAACTCTTTGACTTCCTTAAGTATTTTTATTTTATTGTAAGTAGGGGTTTTTTTTAGTTTTCATCTGGTTTTGGGTCTCAGGACAGCCACTGGATCCATGATATGATCTGGCAACGTTGCTAAGTCTTGTTTTGTACCGAAAGGTGGATTATAAAAAGACCACGAAAGACTAACTGAAAGCAGCCAGGGAGTGGCAAATACGATACGTGTTTGAACACAAAAGGTGTATCTTTGAATGACAAGGTGTTCTTATAGCCAGGGTGCTCGTCTGAGACATTAAATAGAGATCTCAATCTGCTACCAGTTCCCTGTGGGACCTTGCATAAAGTTAGGTTTTCTCTGCGCTCTAAAATTTAGGAGCAAATCCCAACATTTGACTCTTGCTGTATCCAAAGCCTGGCAAGGCAAGATCTGTGCTTGCTTCGTCTTCTCTTGAACCCTGACTTGAAGGATTCTCAAGTGCATGGGAGAGAAGGACAGCAAAGTATCCTCCAGAGGATTGTCTGGTCCAGACTGTTGGGTAAGCAGGGTTGAGGTGAGCAGTGTTCTCCAGCAGGAAATACAGGACACAGCACTGCAAAAGTACCAGTTTGGGACTTGAAGGTTGGTGTAATGGTATAGTCCTCCTGATAGTGTTTATTAGTGTTTATTAGTCTGGTTGAGCATGAGTGTTGGTGATTTGCTGCTAGATCGGGTCTGGCTGAGCAGAGCCATCTTTGGCAATTTTGCACCCGGAATATGGCCAGCATAGCAGCCATCTACAGAGGTTTCTTTAGAGAAAACTTCTCACAAGTTTGTATGGGCTGCAAAATGCATTTTTTAGTGTATGCCTTTATTTTTGTGTATATCTTTAACTGCTGATCATGTAAGGGCAACCCACGTAATCCTCCCACAGATAGTGGGGGTTAACGGTGCAAAGAAGAAGTTTTGAGGCGCTCAGGTGTTGTGATGATGAGACAATGTGAGTGCCCTAGACAAATTGGTTTTACCTGGTTAAAAGCTGCTTTTAAAAAAAAAAATCTGCATTCCTTTCTTAACAAAACCAGATATGTGTAGCCCTTGCTCCACTTACATACTCAACATTGGATCTGTAATTTAGGAAAAAAAAAAATCGTTTCTTTGCAGGTTGACTTCATATTCTCTTAATTCATTGTTCTAGATGGTCCTGATATGAACAACTTGCTCAGACAATTCATCTTTGTTGTTTTTCACATGAGGCTTTAAGTCATTATGATTCTTTCTGATCAAGGAAAAATCCAAGCTTTAAACAAATTGTTTCATGCATATGAATTCCATGTACGTACGTACTTTAATTTTTTTGTAAGTGTAACAGAAAAAGCAGCTTTATGCTGATAAAGGACTGAGGTGTGTTTAGTGACTGCAGAGCAGTATGTATCAGAGGGCCAGCTGAGCACCTTTGCGAGACTAAGCTCTTTCTCACTTAAGCTTTGCAAGAGGTGGCAGTAACACAGTCATGCATTGGCACGGCTTCTGTGAAAGTTGATTTGCAATGGCTTTTCAGAGAGGTGTTACTAAAATAAATTCAAAACGTCAGAGGTAAAGCAAATAAAATTACATAAAGCTGTAAAGGAATTGTATCTCTGTGTAAAAGGACATTGAAAAACCTTACAGCACGTATAGACCCCACCTCACCTTTTGGGAGTCGTGAGTGCGATGCTACGAAAAATAAAGTCACTGGGAGTGTTACGTGTCAACAGCAGTTAGTGACAATCAAACCTTGTATCTGGTGAAGAATGGTGGAGGCAGTTGGGTTAGACATATCTAATTGTATCTAATCTGTGAGTAATTTTTTAATGTACGGTAAGTTTATTTAAACTCTGCTTGTGTAATAAGATCATCTACAGATCCACGTACCTGTTTGCAGGCTGAAGGTGATTGTTTAGGACAGAGGAATAAGATCACGCATTGAATGGATAAGTGCTTATACGTTCAGATTGTTTTAAGAGACCTCATTTTTTACTCCTCAGCTTATTTTATGTCCTCATTCCTCCTGTCCAAATTCAAGAATTCTTATGTCTGTGTTGCACATAAGGCAATGGGCTGTCACCTGTATCTGTCTCACTGCCTGAGCATACAGGTAAAGTAATTCCATTCCAATACGTCGCATGCAATAAATTTCACCAGTGAACTGCCATGGTTGCCCATTAAACTGTGGGTTTGATTTCTTCTTACGTGTGATCTGCTGTTGATTAAATATGAGTACTCCCCTCAACTGCAGCAGTACTTACTTGTTAATTTAAAATAGTAATTGTCTGTTCAAAGATAACTAGAATACTTGGATATCACTTGCAGGTAATGCTGGTGTGTTTCCTATTTTCAACATGAAAACTGACAAATGGAATAAATCTATTGCTTCTCCCTAGAGAGGGAAATCTGTGGAGTGCAATAATATTCTGCCATGCCTGAAAACCCTTCTCAGCTTGCTGTACCATATTTCTTAAATATAGCTGTAGATCTTGTAAGAGACTGCAAAAGTCGAAATAAAAGCTATTCCAAAATAAAAAGCAAAATAGAGAAAGAGTCCAGTGACCAAAGGGATGGCACAGTGGTGTGGTGGCCATGTTTATGGTGGCATAGTACTCCTCATGGTTCTTACCTGCTGTAAGGCTGAGAGCAGACCAAAACACTTGAGTTTCAGGATTTAACAGCTTTGGTCTTCTGTAAAGTGTGGTTGTATAGTGCAAGCACAATAAAGGGAAATGATGTATTTGTAACAGATTGCTGGTAAACCTTCTGACTTGAATCACAGTTTTGCGATGGGCTTGGATTGGTGCAAGTGGCTGTAGATCACAGCTGACATAGATCCCATTGCAAGACTAGGAGGTGCTTGGTGCATGCTTCCTAGGCAAAGGGGAGAGAGTTAAGAGGTAAGGTGGCCATGAGTCGGTACAGAAGCTGAAACTTGGGTAGTGGCTGATACACTTGGTAAGAGGGTTGGGTTTTGTTTTCCTGTTGTTCAGTCTTGTTCCCACTCCATCTTTAGATATGGTTTTATCACTAAGTACATTTTAATATAGTAAAAAAACTTCCTCACACGTGCCATATAAAACAAGTAATCTTTTGTCTAATTATGTATTTTGGTTTTAAAATTCCCAGAAGTCAGGAAAGTGTTTCCAGGAGGTAAATCAGTCGTAATTCCTACCATAATATGGACTTTGTCTGTAAGAGCTGTTTATTGCTATGCATGTAAGAGCTTTTGAAATTAGAAATGTGGTCTGGCTGTAGTATTCACATAGAGTTTTCTGTAGAAATTTTAAAATTCCTTGAGTACTTCATACATAGGTATATTTTGGATTCCTGTATAAGGATTTGTTCTGCAAAATCTGAGTTATTCTTAGGTCAGATGAAGGAGTTTTGTATAAAGATTGCTTGCAGTTGTTGCAGACTCGTAGTAGTGGACAAAGATTATTGCTTTTAGTCAGCCTGTAAAGAGGATGGGATTACCTCTCGTGAGAATTAGAATTGAGGACAGACGGGTCAGGCAAGGAAAATGCTGGGCACAGTCTGGGACAGAGAGGTTGGTCAGGGACACAGGAAGGAGGCATCTCCTGTGGTGTCTTGAATCCCAACGAGTTACACCCTTCTACAGCTCCTTCAACTACTGTGGGCAGAACAATTAAATATGGATTTGGGGTTGTGCTTCACTGTCATAACCACTATTTCATGTGTTTTCCTTAAATGCGTTTTCTTTTCAGACAGAAAAAGAAGTCTAAGCAATTCAAGTTTGTAATTTACAAGCTTCAGTGATCCTTTGATCCTTTCATTTTAGATTTTGTTTCCATAAGTAAAATCCCTTACTTCTCTAGAAAGTTTTTTGAAGAGGAAATAAGTCATTCACTGCATTCGAGTTAGATGTGAGTCATTTTTCTTCTGGTAAGGCACAGGAGGTGAAATCCTAGGAACGTGTGCTGAGCGTTAGCAGATACAGGGCTAATCATTTATTTTCACTACCATTCATGCCTCAAGTGATAGCAAATTAGAAAAACAAAGTATGTTATTTGTTTTAAATACTCAAGGTGAAGAGAGGATGGTGAATTTCTTCTCAGTCTGCAACCCTCTCTGTATGAGCCAATACTGATGTGATGAGTTTGGTTAGAGTCTTGTTGCTGGTTTTGTCCTGTGTCTGTGCTCCTCTCTGAGGTACTTCTGAAGCCCGTGCTGGTAGGCTTCCTTCTGTTTTAGGTCTGCTTTGACTATATTAGTATATGGTTTCTTGTCACCAAGACCTGAGGCTCCCCAAACCATCAGCCAGTGCTTTGTAAGGCTGGTGTGGTGCTGTTGAATCCCATATTCTGCTTGAGATGGGGTTTTTCCTACATTTTGTGGCAAAAACAGGCCCCAGTCAGCATGTCCCCAGGGCCACCTGAATCCTTGGCTCTGCCCTGGAGGTTCCTCATCCTGTGCATCAGTCTCAGCTCCCTTCCCAGCGCAGGGAAGCACCTGCTCCTCCCGTGCTCAAGTGCGTGAGGTCTTTTGCCAGGTTCTGAATTTGGCTATTTTGTTTTGCGGAACTTTATTAGAAGACTCTTCCTTGCACTCGAGAAAGGAAAACATACTCATAATTTACTTTTCCATAGGAGTCAAGGGAAGAGCTTTATATTTTCAGTTTTTCTATTCCTGTTAAAATGTTTATTGGTGTATGCTGAAAAGTAATGGTACCTTCTTCATAACACACCCTGCTATCAATATGTCAATTTATTTACATTTTTGTTGTGCCTCCAAGATCCTTTCTTACCATAGCGGACTGGTTGTTTAGTGTCCTACACTGCTGAATCATCAAGGCATCAGACTGTTGAGGCTCTCATGTGATGAAGTCATGCGATTCTTGAACTTTCATCTGTAAGCAGTCGTGCACAGGTCCCCAAAGCCAACTGTGTCAAGCCAAAGCATTTCATGGGTAGCCTGTTTGATGCTAGGATTAGTTTAGTAGCTTAGTGACCACCCAGTGTTGCTTTGGTTTCCTGGGTATAGGAAGGTCTGATTCTTTCCCCATTTCCCTTTGGCTTGTCGTCTCAGTTTAAACAGTTGTTGACCTTTTCAGTCTGACCTGGTAGGTGTCAGAAGTAGTGTTATGGTATGAGGAGACAACACACACACACACAAAAAATGTCGTTTGAAGCTGAGGGAGAGCAAGATGTCCATGATGGGGAAAAGGGCACTGTTTTCCTAGTGGAGACCAAAATGTTCTCCATTTATTCTTTTCAACGTTGTTGTTACTTTTTTTTTGTAATCCCAGTATAAATTACTCAATTCCTGTTAATAACTAGGTATTAGATTGCTGAATAGCTACCTTAATTGGTGTTCTCAAAAATCGATTAATAAAGGTTCATATCAACATATTCTTAATCTGAAAGATCAGCTTTATTTTTGCAGCATTGTCAAGAATAGAGGAAAATTACCCCCTATTGCAAAGCCTCTGATTGAGAGTCATGTTGAATATCTGCGTGTTTTTATTTTAGATTTTTAAAAAAATAAATTCAGATTGGCAGTTCTCCTACCTCTGCGTTTTATCTTCCATTAGCAAAAAACATATGCCAGGTTTTTCAAGTTTTTCAGCTCTACAGAAGATACCAAACTAGGCGGAGCAACATTCTCAATAAGATGCAAATGCGTTGGTCTGAATGGACTTTAACAGTCAGTTTGCTGACTCTGAGAGTTAGGCTGTATCCATGACTGAACAGCTCTACATTTTGGGATTTAACATCAGTTCACTTCTTAAAATTAGGAATAATTTTGTTTTGTTTTCCTTATTGTATGATAGACGCAGTAGCTGTTAACAGTGTTTTGGCTTTTGAAAAGCTTCTGTTCCTTTCACAAGGACAGAGGTATAGCAGTGAAAGGTATATGCCCCTTTTTCACTGAAGGTTAATGTATTTTGTAGAATCCTTTTCTGGATCCACATTCAAGCCCTAGGTTAACTGGCATGTCTTTCTGAAGTCCTCAGAGAAACCAGCCAAGCCTTTCATTGCGTTTTCTCACTCCAGGAAAAAAAAAATAAATCCTTTAGCTGTCTCGTCAATAAATCTTTTCAGTTCTTTGTGTCTTACATCCTTGTGGGAAGTGAGTTGTAGAAATCTAACGTCACTTTTAATGGCATTCCTACTCTTACATGTACATATGTACGCGTACACCTACAGGTGTACATCCTGTGGAACCTTTATTAGGCTGCCTGCAAAAGGAGGTTGCTGATACTGTCTTTCCAGTGCATGAACAATGATGCTGTAAATAAGAAAATAGATTTTCCTATTAATAGTGTCAAATTTCATTGTGCTGAGCTGACATTGATACTGCCCAAGGAACTGCAGAGCGGATGTATGCTTTTCTGCCAAAGGAAGCCAGGCTGGCTGGTGTAGTGATGTTTTATGCCCATTAAAAAAGATATTAAAGCTATTCCGGTTAGGAATCCGTAACTCCTGCAGTAATGCTTGGCTTCAGAAATTGGAGTGGTTGTGGTCTGACGCTGAGCCTGTTCTCTCAGCGCGTTTGTGGTGCACTGGGTTTTGAAGCTTCTCAGCCAGCAATGGAAACTCTGTGAATCATTTCAGGAAGATGCACAAGCAGGTCTACTGAATTAACTACAGAACTGAATAATTTACCATTGGTAATTGTTCTACTGTTAGTTTTGGCTGCGTAATTATACTCTTAACTCTGCCTGAGATGTTTTCAGGTGTCACTGAGGTGTAGGCGTTCACACAGGATTGCCATTCTGTAGGTGTGAATTTCTGCTGCAGTGTTGTAGAAACTGATGGAGAAAGTTTGATCTAGTTCAAATATCTAAAAAATGCCTAAAGCTGAAGCTGTGAGGCTGTTTGCAAGGGACCCCCTTAAGATCTCGCCCTAAGATGAGCAAGCAGAATATTTTAGATAAGCTGTTTTCTGGAAATGTTTACTTTTTCCATTGATTGTGAACTGAGGTGAGGGTCACAGGGTCAGACTTAGGTGTCTGTCATCATTCATTTTTAAAGTTAGGTCAAATGCACCCCATTTTGGTGTTCTGACAGTTGGCTCTTCAGTCAGGTTAAGTGGGTATCGGTTTTGGCTTAGCTGATTGCCTCCTAAAATGATTGACATTGAAATAGGTTGTGGTGCTTCACAACTAACAGCATCAACTAAATTGTCAGGTTTTGCACTGAACTGAGCTGACTGACAGCTGTCCATGCTTCCATTTCCAGTGCGTGGGCACCAAGCGCTTCAGGAGCCACTGCAGTGTAAACGATTCTGCCTGCGGGTGGGATCTGCTGCCTCTGTGGTGGAGTGGGGTAAAATATTACATACCTGCTCTGGTCTGCATCTGGGTGAAGCAGATGTCTGTCTCTCACTCAGCTTCTAGCTTTCTGTAATGTGATTATGCTGTTAGCGCATGATGCTAATACGGAAAAATAGAAACAAATTGGTGAAGCAACAGGCTAATTACTCTTTTTTTTCTAGCTCGGGTGATTTATATTGCTACTTTATTTTACTTCCTTTTGTGGCAATGTTTCTTAATTCTGAGATTCTGGCCACCTGTGTATATAAATGTATTTTTGAGAACTGAGTTTTCGTCTGATTGCAACTGTGATCAAAATTACGTATAAATATATCTTTTTGAGGAGCGAAACTATTGAGGTGCATTCGTAGCATTCATAATAGCCATTGCTTGCAATGCTCTCTGGATAGATAGACTGTGAATTCTTTGGGTTGGTTTGATGGACTTCAAAGTCTCCTGAATCTGGATTACCAACAAAGACATGTTCTTAGTTTTATTTTATGCATTTATATTTTCAGATAAGTGTTGCATTTAATGCCATTTATGTCCAGATACAGCATGGAAGAAGATTAAGAAAAGGGAAGCTGAGCTGTTGAAAATCAGAGAAGATGTGGTATTTTGAGCACTATGTCCATAGAAGCTATATCAAAATAGAGGAAACTTTGCCATATGTGGTTGCTTAACGTTTTTTGAGCTTTTTGGTTACCAAACCAAGACGGATCTCTCGGTGTCTTCTGATGTGTGAACAGTGGCAGAGTCCAATATTCTCAGACCAGTTTCTTCTAGATATTCCACATGTGGAGGGTGTGATGTTTAGTATCTAATTTACTTATCAAAAGATAGATGATGTTACATGGGATTTGTGATTTAGTGTAATGATACAAAATATACTGAAAACATGATACAAATGTAAGTTACATGTAACAGAATAAAGCATTTGCAATACACAGTTCAATCACAATACCAATGTGGTTCTTATTACCAGTCGTTACAGTATGCTCACCATCGCGATGCTGGGCATCCCGAATCGCTGGGAAGAACTGTGTGACTTGAGTCACAGTATTCGTTACAGACTGGCTCAAAGCTTTTTGTTTTCATCACTGAAGACAACTAGTTTGAAAGTTTTTCCTCATCTCAAGCAACCTAAAGTCCTCCTGACCCAGATCAGTCCTGGGATTTTTGTTTACTTTTCCTCCTCCCCTGGCCTTGCTGAATTGCTGCCCAGCTCTCAGTGCTGTTGTTGTAGTACTCCCGAGTGGAGTATGCTGTCATGGACGAGTAATGCTTCTCCTGTGCGATGGTGGATTTAAGAGACAGCCTCTCTTGAAGTACAGAGTGAGAAGGAGCTATGTGGGATACATTATGCCTTTGAGTTACCTGGCCTCAGACAGAAGCTTGACTTACTGGGTGAAATTAGCCTTTAGTCCAGAGTCTGGTCTCTGAAAGTGACCTTGTAGAGTTTAGTAGGTGTGGTTAAAAAAAAAAAAAAGAGATGGGAAAGAAAGGATGTGGTGGTGTAAAATACAGATAGATGGGAGCGCTACATTTCATTTCATGCTTTTGTCATACTTACAGCAATTTTCAGCTTAGAAGGTTGTATCATCCCTGTGTTTAATAGCCCTTGATGGACTCTTCGTCCATGAATTTGTCCAAGAGCTTTCAGGCTTCCTTGCAGAGGTGAAGAAATTACTTTCTGAAGTCAGGCTGAGAGCCCTGGTATGTGAGCTGCCAAGCAGTGGGTAGGATAGGTTCCCCCTCTCTGCATGTACAATCTCGAATAGCTATTTTTCTGACTCACCCAGGGTAACAGTTGATTGTGTAGGCACCCTGTGCCATACACTGTCGGGTGGGGTTTGGGTTTTTTTTTTTTTCCCCAACAGCCAGCTTGTGGATGTGAATCAATATCTATTGCCGTGGAGTTATCTCAGCTTGGTCTGAGAGGATTTATATCCATCACTGCCTAGAAAATAACTATTTGCAGTTTAAGCAATCTGAGCATTGACTACTTTTATCCCCCATTCCAGGAATTTGTTTACCAAAACTAGTGTGTTCTGTGAAAATGTTCAACCTGCTCTGAGGAGGAGGAAGCAGCCGCAGGGAAAGTGGGACTGATTCTGGGATGCAGTGATACAAGTCAGTTATGGACTCCTTTTCCATCCAGGTGAATGCTGCTAACAGCATAATCAGTGTTAGCTGGTGTGCTTGGAATAGCTGACATGGTGCAAAGCGTTCTGTGTTTCCACTGCTGGCTCTTTGTGCCATCTCTTTTTAGCCAGAAGCATCAGAATTCAGGTATCTGGAAGGTGATTCACTGTCCTGCAGGTAAAAAGCCATGTATTAACTTGGTGAACTCCTTCCCCTTGCACATGCTTTGAAGAAATAATTAGGGAGTTCTAAGTTAAAACTTGCTTTACTGCTTACAGCAGTTGTCATTTTATTAAAGCCAAGGCCTTCACTGATTGCAACTGTGTAAGAGGTGTTGGCTATTAATACATCTCCAATTACTGTATTTAGTTCATGAAATAATAAACTTAGCAACTGGGAAGCATTGCTTTCTAGAGAATGCACGCTTTGTTTTTGTTTGTTTTATTTTTAAGCTTAGCCCTTGTAATTTTGACGATGGGTTTTCAAATGCTGCAGTGCTGTATCCTGGAGACACTGGTGATCTGTGCTTTTGCTGCTGCTCAGAGCTTTGAGGTAGCAAGAAAAATAGAAGCAGCATATCTTCTGATTTTATTGTTGTGAAACTGGAATTGTGTGAGTAGGATCAACACTGTAAAAATATAACTTTCAGTGGGCTGATAACATTAAAAAAAGAGAAACGGGGGACTCGAGCAGAGGAGTAGTACCCTACATGAGAGAGCTGCTCTTCCTGCAATGGCCTTCATTACTGAGCTGTTCTTGTGTTGTCTTGTGTCTGATGGACTTTGTTGCTAGGAATGAAGCCTCTCTAGTATTTTTTTTAACACGTTTTTGCCTGAATACTTGTGCTTATTAGTTCATTGGAGACCTGGTTCAGAGGGAGCCTATAAAGTAACTCCATTAATGATTTTTTCCAAGTGTACTGTGGACAGTGGCTAGTACAGCTCTCTGTCAAACATTAATGAAGGATTCAGCTCAATTGCAGCAGTACCTTTATAATAACTTTTGTAGAATTTTAGCGACACCATTTTTCCTTCAGTAACATCACCTCTTACAGCAGTTGCTGAGATGATTGCATTTTTCAGGCTAAACAGCACATCCAATGTCCGTCCAAATTCAAGAATCCTGTTCTAACATCTACACAGTCCATTGAAAGTGATGTCTTGCTAAAGGAAAAACCCTTATTAGCTTTGGAAGAGTACCATCTTCTGCTTGTTTTCTGAGTTCACCTCACCCTCATCTCTGCTGATCCTTTTTATCCCCTTCTTTTTCTAAGAGGTTTTTCTGCTGGCAAGGCATGCAAGCTTGGAGTTAGATGACTAGCCGTCGCCTTAAAATGAGTGTTAATTGGTTATGAAATGATCTGTAGCAGTACACCTTCTCCATTATTTCAGGGTACTGCAGTTTGGAGCGCAGCAGCCGGAGAGAGCTCTCAGCAGCCGGAGAGAGCTCGCAGCAGCCTGAGAAAAGCTCCTACTAATACCCTGTCCTTGAAGAATTATATTTCATTCCTCCTCTTAGTTGCTCAAAGAAACCTTGTTACTGAAAAATAACTTCTTGTGTGTCAGCCCAAGTGTATGATTTGATTTTCTTGACTTGTATTTTCAACTGTCAATGATTAAGAACTATTTTCTTTTCGCCTTTTTTTTGTTTGTTTTTTTTTTGTTTGTTTTTTTTTACTGACTGTGCCATGCCTCCTGCATATTTCATATGGTTGCTGATCACAACAGGCAAAAGTCCGTTGCCCCAGTGGCTCAATCTACAGTTCTCTTGATCTTGTGAAGTGCAGCTGGAGTGCTTCGGTCATGGGAGGTTTGTCTTGTTTTTAGCTTGTTATTCAGGTGAGCTGCTTCTGTAGAAATTCGTAGTTAGTGACTTAAGAAATACCTCCTGTCCTGAAATACGTGCAAGTGAGCTGGATCTCTGATGCAGTGTGTGATTGTACGCTAATTGGTGGCAGGGGGGGGTTTTGACTGTTTTTCAAGAAACATCCTCCTGTGCATCCTAATTTAGCAGTTAGGTGATGAGATTTATAGTGCAAATTTTGGTGAGTTTGTCTTCTCATTTTTGTTATTTCTCAACTGGATAACTACTCATAGGTTGCATGCACAGTTCTTGGCTGCAGAATCTTGCATGAGCACAATTTTTTATTTAATATGTGGTAAGCTTCATTCTCTTTTGGTATTTGTTTGTACTTGCTGCAGGATGAAACCAATTCCAGTTGTTTCATCTCTTTGATTTCTCTCTCCCACTGGGCATACTAATAAAGGACAAGTACTTTTCTTGGAGTGGACACTTACTCTTTACTGTTGAACAACACTGTCCTGTGATTAAAAAAAAAAATAATAAAAAATATTAAGTGCCTTAAGAGGTTCTGGAAGGCTCTTTTGGGATAGACAGGGCATTCAGTGTGTGTCAAAAACCTGCTGCAACACTATCTTAAGGTACTACCCGTGATAGCCACTGGTGACTAGGGCGTGCGTCCAAGTGTGAAATCAAAGGTCGGTATCTAGTTGCTTTGTGTACTGTAGTGTCATAAGCAAAATTAATCCATAACAGAAGATGTATTTTTCAGCAATAAACATGTAGATTAGCAGTATCCTTTTCTTCATGTAAAATATTAAAACAGGACGTTGATTGTATTTACCCTGCACATCGTTATGTGACTGCTTAGTCCCTGCATGTTGCCATTGAGGTCATTTGTGCAGCAAATCAGCGAGGAGTTTTTAACGTGATGAGAGCCTGGCTCTGGCTTTATTGTTTGTTATGAGTGGGGCCTTTGGGATAAAGGTTTCACAAACATTGTAACTCTGCTAGTGGCCTCTGTGGGCAAGATAGCAAGATAAACCTTCCGGCTGCCAGTGCTGCCCTTCTTGTTGGCGTGTACCGTGGCTGAAGTTACAGACCTCCAGGTTATTAGTCACTCCTTAAAAAAACCCTCTGTTTTAGGAACAGAGGGCAGGAGTTGGAAAATGGTGATGAAATAGCACAAGCCAACCTGCATAAAGAGAACCAGGCATGTCTCACCAAGTGTAGGGGCTTGGTCTTGCCGACTGCCCAGATGTGCAGGGAAGGAGAGAGGAGAGGTGGCTTCTTAGCACGGCTCTGGTCTCGTCCTCACTGCTTGGGACCCTGGGAAGCAGCAAATAGAGCTTCTCATTTCCTTATTTTTCAATAGCATCAAAGTGAGCTTTAGCAGGAGGTAGGGAGCATCGCAGCCACTCTCCGTGTTGCAGGTCAGCCATTGTACTGCCTTGGATGCGTAAATAAAGCGCTTTTCCTTCATGCTGAAAAAACCTGGGAAATGTCAGCAGGCAGGGTGGATTTCGTAGCCCTACGATGGTGGGAAAACTGTGTGAAAGCAGAAGATGCTTCGCAGCTGTCGTGGCAGTGATGGCTGCAGCAAGCGTGCAGGCTGCGTGGCCAATGTGCACGGTGGTCGCTCGCCTCTCGCTGCAGCTGGGCGCTGGGAAGTGCCCGTGGAAAAGCAGGAGCGGCGAGAGTCCCCGCAGGGGCTCAGTGTCTGGGTGGAAAGTGGGAAGCCTGACGAGGGTTTGGCGAGAACTGGCAGCTGCTTTGCATCTGCTCTGTCCTCTCGTCCTCTTACGTCGCTCTGTTCCTCTGTACTGGTAATGATTTATGAGTTTTCCACCTACAGATTTTGTTAGCTCATAACGTAGCTGCCTGCTGCCTTCCCGGGGAGCGGAGGCAGCTGCTGGCTGTGTGCTGACACGTTTCCTCTCCAGCAGAAGTGCAAGGGCAGCTCTTCCTCCACGCTGCTCGAGTTTGGTAATTTGTTTTTAACATATCTCCTTGGCTTGCTGCTGAAAGAAGAGGAAAACCCTCTTTAGGTTTTCATCCTAAGCCTGTAACTGCAATAGTGAGAGGGTGAAAATGCCTAGTAACGTTGCTGGATGAAAAAGATCCAATAAAGCTGCTTTAATGTCCTGGATATTCCACTACTTTGGAGGGGAAAAATGATTGACCTTGGTATGTGGGTTGGGATTTTTCCTTCATAGAAACTCTCCCCGTCTATGCTTTTATATTATTTGACTTTGTGATGAGTGCTCCTGTCTTGCATGATGTCTGAAGAAGTGAAGGAGATGGAAATAATTCCTGCCAAGCATCTGTTCCTGTGAAAGCTGGTGGTGCTGTGTCGGTGGTGCTCTGGCAGCTCTCTCCAACACCCTGCCAATCAAATGCCCGCGTCAGCATCCCATGCAGCAGTGCCCAAAGGGACGCTGCCTGCCCCCGTGGGCTCCCTGGCCGTTGTTGCAGTGCCCTGTGTACACAGAGTCATTATATCTTGGTAGGGAGTTTTATTAAATGGTTGTTCTTTTTTTGACGTCATCTGGCATTGATTTCCTTCTCTCCGTAACTAGGGCAGAAAGTTTCACTGCTGTGAAGCAGCCGTTCTCGGATTCATCGTGGGCATGTTAATGTTTGAAGAATCTCAGAGGATTCTGAGATTTTGGTGATGCCTAGAAAAAGAGTATTGGTTTGGTTAAAGGTTTTCAGTATATTTTTTTTTTTTCTTCAACTTGAGCAATATGTTTCCAAGAGCAAATATTTTTTTAGTATTGTAGTTTGGTAGAAACTTCAACCTTATCAAGGCTTTTGATAATTTAGGTGTTAATCGTCCTAAGAATTTCCATGTGGTATGGATAAAAGACTGCATTTTTCTAACTTGTTAAGCAAGTTCAAGCTTGCTTAAGCTCTGAAGTAACTTTTACTTCATCTATTGCTGGTTTTATAAATTAATTTTATTAATTATTGCTGGTTTTATTAATTCTGTTACAATTTTTGTTAGTTATGTGACAAGAATTGGTCAGTTACAGAAACTGCTATATCGTGTATGTCTAGATATCTACAACTGCAGATGTTGTTCAGTCTTAAGTGTTAAGGGTCTTTAGCATGTAAATAAGCAGCTGTAGAGAAAGCTTAACTTGTGGACTTCAAGCAGTTTCAGGAGAATTTACCCACTCAACAACTTGTGTATTTTTTAAGTATGAATCTTGTTTTGTAGAAGCCTGTTAACAAGAGTGGGAGTGGAATTTGGGAAACTGTGTTGTCATGCATTTTTTTATTTTTCTGAGGATTTTTCTAGCTGCAAGTTAGTTGTCAGCAGGCTTAGACAATTTGAGGTTCGTATGCAAAATGAGCCTGTTCTGGAGTGAGGTGCCTGTTTCTGTACTGCTATCTGACGTCTCCTGCTTGAGTTAGCCCAGCCCAGCTTCTGACTTGCCTGCTTATAAAATAAAAAGTATTTGGGTATGGAATTTGAACACATGAGTTTTGCAGGAGGGTTGGACTAGATGACCCACAGAGGTCCCTTCCAACCCCTACCATTCTGTGATTCTGTATTCTGGATCCTAAAGGGAGAATCAAGAGTAAAGCACCTATTGCTGACCCTCTTCCATCTTCTGTAGAAGAGAGGAGTACGTGAAAGGACTGCTAAGGAGCTATCATTTCCACATCTCTTGCTCTCTTTCCTGCTGGCAATTCATATGAATCCTGGAGGATGCTGGGCTGCGAGATCTAAGTCTGGTTGGTGGCCTGCGTTTTCTTTTTGAGGTTATTTCCTTGATACCCGTACCCATCCTTAAGATCATTATTCCTCTGAAACCATTATGACTTCTCTAGCTGGCATTTCAAAATTTGCCTTTGGCTTTGACCTACTCAGATCCTGTACCTTTCAAAGTGGAGAATATATGTACTAATTCAAGGTCTTTTATGATTTCAAGGCTTTATGGCTACATGACACCTGAGAGGCAGGCTGCGCTGTGATGCTGTCAAATGAGCTGTGCAATTTTATATGCTGCCACCCTGAATTTACAACCTTCAGCCATCACTTCTGTGCTGTTGTTGGTGTGTTCTTGATTAAAAAGGAAATTTTTGTGTTTCATTCACTTTTGTAAGTTTTAAACCATCATCTAGGCACCTGTCGTGATGGCAACAAGACTTAAATATCTCGTTTGCAGTACCTGGTGTCATTTGGAATGTAGATACATTCTGGGCTGTTGTGGAGATGACTGGGTTGGTTTTGCTCAGGCCTGTGCTGTAGTTTCTTGATGAAAGTGCCTGTGCTCTCCCTGGGCCAGGGCTTGAGGGAGCGCCTTATAAAGCTTGACCCTCACTTGAGCAAATTAGAGTGCAGTGCATTTAAAGCTAAATATAGAAGAAGACAGATCCTGTGCTCCTTGTAATTAACCATTCAAGAGTCTCTTCTGTTGCACTGAACCTCTACTCATCAAATCTCCCACAAGTGGTGAGCCTTACTTTGACTTTTTTTTTTATCTTGTTCCCAGCTGTCTTAAAGGGCGTATTTTGTATTCACAGGGAATGGTTTTAAAATCTGGTAGGCAAGCTTCAGGTGTGTGCAATGCTTCTCGCAGTTTAAAAAGACACTGCATCAAAGGAAAGGAGAAGTCTAGTGCTAGAAATGTAGCATATGCATTTATATCTTTTATGGCAACTGGGAAACCATACCAGTATGGCTGGGTGAAGGTCAGGTGCCATTCATTTCATTGCCCTGAGGAATTCGTTAAGGAAGTGGGCAGTGTCGATCCCAGCCCGACGGCAGCTTTGTGCTCTGTGCGACGAGAGGATTAATTCTTACCTGCTACGTGGCTTGCTTGACACTTTCTTTTCAAACCTCATGGGCTCCTCCTGCAATCTATGGAAATGAATGTTTTTTTAGACCCAGAACAAAAGGAAAGGTATCAGGGCCAAGCATAAAAACAATCAGAAATACCTGAGCGAATGTTACAGATCAGTCTCTTACAAATAACTGAAGGTCAGAAAGACAGAACACGTACATATGTCAAATCTAGCTGATCACTGGCTACAGGCTGGGCTGTTGCTTATCCCTGTTGACTGCTAGATTATCTGCCTAATTAAGTTGTAAAGCACCTCTGCCACCGAGACAGCTAAGCGGGGGAAGGAGACTTCTGAGTCTGATCTGATTTTTCAGATCTCTGAAAAAGATCCCATGGTGTCATGGTTTGCCATTTTTAACTCTCTTTGTGGATGGGCAAATCGTTTTTCCAGAAGGGTATTTAGTGTTGCACTTGCTTCAGAATGCTCCTTGGTCTGTTAAAACCAGAGCTTTAAATCTCAGTGATGAATGTGAACCTCTCGGTTTAACTGCTTGTTGCATCTTTGTATTTTTTATGACTTGCAGGAAGCAAAACCAGTCTTGGCTCTGAACTTTACTGGCTATTTCCAGTGCACGCGGGCAGTTTTTTGACTGCTGATAAATAGTAGACCTAGACTAGAAAGCAGTGGGTTGCCAAGTTAAACATCTGAAGCGCTGCAGAAGTGGCCAGCTAGTAGTGATGCTGCAACTAGAAGAGGTAGTCTGGTGAACAGGAACATGCTTTATAGCTGGAGCAGTGTTAACAGAGTTGTTAAATGAACTTTCAGGGGTAGAGAGAGCATTGACTTAGATAGTAACGTGTGACTGGCATCTTTCTAGCCATGGAGCTGGAGTTTTTCTTTGCTCGCGGTGGGAAGAATCACTGGCAAATGTATGTACTTTTAAACAAGACCTGCAGAGTCCACACTGGAGAAACAGGAGTAATACAGATTTTTGGTAAAACTGAAGTTATTGGAACATCATGCCTGAAGGACAAAGCTTGTTTCATGGTGAGGCTTAATTCAGGATGAGCAAATCGTACGTAACAGTGACCTAATGACCTGCGGGGTGTGACACGGGTGGCTGGTAAGCTGGCACTTGCTGTTGGCAGGACAGGGGGGTGACCCGTGACGATTGCCATGTGCTGCAAAGCTTCCTTGTGTCTACTGCTGCTGGCATTCAGCTGTCGGCTTAGCTGCTCATTGCGCAAGCCGCGTCTTGTGTGATTGAACTGGTTATAGCCAAAGCTGAAAAATAGTTCTGTTTTCTTTAGATAAGATGGCGTTAATATATGATCACATCCCAAATTTTTTAATGCTGCATGTTGAGATTCGCTGTTAAGGTCTGAAGTAGTATAAGCCAAATATTTTTTTTACTGTTGTTGTCATTATATGATGTGCCATATAGGTCCGTAACTATGTATTTATACACAAAATTGATGGGAGTGGGAGGGGAAGTTTGCCATCTTTTATTATTTTTACAACACATACAAATTTTTAGGAACTAGGAGTTCCTAAGGTGTGGTGATACTTGGAAGAAACATTTGAGAGGGATTTGGTAGTTAAAACATTGTCTTTGTGGTTAGACGGAAGAAATTTCTTCAGAAGGATGGCGTGTAGCCCTGGGAGTCCGACTGCCCAGTGCACGTGCTGGAGGGCAAGAGCTGTGTGGCGTGGAGCCCCGCCGGGACGGCTCCCCGCCCTGTGTCCTAGGGGCTCCTGTGCCCCCTGGCGTCCCCGTGAGCTGCGTGGACACCACGGGTGTCCCCCTGCCCCGGCAACTAGGGCAGAGGCTCCATCATCTTCCTGCTTGGGCTGGAGCCTTCACATTTTTTCACAGAGATGCTAAGGGCCAGGTTTTGGGGCAAGCACATCTCATGATCATAGTGCTCTGCATCTTTAAGGTGTGAATTATTCTTGAAGTGTATGTCGAGAACTTTCTATTGCTTTCAAATGTTGGGTTTTTACCACACTGAATGTTTATTTTGCTTGCAGATTAAGCTGTTGTCTGTAAATGCTACAATAAAAATATATTTCTCTCTTTCTCTTTTTTCTCTAGAAATTTTATGAATAAGAATCAGAAGCCGGTGCTAACAGGCCAGCGGTTCAAAACTAGGAAGAGGGGTAGGTTGCGTTACATTTTTAATTTTATTTTCATCTTTGTTAAAATGACTAGAAACAGGGCAAGTGGAATAACTGAAAGTTCAATAGGATTAATGTTTTTCTCCTCTTCAGCAAGGTTGAGAGTGCAGATGTTATTTTTAATTAAGCTCTATGAATGTTATTATTTTCCCTATATATCTTATGACTTTCTGTGAAGTTTGGGTTTATTAGCTATTTAGTCTCATAGAAGCCTCAGTTGAAAAATCAGATTCTAAATGAGTTTATAGTGTATTTGCATATGAGTTAGAAAACTTCTTGGGTGTTTGTTTCAGGTGTTTCTTGAGATGTCCTTTTCAACTAAGAAAGAAAAATACGAGCTTTTATTTAAAGGTTGTGTAAAGAAAATCTGGCTTTTTTCATTTTTATTTTTATTTCTTTGATGCAAATCAATCCTGCCTCTATAAATGAACCTTTCAAATCTGAAAAGGTATTCTCCATGAGATGGCTAGATCATCTCATTGGCCCTGCTTTCTGTAGCAAGAGAGATCAAAAAGCTCCTTTTTCACAAGTATTTATTTCTACTGTGTTAGTGGAGTTTGTTTCCTTTCCTGTTAAAACAGTTACCATTGCCTAAGTCCCATTTTACTCATTGTGATACTGTTTTTCTGTAAACATGACCAACAGTCTTTTTCCTTATGTATAATTGCATCAATTTTTCAAGAAAGGTAAGTGGTGCTAATTACGCTGATCATCCCGGTATTCTGTACAGCGAGTGTCATCCTGACCTGCTTGCTCATACTATACTCAGGAGTTCATTTGTCATGGTTCAGAGGTCTGAGAATGCCAAAAGCTTTGAGGCAGAGAGCAAAAATATATGTAATAAATGATCTACTTTTTTTCAGAAAAAAGACCAAATGAACAACTCTGGTTTGTGAAAAGAAGGCTTAGATTTTTTTTCCTGTTGCAATAGCAGATTATCATAGCACAGACAGGTGGGACTCCTGTCTGCCATGCAACAGACTTTTTCCATCTTGACTTTCCTGTTTCTGTTCAAAAGCTAACACCCGGTCTTGACGTCTGGTGACAGAAAATGTAAATAAGAGCATTTTCTCAGTGTGGATGAGAGAAACAAAAAGAGTTTGTAAACTTGCTCAGAAAATTACAAATTCCGTCATGAGTTTGAAGAGCTGAGCGAGTGCCTTAAGATCTAGGATGATCACAAATCTCGGATGAGAGTCGCAGAATAGTTTGGTTTCAGTCGTGTTAAAAAGCAGTGCCAGCTTTCTCTCATCTTTCCTCCCTTGCACACATCACTTCCTCAGTTTGACCAGTGCGGTCTGTTAAGTTGAAAATGTCCTTTCTATGATGCAAGTACAATGTTTGTAGATATAGCTAATGGAAAAAAGAAACCTAAATTGTTTGTAAATAAATGCCATGATGCTCCAGTAATTAGTGGCATTGCCTTTCTGTCAGCGTGGTCTAGAACATGATGCAGTAGCTGTACACTGCATTAACTAGCAACAGCATGGAGATAGCTCAAGGAGTGGAATTAACAGTCTCTGAAGAAATACCTGTTGGATCAGCCAGTAAAAGCAGTGAGATACACATACTGCTGGATTCATCCCATGTATTATTCAGTCTAGGTCACTCAATTATGGTACATAGGTTATTTGCTAAAATTGTCTTAGAAAACATTCTCATAAGAACTTTCTTTTCAGTCCCTGTTTTGCAACATATTTGACATAATGGTTCCTAACACAGATTTGGTCTTTGACTTCTCTTTAATACAAGTAAGAATTAGAATAAATAAAGAGCATTTATCTGTAATTTCTGTGCCTACCTCTTGAATTTCTGTTACAGTGATTGGAAGTGGCGATAGGTACTTGTTGACCACCTGGAAGAGGGACGAGACTTGGGGAGAGTCTGGAAGATTTGAGGGGTGGATTTTTGGGTTTTTATGAGAGATTACTTAAATGGGATTGGGGATATTGAATGACTTGATAGGAATGTTGGCATACAAACACTTCTTTATGTGCTTAAAGCATAAAGTCTCTTCTTTAAATACGGTGGAATCCTGGTTGCCTTAATGTTTGAGGATCCTGCGTAGAAAATTGTAGATGCCTGTTTTCTTTCTGGAGGCAGAGGACTGAGGAAGACAAATGTTTATTCCTTTCTGTTTGTGTATATTTTTTTCATTTTGTATCATAGCAGCAGCACAGACCGTTATGTCTTGGACTTAGACTGGAAGATACTATTTTTTTTTTTTTTTGGTATATCAGGGAGTCATGAAATTTCACCCAGGTAGGAGAGAGTGCAGTGGCTGTGATCGAACATGGCATTTCAGTTGTCGGAGAGTATGCTGTTGTGTGTAACAGACAGCTGGTAGCAGGGTCTGAAATGCGCATATGCTGGGGGCAGTGGGCTGGCTGACAGATGACTACCAGTTCTTACTGGTTGATTGGTGTCTCACAATGCAAACAATTTTTGAGCTTTCAGAGAGTGAAAAAGGGAGGAGAGGATACTATTTTTTCTTTAAAGTTTGAAAGTGTGCTGAGTATCTAAAACGTTTTTGAGAGAGGACTGTGAAGGAGAGGCTTGTAAATCCCACTCCTTCCAGTTCTATTGGTTGACCTAATAAAGGGGATAAGCCTTGCCTCCAGCATCTGTAGTGACAGGCCTTAAAATCACTTTTAAAAGATTTGAAGGAAGAAAAAGGGAAGGGAAGAACCTTCCAAAGGAAGGAGACGTCTCCCAGTTCCGTATCAAGTTTTTAGCAGTCTGGGCAAAGAAAACAGTTTGGTTCGTTCTTAGCATAATCTCTGTACCTGTTGAATACTGCTTTTTTGGTGAGGGTCAGCAGTAGCTGGCATCTGGCTGGGATTTGTGCTTATGGTGCAGATATGTGGGATGTGCATTGCATTGACTGCACTGTCTGTGCACGCACGTAAATTGCTGTCTTTATGTCTTCTGAAATGGAAGAGGAGGAAATGGGAGTAGCAAAAATGCCAATAGGAAGTAATGAAAATCTGTATATCCAGACAGTTGACAAATACCTACGAGACAAAAAGCTTCCTGAAGCAGGAACAGGAACAAGCAGTATGTATTGTTTAAAGTAAGGTGACAGGCAATACCTGAGACCCAAGTTTGTTCCCATGGTGTAAATAACTTAAGAATTAATACCTGCTAAAAAACTGGTGCAAAATGGTAAATGGCAGCATAAAAAGAAGCTAAGCTAAACAACGCATATGGCTTTCAGAATGAAAATTATCTAGTAAAAAGTTAATATTAACACCTTTATGTTAACATGAAGTCAGAAGGGGGGCCAAAGAGGGCATCTCGTTTTACTTCCACAGAAATATAGTTGTGGACCTTCTGTTTAAGAGTTAAGATTAATTCTTAAGGAGGGAGGTATAAGTGAACTTTGTGATTTCCTTAGAAGCAAAAGAAAGGAAACAAGGATCCGAGAATAAGATGAAAATGAAAAGCTGTGTATAGCACTGCTGCATTGGGTATTGTGTGCATCACATCTGCAAGCTACACCTGCCTCCACTAGCCTGTGATTGAAACTGTGCTTGTTTAGTAATTATGTGCTTGACAGTGCAACATACTGTCACCACTTCTTGATGATGGCTTCTTACTCACCCTGTTGTACTACATCAGCATATTCCTTTTCAGCACATTAGCTTGGTAGGAAAATGTTTCAATACAGTTAGAAATCATTTTTCATTAATTTACCTCCTCATCCTGTGTAAATTTTTAGATTGTGATAGATGAGAAAATAGTAGAGTACTCCAGATGAGAGGAGGACTTCTGGGGCAGAAGAATCTCTTTAAAATAGCTAAGAAACATTAGTCCTAGTGTTTGTGTTTGTACTGAGCACTGGGTACCCATGATATGAAGCATATAACACCTTTCAGTTTAGACATGAACATCTTAAATTTTTAGACAAAATACAGTTGAAAAAGTAAAAAAATATTTTTTTTTTTAACTCATCTCTTAAGGCAGAATTCTGTCATTTTACTGGTTGATAAGTTGTCAAGCATTTTTTCCCTGCGAATAATACATACTTATTTGGTAACCTGAAAGAGAAGAATTATACTCAGATACTTGTTTATGGGTGGGAGCTGGGTTTCTTGTGTGCACATCAAACTGTCTGAAGGACACGTACTGAAGTTCTTACATTTACTTCAGTAAAAGGCTTGTTGGTTTGCGGGTAGGTTGATTTGTTGCTTGTTTTGAGTTGTTTTAGTACCTCAAGCTGGAAGAGAGCTGCAACTGGTTATTTGGTAACCGGTCTGGCAGCTCAGATGGGATTCCAGTAGTATGCTTCTCTGTAGGCATTTCCCCAGAGCAAAGGCACGGTTCTTTAGTTTCCTCACTCAGCCCTCTCTGGTTTGTCCACCATGGGCATGCCCTGCAGATATGAGAGCTGGGTATCCAAACAGCAGACTCCAGGTCCTCATCACAGCTGAAAGCTGACGTAACACAACCGAGAGCCTGAATATCTCCAAGGTCTGGGGTCAAGCAAAACCCTGGGAAGAAGTCGCTTGTTGTTCAGAGAAGGGGCATATTGAGTAGTTTATTGGGTGATGAGAGCGTGGTAGAGGAGCAGCTGGGTTGGCACCATGATTGTGTGCATCAGTTGAGGAGGGGCTGGGGTTGGAAACGGGTGGCTGCATGAGCGATGCACACAGTCATAGTGCCATATGTATATGGCTGTCCATGGAGCTGAGTAATCCTCAGCTTTGGTCTGAGGAGGTCAGATTCGAGCAGCCCACTTGGAGGTAGGTAATAGAGTCAACAAGCCAGTAAAAGCTAGGCATAGCAGGGGATTTTTGGAGTGTAAGGCAGTGGCTTAATTTTTCCAGTGCTGCTGAGCACTTGGCAGACAGCCCTGGAGCTGCTGTTGACTGTGTGCTGCCAGGCTCCTTGGAAGGAAGGGTTGAGCCCTGAGCTTCCCCGTGGTCTGGGACACTGCGTGTGAGGGACTGCTTGTGCTTTCCAGATGCAATTGGTACGGGGTGAGGGGATGCACTGGAAGAGGGGGAGAATGTGCCTGTGATGCATTGGAGGGGGTGGAATGAGCTCACCCCAGGGACATGCAGGGGAACAAGAAGAGAGAGGAATGTTTATGTATCAGAAATATTAAAGCTGATAAAAGTAGGCATTGTGTGTATAATATTTTATTGGCCTAAGGCTAATGTGGCCGGAGGAAAGAGATTAGGGGAAGAAAGGCTATTAGAAACCAAGGTCTTCTGGGTAATATTTGGTATAAAAAGCTGCACTATGAGTCGCAGAGAAAGGAAAGCTGCAGCCAGAGGATGTGTAGTGTCCAGAACCTCTTCTCTAAAAAGCCTGCGAGGATTGCATCTGACACGTTTCAGACTGTACATGTTTAGACAGGAATTTTACCAATCCTCGTTCATCCTAGTAACGAAAATCCCTGGATGTAGTATGTGCAGTTTTTTTTAAGAACTTGTATTAACATTTGTGTCAGCAGGTGATAACAAACTAGTTTTGTTTTTTGAGTGTCACAGAACAGCTCACAGTTGTGTTTCTGAAGCTCAGAGTGATTTTGACGGTAACAAGCAGTTTGTATGTGCTCTTGTATAAAGTCAGGACTTGCTTTGCTAAGAAGCTTGGAAGTGTCTGTGGTAAGCTGTTAACAGCCTGCAAGAAAACGCAGTAGGAGGTGTGGTAAATCTACCTGGCTTTGTCTGGAGGTTGCGGTTACATCTGGTGTGGCTGATGGCCTTGACATAGGGATGTTGTCTGGAGGTCAGACTGTTCCTTGATTGAGTTCAGCCACAGATGGCTGTAGAAAATGCGATGTGAGCACCACATTTCTGTGTTCCTTGCGCTACCTAGGTCTGTGAATGTGAAAGATATTTTCTTGGTTACTCTGTGTGGCAGGTTCCTAAATGTTTACACAAGAGGTATTTTTATGAATACCTTGATCTCCTCTTTTCCTGAGGACTTGTTGTTTTGAAAACATTTTAGATGTGCGACCGTAGTTATTTAAAGAAAAATACGAAAAAATGAAAAATTGAGTGTTCCTACAGTGAGATTAGTTACACGTAACTGACATACCCTTTATACTACTATCAGATTTAGCATTGTTTAATGATACACAAACATGTCTTCAACAAGAGAAGCAAGACTATGGAGTTTGAAAACAATTTCAATAGTTGCTTTTCCTCCCTTTTATTTATTTCTGTATGTTTGTATGTGTTTTGGTATTTG
>Ga0065711_1003581_pt1 | contig 27372 bp, 12 predicted proteins | sample Hoacrofraction12_FD_59098 | JGI IMG/M metagenome (GOLD analysis project Ga0065711, IMG submission 59098) | Hoatzin crop microbial communities from Cojedes, Venezuela - Epithelial fraction 12 v2 (version 2) | ecosystem: Host-associated > Birds > Digestive system > Esophagus > Crop | place...
ACAGGCCGCTGGAAAGGACAGCTAAGAATAGCCATTGAGAAAGTTCTGATAGTGCACATGATGTGGGTTAGCAAAAACAAGATGTGTTCAAGGACGTGGAGGCGGCCTGTTGCTATTGGCGTTAGTGCATGGTTACCAATCATAAGGGAATATGGGGCGCGTGAACAGCGCGTGATTTCTGTCTGTAGCCTATCGGAATAAGCGTGATCGCGTGTACAGATATGAAAAAAGTATATAACCACGCAAGTGGAGCAATAAAGTGAACTGACAGTGCATTGCATCAATGTGTGAGAGTTGTTCCTGTCCCTGCATGGATGCTGAAACTCGGCACCTGTGGAAGAAAACAGGGGGCGCGGGGAACAGAAGAGTAGCAGAAATGTAGAATGAGAAGATTGCAGTGGGTTACCTAAGAAGAAAAATTAGTATAGGTGGAGTAGCAATGGAACAACAGATCATTTGTGGACTGCATTGGAAAACAGATGCACGCTGCACTGATCACTTCAGATATTAGCTGTAACAGCTTACAAGTATTATGGACTATGTTCATAAGATGGAAAATATGATGTTAAAGACGCTTACATGTAGAAAAGTAAGAAGAACAAACTCAAGAAGAAATCACTGCTGACTTCATGGTAGTCATTGTCTTTGATGAACTCGCAGAGGAGGACCTTTCCTAAGACCTGTGTTCATGGAAACACAAAACTCATGGAAGATATAAGTAGCAGCCAATATCTAGACAGAAGAGCATATAAAGATACAGAAGGTGGAAATACACTAACTAAATAGAGGAGAAGCTTCCAGTTATCTATTTTAACATGATATGAAAGAATCATTTCAAGCTAAAACACTATGGAGGGATGCATGAAAGTAGTCATCATTATCTAGACTTGGTACACACAATTTAGGGTAAGAAATACTAGTGAAAAAAAATGCAGGAATAAAAGAGTTGGCTGCGCCAGTGACTTTGACAAACTTGCTTAGAAATTTGAGATCAAAGAAAACCTGTGCTTGGAACACGAAGAGTTTATTCAGCCAGTTAAAGCTCAAAGAGAAAAGGATGAAGACAAAAAAGCTAAAGGAACTTATAATGGCCAAAAAGCTGAAGTGAATGAGACGGAAATTTTCAAAATGTTGTAAGAAGAAAAAAGTACTAAGAAAATCAGATCTAAGAAAGCAGATCCACTACCAAATGAAGAAAATAACCTAAACTAAGAAGTTGTTCAATTGTTTAGCTGTTCTTGATTCATGTAAAGATTTCTACATAGAAAAAAAATGTTTGAACAAGTTAGAACAGACACAAACCGAGCAATTTTACATCTAGTTCTTTTGAAAAAGTCTATCAGAAACAACACTAATAAAGATGTTTTAGTCCTTTTCCCAACACTCTAGTCACGTGAAACCAGGCTGACATTTCTTTTTTGCTCTGTTAAACTTGGAAGGACTAAGAGGTCTTCCTCCTACAATATTAGCTAACAACCTCTACTCGAAATCTTTTCTTACCTCACGAAGAAAATGCATTTTCACCTAAGTCAAACAGTTAAAGTGGAAATTGAAAATTTTGAAGCCAAAGGGTTTATCTCCTTCTCTATGCTCTGATGACAGAGACAGCACAATTAACCACTAGGTCTAAACTAGAATTTGAAGAAACACGCCAAAAAAGCAGTTCTTAAATACACTATTAATTTTTATGGATGCTGTCCAACAGAGACAGTGTGTTAATGAGCTGGAACAACAAACATTTCTTGGAAAGTTTATGTTTCATTCTGTTGAGCTTTACATTTCTTTTTTTCTGATTAAGCACAATGGTAGAATTATGTTTTCTAATTAATACCTCTATACTATGCAGAATTCACAATGGCTTGGAGAAATTCCTCTTTTTATTGAAAGTGAACAAAAAAACACCCAGCCCCAAAACATATCTGGTAAAACCCAACATCTATTTGCATTACAAAGGAAATGTCAAACACTCTTATCAAAAGGAACTGAGTAATCTTTCTATGAACAACTACTTCAATTATTTTCCTCCAAGTTCCACTGAAAATTCTCCTCTGCCAATAAGGCAGGGATTATTTTTGTAGCTCAACCCGAAGATGCACACTGGTGGTTTAGTAGGGACACAGCAAGTACTGCATAGGTGTGTACTCGTAAGTTATCTGGTCTTGGTTAGAATGTTTGAAGACAAGGAATTAGCGAATCTATTATTTCTATCTCTCTTTCGAATGACTGAAAATTCTCCCAATGTGTTTATAAAACTACTAATGATCCACTGTATATAGCTCCCGTGTAGTGTAACATACTTCTTACATGAAAGCTTATGTGTGAACATCGTACCATTTGACCATAATACCTCACAATACCAAACCAAACCAAAAAACAGCAAGAGAACTGAAGATTAATCCAAATGAAGTGTTCAGTACCACTCAAGTAACTATACACTTTCTACAAACTGCAACTAATCCTCTTTTGTGTTTTTATACTTTATCTTGGGGGAAGAACAGTCCTATAATTCACAGACTTTCCTAAAGGTATGCAAAAGGAATTATGTGCAAAAGATGAAAGGTATGAGAAAATACATTTTGACATTTTTGTATTAAAGCCTCCAACATATTAAAAATGAAAAATTTATCAGCATTTATATCACACACAGGAAAAAATACATTTTATTTATGTATGTGGAGAGACACCACTGCTGTTTTGTAACACGGAACAAACTATATTCTGCAGTACTGCGCACCAGCATCAAACCGACCTGTGATGAATGTACAGTGCAAATGTAGCATCTGAAGATGCGACAACCTTAGTGACTGACTTTCTGAAGGCAAACACTTTGGAGAGCTGGCCAGACAACATGCTGGGCCTGGCTCATTTTATTCTTGATGATCATAGAGCAGAAGTTCACAGGTGACAGGGAAGACCATTATCTGTGTTTTCACCCCCAAATCTCTAATACTAAGGGGAACGTTCTCCAAGAAACAGAACTGTTTGAGTCCAAGTTCACAGAAATAAACACTACCCTTGGGTACTCTGCATCATCACTCTGGAAGAGCTTCTCTGTCTCCACTAACAGCAAAGGAAGCACAGGAAAGACATGGGCCTGTTGGAGGGGGTCCAGAGGAGGGCTACCAAAATGATCAGAGGGATGGAGCACCTCTCCTATGAGGAAAGGCTGACAGAGTTGGGGCTGTTCAGCCTGGAGAAGAGAAGACCAATCACCTATTACAGTCAGTGGAGGTCTAGCCGATGCAGTCAATCTAGGGGACTATTCAGCTGACCAGCAAGTCAGCATCTACTTTACAGTGAGACAAACAGCTCTTCAGGCTCTTTGTTCATGTATTGACTCAATCTGCATCATCTGTGATGGAAATTTAGACACTTAGCACATTTGCAGACATACAAATTTAGATGTCTTCATTTGGAGGTGAAGCCTATCCTGTATCTGAATCACAGAATCACGGAATCACAGAAGAGTAGGGGTTGGAAGGGACCTCTGTGGGTCAAACAGCTCAGACACTGGGTACAGGAAAGCTACGAACTGGTAACACTCCGCAATAACAGCAATGTGTAACACGACAAGCACTGACTAAACTAATTCCTGTTAATGCTTATAAAGCACAACATAAAAGACAAGGCAATGCATTTCTAAAGGCCAACTACCTTGTCATTAACTACTGAGAACTTCAAAAAGACACCTTTTGTCACACAGATCAAAACTAGATACAAGCTCTGTGGATACATTTGGACAAAATGTTCCAGGTATAAGCAGTAAGAAATGACAAGGAGGCTGTAGGACTCACCATGGAACCTAGGGATCTGTCGATGTTTTTATCAGCAGTCACAGACATATAGCAGTAATGAAGTAATGGTTTAATAGGTGCTATAGGCAGAATGGCTTTGGCATCTTCACGCATGGGGCGATGCCCCAAGAAAGTTTACAGATACGGCAATAGGTAAGCAAAGATGAAAAACAGCCCTCACAGAGGAAAGGAACATGCTGTAAAGACAGATTTGCTAATTTCTCCAAAATTTGAATGCTTTATTTATATATGCGGCCCAATAATATGAGTAAATCAAAACGAATAAAATACTGTTCTGTGGACCACTGCCAAAACAAGTTTATTTATAAAAGGAGGGATTAAAGCAGGGGCCAATGTGATGACAGTGGTACATTTATCTCAGTCTTTGATGGCTGAACACTAATGCCAGAACTACAAGTGGTACGTAGGAGGACTTGGAAGATTTAGTTGACAATCAACATTTTGACTTAATTGGCAAAATGGAGATCTGATAATTCATATGAATGACAGTAATTTAAAAGACTGAAGCTTGTTGGGGAAAAAAAGGAAGAAGAAAAGACAACAGAATAAAAAAAACATGTTTCAAGTAGGCTTACTTTCATAAACGCAGAATTTTTTGGGAGAATCCACAAGAACATGATGCTAGTGAAAAAGGAGTTAAAGAAACCTCACAGATCTTTAAATAAACACTGACCACACGGAGTGCAAAGCCTCCTGCAAAGGAATAATGGGGACTGTACAATGAGACCACATTGTCTTAGTTAGGACCTCACTGCTGATCTCACAGCATGCAGGGAACGGAAACGAGGTCAACTTACTAAGCAAGAATACCACAGCAGAACATGGTATAATGGGCCAAAATTAGACACAGTTGGTAAGGGACACATCAAACTCCGGAAGAAATAATTCTGTAAGTACATTAGGAGCAAGAATATGATGAAAGAAGAAGTTAGTCCACTGTGCAACATGGGAAAAACTAGAGGGATATGGAGACAAAGCTAATGTTCCTATTGCCTTTTTTGCATCCATCTTCACCACAAGTCTACTGCATTGAGGTGTTTAATACAATTAATACCAGCAACAAAAGGCAAAAATGTAAGATCTCATCCTTGAATAAGCATGGAGCTGAATAAATATTATTTAAATGCATTCGTGTCATCTGGGCTATGAATCTATTTCAGGATTGTTAAAAGACAGATTTCAGAGCAGTGAAGAGGAAAAATTATACATGCCAGCTATACATATACAGCACATATGTATCACCTGTATCTAAAAAAGGGGATAAGCACAGCTAAGGACTTCTAGACCAAGGCAGCTTTGGAAGAACTCTGTGGCCTACTCACAGACAACTGATTCTTTTTTGAGATGCCCTAGGGCGTCCGAAGATATTCATATGGACACATCCTGGGCAGACACAGCCCAGAACCCGTAGGGAACCCATAACCTTCTGAAGGAGAAGCTGGGTACTAGACTACATACCGCAGCACATCTCAGTTGACACAAGAATCCTACGTTTAATATCTTACTCCCCCTGTCTTCAAGCTGTGGAGAATACGTGCAATGATTAAAGCACAAGATATCACACTATACATAACTGCCTGGAAGTTAACAAGGAGTTGAGCAACAGCCAACACAGATTTGTCAAGAATAGGTCACGTCAAGTCAGTCTACTTTCTTTCTGACAGCATAAAAGGCCTTGTGCTAGAAGAGAAACAGCACAGCTTTTATACATTGATTTTAACAATGCTGTGTCACATGACATTTTCTTAAGCAAAGCTAGGATATATAAATTGTAATTAGGTGGCCACAGAACTACTCAAAATTCTACTTCGGGAACTATTGTTTATTTATTACCATCTGGGAGGCTGTATTTCAGGGATATGATAAAAAAAGAAAGGAGAGAGAGGGACTGAGTACACTGAAATCTACAACTGGAATTCAGAATTCTCTTGATGGATTTGAGAATTCTTTTGGAAACAATAGGGATAAGTAGGGCATTGCAATAGTGGCAAAAGCAAAGTTTCAGACTCTGGTAGCAAACGTAACTAGAGAAATACAAAATGAAGAAACTAAGTGGCTAGGCAATGTTTCTGTAGAAAAGTATTTGCAGCTTATAAGCACATGGGCTGATCACAAACTGAGTATAAATCAACCCTGCTATAAAATTGCAAAGACGGTGAGCACAACGCTGGAAGTTATAAATTGCAGTACTGTGTAAAAACACAGAAATCAGTTCTACTCTCCTTGGTGTTACTTATCACTTGAGCTGGAGGTGGGGAATGGGTTACTGCCTTCATGTTTGATGGCTATTGCAAAATGAACATAGTAAACTCCATGGTCTCCACACAGATGCCAAACTGAACAAAGAATAATAGAATTGAAGCGAGAGAGACTTAGAGTAGACACTGAGGAGGAAACTTTCTAACACTGAAAACAATGAAGCACTAGACTTACTCAGACATATTCAGAGAGGCTGTGAATTCTCCATCACAGAACAGGCAAAAAAATCCTTTTAGACAATAACTATCAAGAAAAACAGACATTTTTGATTCTGCATTAGTGTAGAGAAGACGAGATAAACTGTCCTCTCTGCATATTTTCTGTGTCAAGATATAAAAGATGCTGAAGAAGTTTAAAAATAAATTAGTAACAGAGTTTTTCACAGTTTACAAAGCTAAAGGACGGTATATCAAATTGTCCTCTACTACTTCATCATTGAAAAGGAAACTAAAAGCCCTCTGGAACGCATTTCTCTGACCAACTGCTAACCTCCTTTTTTGAAAGAAAGGTGCTTAAGCCAGTCCTTGCACACTGTATTCTGGCTCTGCTTGTATTGAGGACACACTCCTTGTGTTTGGAGCCATCTCTCTCAAACACAAACCCATCGTATCAGCCACCACAGTTATGCTTCACGATGGCTGGAAGGAGCCCTACTCACTCATCAAGAACTCCTAAGTTCGATTCTTTCTGAGGCTGTGTGGCATCCCTGTAGAACAGACTTCTCATTAAGCCCAAGATCCAAAAATTGTCATTGGGAAACACAGAATGGCTGCAGAGAGTAGCATTATAAAGCCATATGCTCTGTCCATACCAATGTTTTCTAGAAAAAAATGTTACCATCGCAAAATGGACAAGGCACTAAAAAGGGGAACAGACTTTATTATATGTGCTCTTGTCAGTCTCTGAACTGTTTAATTTCTGACTGACACATTCTGCAGAAACTCTAACAAGATCTGCTTGCACTTATAGAAGCCTAAATTCTATATAACAACGCAAACCAATGATTATCCTGTTCATTACTTTGGCTAATGATCCAGGAACTAGTTATGTTAAGGAGTTCTCCACAGCTAGAGCCCTCCTTGTCAAGTAATAGTTGGCAATTATAAAACTTAACTTTTAGCCATCTGAAAAATACTTTTAAGTGAACTTGAATGTATTTCTAGTATGAAAATCATTGAGGAAGTTTCTCCATTTCCTACAGAATACTGCTGACTGTTCAAGTATGCCATTACCTAACTAAAAGTCATTTTTCCACTTACACAACTACTATCCAAAGAGACTGTGATAAATGGGACCAAACTAAAAGGATGCTCTAACAGTTGGCAAGTCTGTAACAGAGAATGAGTGTGAATGCACTTGGGCGAGAAAAGGAAAAGCAGCTGTAGTTGGTACAAAAAAATCTGTAAGTTCTGTTAAAAAATAGCTCCATTTCAGAGGATAGTGTTTCTGTTAACCCAATGTTAAGCAAAGATACATTTTTCAGCAGTCAGTAATATGTGAGTGGCACCATATGGTAACAATATCAGATAAAATCACAGGTGATTGATAATTGCAAGAAACGGATCATGTAGATAAAGCTTGTGAAAGATCATGTACTAGGCAATTACTATGAAAGCTGTCAAACACAAGATTTCTATTTCTATTTAGCTTTGCTGTCATAAGACTGAAAAAGGAGATTTTTATTTTCCATAAATATTTCAGTCCATTTGATATAACTGTGGCTACTACTCATATATATGCATCTACCGTCTTCTATTTATATCAGTCAAACTCTGCCAGCAATCAATGCTAACTTTTAGTATGCAAAATACTTCCACAGGTTAGTTGTTTATTGTATGAAATACAGCACTTGATTGTTATTAAAGCTGTCATTCTTCATGTTTTGGTTCTGGTAGATTAAAAAGCCCATCATATCCAGTAATTTTTCTTTGCATTTTTTTTATTATGGCTTATGTAAATTTTGGTGCCCTTCTCTGGGTTCTATCAACAGCTTTTGAAGCGAACTGGTCACGCTTAATATTCAAGATGATGACTTAATACTATTTATTTAATGAAAGGGTGTTATCTTTAGTGCAGCCTCCCTGTTGTTGCTTAAAGGTTGACTGAACAGATGTTTCTGCTGAGCTGTCCATAATCATGACCATATCTTCTTCTCAAATCTGATTTAGAAACTAGCAATGGAATAACCCACATCATTACTCCCAGTGCAAAACGGTGTACGCTTTCCTACACTGAAGTCCCACTGCCACCATTAAGCTTCAATGTCTGGCTTAGACTGCCTTACTATATAATTCCTCAGCACTGGATTACCTCTGAACTTTTGGGTAAACCTCACGATAAGGGAAATGGCCACAAAAACGCAGAGCTCAGAAGTCCACAGGAAGTACCCGTAGGTACGACAGATAATCCTTCTTTCCCTCAGAATTGGCAGGGAAGCAGAATTTGGAGATCCAGAAAAAAGAACTATATGGGGGTAAACCAGTGGCACCACCAGGCCCTGAAAAAAGTTGTGTGAGGGGCCCCCACAGGAAAGTTGAGAACAGAAAAACAAAACCATCTTGAACGTAAGCTGCCACACAAGGAAGAGCAAAATAAAAGCACTGGACTTCAACAAATTATTAGATTAGTAGCTGCACAAGGTTGATTCAAGAAATTAAGAATTCTGTAAATTCTTTACACAAATGATGCTACGGCAGAGTACACCTGTGCAAATTACATCAGCGTAGGGAAAAAAAAAAAGAGAGAGACGGAAACCTATCAGCTTGAAGAACAAGCTTTTCATTAATCTCCAAGACGAGAAAGAACCGTACTGAAAGTACTAAGCTGGCTGTGTTATTAAACTATGATAATACACTTCAGCTGCGGATAAAAATCAGAGGCCAGGCAAAAAACCAAGACACACTAACAAAGGAAAACAACACTAACAAATAATCTTAAATCACATTAAAGAGCTGGCCCATTACTGAACAGCTAACTTGCTGTGTTTGTACTTCTCCAAGTTTTCACACATACAGAAAGTAGATATCAAATCCTGGAAAAAAAATGGAAAATAATGTAGCAAAGAACCCAGAAGATAACAAAGAAACGAGCACCAACCAGTATGGAGCTCTCAAGAAAAAATCGTATCATGAATCTAAATGCTTTCACTGATAGGTCTGAGGAAAAAGCAGTAGACATCCCCTACAGAATCATACATAGAATCATGTGGGTTGTCCATGACCTCCAGAGGTCATGCAGTTTTCAAAGCCATTCCACTTAAAGCCGCTTATTTAGGGCCTTGCACACTTGAGTTCAGAGTATCTCCAAGAAGAGACCTTCCACAGCCTCTCTGGACAACCTCTTCCAGTGCTGAATCACTCTTGCTGTGAAAATATTTTTCCTGATAATCAAATTAGAATTTCCCAGGTTTCACCTTGTTTCCATTGCCTCTAATACTACCACTGTGTGCCTCCAAGCAGGGCTCTGTCTTCTCTACAACCTCCCATTAGCTAGCTGTGAAGTGCCATGAGATCCCCTCGCAGCCTCCTCTTCTCCTGTGTGAACAAATTCACCTCTCCTGTGCTAAAGCCCCTTAACCATCTTGGTAGCCCTCCACTGGACTTGCTTCAGTATGTCACTGTCTTTCTTGAAAGAAAGGTTATCAGTGATCCCTTCTCTTGACCTACTGGCTGTGCTCTGCTCATTCAGCCCAGCATACTGCCAGCCTCCTTTACTGCCAGGGTGCAATGCTGGCTCTTTCTTAACTTTGTGCATACAAAGATCCAGGGTTCTTTTGGCCTTTTTTGAAGATGGGTGCAATATTTACTTTTTTGAGTCATTGGGGACCTTCCCTGATGTCCAGCACCTTTCAAAGATGATAGAGGGTGTCCTTGCAAAGACTTTACCCAGCTCTTTCAGCACCCTTGGACGCAGTCTGTTGTGTCCTATGGATTTTTATGGGTCAAGTCCTTGCAATGAATCTTGACTTGGTCCTTACCTACATCTGGCAGTTCTCCTCTTTGAACGCTTTTACAAAGCTCAGAGGCCTGAGTGATCTTGCTGGTGAAAATGGAGGCAAAGAAGGCATTATGTCAGCTGTATATGTGTTCACAGTCTTTAAATCACACACCCCATCGCGCAACAGTCCCAAATTTTCTTTGTTCACTCTACTACGACTTACTCTTTGCTCCCCTCAGGATTTTGAACTCCACCTCACAGTCACTACTGCTATGGCTAGCGTGGCCATTTATTATTACTATTATTACACCCCCAACCAGCTATTCTATGCTATTGAACATCAGATCCACCTGTGCATCACCCCCAGTTGCCCACTCTATCACCAGAGTCAAGAAGTATCCCTGGCACTCTCCAGAATCTCCCGTCTGCATTACATTGTGTTGCCCTTCTTGCGAACAGGGAGGCTGAAGTCCCCACAGGAACCAGGTCTGTTACACAGACTTCCTCAAGTTATTTAAAGAAGAGTTTACCCACTTCCTCACTCTATCAAAAAACAGTTGTGGTTAGAAGGGACCGCTGGAGATGGTCATCTTGTCCAAGCCCCCTGCTCAAGCAGTCACACAGAGCCAGATGCCCAAGACCATGTCCAGATGGCTTTTGAATATCTCCAAGGATGGAGAATCCACAACCTCCATAGGCAACCTGTGCCCTCACTAAAAGTAGTTTCACCTTACATTCATGTGGAACTCCTGTCTTTTGGTTTGTGCCCACTGCCTCTGGTCCTGTCACACCTGTCAGGTATTTATACACATTGGTAAGACTCCCCCTGATCCTTCTCTTCTCTAGGCTAAATCCCAGCTCTCAAAGGCCTTTCCTCATATGAAAGAAGCTCCAGTCTCTTAATCCTCTCAGTGGCCCTTGACTGTAGTCTCCAGTAGCTCCATCTCTCTCTCCTGAGGAGCCCAAACTGGACAAAACACTCTAGGTGTGGCCTTACCAGTGTGGAGTTAGATCAGGTCGTCTATTAAACTCCCATCCCAGTGACGCCCATGCCACTCTTCTGACCCTGATCCCCAAGATCTGAACCAGACTGTAACCCACCCTATAGAACTCCATACACATATGCTGCTCCCCTTGAGGGCCACCACTCCCCTTGTCTTCTCTGCCTGTCTTTTCTCAAGAGAAGCAAATTTTCATTAATCGTTTTAATATACAGAAAAAATGGAAAGAGAAACATGCAGAGAAAGGCACAGTATAATATCTGAGAGGAGCAAAAAATGGGAGGGGAATGAATAGTAAAGGAGTTGGTAATTACCAAGTTTAATACAAAACATTGATGATTTCAGGTCTTAAGGACACAGATGGTAGGAATGTGGAAGAAGTAATGCAGTTGGAAGCTACAGAACATTTAAAAAAACAGAGAAGGCTTGCCAAAAAAACACAGAGACAAAAGGATAGCAACTGTTTCTTTGCCTGAAGATAACGATAACACTTAGAGGCTCATGTCAAACACAAAAATACATGCACACATTTATACAGAAAACAGTTTCTATGTATTTAAAGCCAACAATGGAAAAGGTTCTGAGTTTAAAACAGGAGTATAAGAAAATTGTTTCTGACAAGATGCAACTATCACTACCTTTTTACTGTTGTGACCACAAAACAGTTATAGTAAAGCTGAGAAGTACATGAATGATAAGGCAGATACATTCAACACAGCGGAATACAGCAGACAGCAATACATGGATCTGACTTAAGAGCTGCTCCCAGAACAACAAACTCTGCCACCCCAACTTCATGTTTTAGGTAGGTGACATGGAAAGATACCAGCTTATGCTATGTCTCTCGCAGCAATGCTGATGTAATACAACTTGAGTGCTAACGTTCACTCTGTATAATTTCTCTTCCATGGGTCTCACCTTAAAGCAGAGTATAACCTGACCCAGAATACAGCTAAATTTTATTTAGTCCTGATTATGAAGTTATCAGTCCTTATAAGGAAAACTGTTGTCATTCTCAATTGATCATCGATATAACATAAACAGTTTGTCCTCAAATACAAAATGAAGTGACAGATTCTGAAGACAGATGGTGAAAGTAATTCTAACTATTACTTCAGTCCTTTAAAAAATAACCAGCCTAAACTTAGAAGTAAAATATCAAAGGATGAAAAAGAAAGTATCTACTACTATAGGAATAATTGCTTAAGACAAGAGGAGAAAAGGAAGAAGAGTTTTTTAAAGAAAGAAACAAAGACCTTTTCCATCTTCACTGAAGTGGGAAATATGCCGAGTAAGACTGAAGAATTGCAAACATATGTTTTCAAAATGAAATGTGACTTGTTAATTTAGACCTTGTCTAAATCAAGAAGACAAGTGGGATAGCTATATTCCTTCCAATACACTGTAGTGTCAAAAAAGACAATAGAATCCAATCCGGTTGAGCTCAGATGCAAGAAATTAAATGAAGAATTTAAGAAGAATAATAAATCTGGCAAAATGAAAAGATAAAGCATATTTTAAAATGAAGCAAAAAACAAGTAAAATATAATGAAAACCAGAATATGCAGCAAACAGTACCTTTTAACTGCATTCAAAGTATAGAAATTACAATTAAAACCTGTTTTTTGATTACATCCATCATACAAGTACCAATCCCAAGCATGTCAGAACATGCAACTAACGTCAAGTATTTATAAAGGTACTAGAAGAGGCACATAAGCCTGGAAAAAAAAAGGTAAACTAGAAAAACATACATAGATTGTGATCAAGGCAAGCATGTACGAAACTTGTTTAAAAAAAGATGCTTGGAGACTCTGAGAAAGTAGAACATTATTAAATTATCCAACAATGCTCATATGTTGTGGAATGCGCAGAAAAAGAGCTGCAAACAGCCAGGGTCTATTCATCTAGCTTTGGGTAAAAATAAAAGACACATGCCTTTGACTCCGATAAGCAGAAGGTGATGGGATGTTACACATAAACATATAAAATTAGTCAGCTATTTTTGACGAGTGTCATAAATGAAAACCTTGCATCTAATGCCTTTTCTCTAGGCAATAGAAAACATTGCCTTCCTATGCAAAAATATGGCTGTATGTCCTTAGCACAAGAGGGAACAAGCTAAAGGAAATTTGAGTTTAAATAATTCAAAGACAAAGAATAGCAATGTTCTGAAATAATGAGGGAAAACTCCCCTCAACTTCTTTTTCCCTTGTTTATTTAACCAAAACAAATATACTGAAAAGAAGGTGGGGTGAGAGAGGGGGAGAAAGGGAGAAGAAAGAGAGGAGACGGGGGAGAGAGAGAGGAAGAGTGAGAGAAAGAAAGGATGAAGAGAGGGAGAGAGATTGCATCAGAAGCATGGATGGATCACTTCTGCTTGCCCTTCTTTTCACTGCACCTGAAGCCAACATCCTCTTTCAAGTCCTTGGCTTTCTTCAGATTCAGAACTGTAAAGATGTTCTGTTCTTTTAATTCCAGTGCAGCCCTACAATGGCAACACTGGATGCACTGCAGACCACCTCATATCACTTCATTGTTAGCACTTTGCAAGAAGGACAGTTGAAACACTACACACTGCAGCAGTGGAAATGCACCCTTAATAACCACATAGTTTGAAGCATGCCAGTCCCTTGTGTCCGTATATGTTACCATTTATGTCCACATATGTGTTATACTCTCATAACACAGCTCCTAGCACAAACTCTTATAAAAAGGCACTTGTGCAAGTACTTTCCCACTGCAAAGGAGGTGTTTTATAAATTCTTTTCTGTTTTTAAAGTACTAATAATTCTGTCAAATGTAGACAGAACTGGTATTGCATACAAGGTCCTGGTTTTTTTTAAGTACTAACAGCTGGGAACTGTACTTCATAAAATTTGTTTGAGGGCAGGAGATGGGAACAAAAGCTTCATTAGCTTGCACCAGGAGAACAACCATGAGCACGGGAGCCCTCACAGACCAGAAGAACTTTTGGAAAAAGACGCTGCAGAGACAGTTGTGGCTCTTGTATTTTCAGCTTTCAGCGGGCACAGCACCACGGCTGTGTCCTACCAGATGTTCTGAGTTGAACCTTGCTACAGACAAAAGCAATTGCAATAATTCTGCTAACACCTCTGCAAAACCTGTTCGTAACGGTGAGACATGCTTCAAGTGTGACAAAAGCTTGCAGCCAGGGCTTTAGAAATGAAACAAGAACTTCCACAACATGAATGTGGCATGGTGGAAAACACTGATTCACACTTCTGAAATACAGTGACCAAGCCTGCAGAAATACAAGAATGTGACAATCAAAAATGTAAAGCTTCCTATTCACATATGTAGAAGTACCAATATTGAGGAGGACCTCTAAGGATTATTGCAAACAAGCAAACAAGAATTCTATTACCACATCTATCAGAGTGGCCAGATTGCTATGCAATTGCCATGAGCCTTACTGGACTGCACTATGAAAGCCAAAAGAGTATTCCTGTAGCTAAAGCCAACAGGGATTTTGAAGCAAAAGCCTTCAGCCTTCAAGTCTCATAAAGTGAAACTGATGTTTGTTGTTAATACATCACTGTGAAATGTGCAGATACACCATGCATACAGCTGCATTTGGTAAAAAAAGTATTAACTTGCAGCACAAGGACAGCGGGGCCAGCCGGGGGTAGTAATCTCTCTGAACACCCCCGGCTGGCTGAACTTAGGAATCAGAGCCCCAGAATCTTGTTGAAAAGGCAGCTTAAATGCTTTGGAATTTCTTCATCCATGTACTCTATACGATATAAAAAGGTAAGACATATTAAAACTATCCTAATAAAGCTGTACAACTAAAGCACATTGCAACAATGCCATGCTATCCACATTAACCAATAAAACCCAAGAAAAAATGTCAGTTACAGGCAGAAACGTGACACAAAATGACCTTCAATTACTAAACACACAGGGGTGCCAATTTAACAGCTTTTTAAATATGCTTAGGTGCAGAAGACATATGTTACATTTATCCTTCTCTTGAAAATGTTCTCCTGTGAACTAAGTGCTTTTGTCATAACCCTAAAACTACTTCAGTGTAAAACTCGAACATTTACAGGAACATAATAATAAATATTTGAAAGCTACTGATGATAGAGAATTGAAAAGGACAGCTAAAATACAGCAGTATTAGGATAAAACGCAGCTAAGTAAGATAAGGTAACCATTTAGTTATTACTACACAGTAATTCTATGGAGAGAAATGTAAAACAAACCTGGGAGCAAATAATACACACAGGACTAATTTCTGGAGTTTGATGTCATATAAAGAAAATGCTGGAAAAGTCCAACGGCAAATGTAATCCTCAAGCACTGCTGAAGTTAAGAAGGCAAACGGGAAGATGGTTACACCGCTACAAGGAAGGAACTGGGAAAACAAAGCTTCGCTTACTCTCTTTTAATATAAAACTAATATACAGTAATATCTATACTAAATAGTACTTACTTTATTCTTTTGATTACAAAGAATTAAATAAATACTAAGTGAATGGAAGATATCAGACCTCCCTCTTTGTCTTTTACAAACCTAAGAATTTTGTGTATAATTCATTACCCGCTCTCCACTGCAGAATTCAAACTGATGTGCTTAGCAGCAGGAGTAATTTGTGCACATCAGAAGCAAGTTACCTTTTGCTGTCATTGCTCAGATGGTAGGAGCAGATATTAAGCTAATTCATACTACATGAAAGCAAACAGGTTTTGAAAAGAAATTCTGTAGATAACCTCCCAAAAATTACTTCTAACTATTTTAAACAGAACTGAGTAAATCACTGACTGACATCAACCTGTGCCTTTTTGCAATGCAAGGTGAGACTGAATCTTTGCAACGGGATATAATCAACTTGGACGTGCCAGCATCAAGCTGGCCAAGACAGAAACAAAGAACCTGCACTGACCTTAAATGACAGGATGCTATAATGTTATCACATAACAAGAATACTGGCACTGACCCAAGAGACAGTTCTTATTTTGGAATTCATTGATTTAGAAATTAAAAGAAAGAAATTAAGTTGGGTTTTGACCCATGTTAGAATAGATCGCTAAATTTCTTTCATAACACGAATACGGTAAGACAAGATACAATTTTGACTAGGATATCTTTTGCTGTTTTAAAAGCTCTTCACGAGGAGGTTTGGTCAGATAAAATGGCACCGCAACCTAACACACAGGTCTGAGGAGGCTTTGAGATCCTTTGTGGCATTTTTGCAGGAGAACATTCCCATCCCATGTGAAAGGGCAGGACAGGCGTAAACCACAAGTGGCTCAGAAGAACCCAGTATTAACAGAAGAGAAAAAACAGGACAAAGAGTTAAATTCTCAAAGATCAGAAAGTTCTGAAGCGTTTGTAGGGTCATTCAGAAGAGAACATCTTGTTTAACTGTCTAAGGATGAGTAAAGTAAGTTCAGCTTTCTGCTAATATTCAGACGAGGCAGCACTTCTCTTCTTGGAAGCTTACTACCTGGGTGTATGTCCCTTCCTTTTGCCCATACCCCAGTGTTGATAGCAGGATTTTGACTCCCCAGTAGCAGCAACAAGGAAAGCTGGTGTAGACAAGCTGCCGTTCCTTTTCAGCAACCTGTCATACAGACCTGTTACTCATCCTTGCACAACATACGTTATTTAATTAATATTTAAAGAGGCACTGATGCAGTATAGCAATATAGATACAGAAAGAAACTTCCTGCTTTGAAAATTAGTATTTGCTGAGAGGTGGTGAGGAAGGTTTCGTTACATGTAATTATCAGTTTGATGTATTAATATTAGAAGCAGGTTATTTCTTTCATGAAAAATCCATTGTTCTTCAGCTGTAGAGTGTTTTAATAACAGCTGAAAAGAAAAAAACTTTGCTGGGATTTCTGACAACTGAAATCTTTTGTGCAAAGACTTTGCTTTCCATACAGTTTCTATACTTTCATGTTTTGTTTATTGCCAGCTCAGTCATCTAGGTCTCTTGGGGGATCACCCAACAGGCTTCTGTGTCAGCTGAGCTTTAAGGTTTTGGAGCTTTTGAATCCAAATAGATTAACAAAGAGTTGAAAATCTGGATGTCCATATTTCAGACATGAGATTCCCAGTATCCAGTGATGCAACATTTTGGAGCAGAGTGGTAAATAGGCAAGTCTGGGTCACGGCTGCTTCTTTTAACAATGTCCACATATTACTTTATTCTGAAGCCGAATGAAAGCAAATAAAATCCTCAATAAAACATATCTACTGTAACTGCTAACTTGCTCCAAGTTCTTTTATAGGCTTTTTGAATACAGAAAAATACACACAGGCTTCATTGCTACTGAAATAAAATTTAAACTAATATACAAGGTGAAATAAATTTCAAGTGTAACTGATGATACAATCTATCTTTTCCTAAGGAAAAAAACATGAACCGACACTTACACTGTGTCAAAAATCTAGCTGGAGTAGGAAAAATGACAGCACCAGTATCAGCAGAGTTTTCTCAGCTTCATAGAATCATAGAACAATTTGGGTTGGAAGGGACCTTTAAAGGTCATCTAGTCCAAGCACCCTGCAATGAGCAGGGACATCCCCAACTAGATCAGGTTGCTCAGAGCCCTGAACTTCTTCCGTTCAGGGACATCTTTCCTAAGGCCCTTTGTTGCGTGGGCTCCCATGGCTCTTGTTCCATAAGAGGCTCCCATGGCTCCCTGACAGCAACCACAAAATTTGAAAACAAAAGAAAAATCAGAAACACATCCCACGAAGCTCCTGACTTGGCCCTGAACTTCTTTTGAACGTATTAGAGTAACCATGGTTGAGAGAGAAGTAATTTATTTATAATAAACACTTGCACTCGAAACCAAGAAAACCTCAACTCTCTTAACTAATGGTTTCTAAAAACGCTTATTCAAACTGACATATGCATGACAAGTTTCAGCTCAGTACGATTTGAGGAGGAGGAGCTATACCGCCCAGAAAAATGGTGTTTATGACAGAAATGACAAAGGATCATTCATCATAGGGTTTTTCTATGTGGAGCAGTAATAAAGCCTAAATAAGACTGCACTTCATTAGTAATTTATTTCACAGATCACTATACATACACAAATAGCATAACTCTATTACATTTTTATAGTGCCATTCATTACAGTGCTTCACATACTATATCCACATGACAACACAGAAATGCAGCTTTCTCAGTGCACGGAGAGGAAACTCCTCACAGCCAGAAGAACAGGAATAGGAATTCTCAGGTGAAACAAGAAAAGAACAATATAAAACAACAAAGCTGAACCCTCAGAGATGGGCAACTAACTCAAAGAATAGTTTTACACCATTTTTGCTTGCCTGATGCCCCATTTGATTTAGACATTAGAAATAACACAGGGAGACTGAATACCCTTGCCTTATCCAGTCAGAGAGACCAACACCAGAGACTCCCACCAGAGCTCCCTGGCTGGAATTCTCTCTCCCTCTCCACTTGATCCTTAAGCACCACACTGGCCTTTTCCACTTGCCACAGGAAGGAAAAGAGTATCAGTTCAATTGCCTTCGTCAATCTGTATCTGGGATGCTACTCTTTTAGGCACAGCAAAGGACATATTCTCAGGTATCATGAAAGGGGATACAATTCCTTCTCTACTAAGACCTCCGCAAAGTGAGGATTCAGGGCTATTTCACTCCTCACCAGAAAACAATCCTCAAAACTATCACACTTAGAGGCCATTTTCATTAATCTTCCAAAGATGTATGGAGACTCCTGCCTTCCAAATGCACATTAAAACATGGTATACTGCACAAACCCACACAATACTGTGAGAAGATGACCAACAGAAGGACACCTGTAAATGTCTCATGACAACTGCTTTTTTTTGACTAGTTTGCCCGCAAAGTAATAGTGTCCAGCCATGTAGTGCTAGGCCTTTGAAATAACACCTGCAATGTATGCACTATGCGAACACTTTCTGAAATAAAAATTAAAAAGAAATGCATTACTTTTAACGCATAAGGTATAATTAAATTCAACAAACATTCTCTTGATTTTCTTGCCAAAAACTCTGCTGTAAGAACCCTGATAAGAAGGTAAATGGTTTGTCAGTTAGAGAGCCTCCATTTTTAAAAATAAATTTTAAAGTAAGAAACTTCTAAATAAGGCCACTGTACTTGAAATGGAATTCATGAACACTGGGATCTTTGATGGCTGGAGAAAAAACATCATTTTACCTAGCAGATTTTTTTTTATCTCTTCTAATAAATTAACTAGAAAGAGGGGGAAAAAAAAAAACAACACCTGTCTGGAAAATATTTGCTGGCACGAAATTAAAATCTGTTCTGTGGCAAGGAAAAAGGTTCTCTGAAAATTTGACAATTCTGACTTTGACTGCCTTGTGGGAGCTTGAGAATAAATACATTTACATAGTTTCTCCTAGGGTTCTGGTTTTAATGTTCTTTTTCAAATATTCCATTATCAAAGTGCATGATTTTAGTCCACATCATACAGTATCTCATTTGGTAAGAGGCTGAGTAAACGTAGCTCCACACAATTTTTGTTTCTGTTTTTGTCTCATATTGCACTGTTTCCCCCTGTGTTACTAGGGTAAACACTAACAGTTTAAGAAATGAAACCATGGCATTTAACATACTGATTTAAGATGCAGGTCCTAATCGGTCACTTAAGTGACCTGCATTCTCTAGTTATTACATGAAAAGAGGAATACTGACCATCTGCAAAAAATATAATGCCCTGTTTGGGTAAGTTAATGTGTCTGAATTAAGTACATGAGTATTCCCCCTTGAAATTGGTAAGACTGTTTAAATCCAGAAGTGAGCCAAGTGCGTAAATGAAATTGTTTTGGGCTTTCTTTGCTATTTCAACGGCTAGACATGCTGGGAAGATTTTTTGCTTGCTCTAAGAAGCCTGCAATCTGACCAACAAATGCAGGAAGGACCAAACATTGTAAGAAACAACATGAAACTGAACTTTTATTTCCACCCTGTTACTCCTCAAATCAATCTCCTCAACAGAACTGATTAACAACCCACATGAGTCTACAGCTGTGAGCTCTGAACAAGAAGTTCCTTACACAAGGTGTGAATGAATGGATTCAGTGCACTGGAGCTGAGCAGGTGCATACCTAGGCATGTGTAAAAGGTGAGGAGCAGAGGAAACTAACAGAACTAATATTGACCTGGACATTGCTGGCAGAGTGCCCAGGAAGATCACAGATGAAAAGAGACTCAACCTAAATAAAGTCTTGAAGATGAGAAGTTTATCTTCAACACCACAGGCAGAAAAGCTAATTAACAGATTTCACAAGTTCAGAAGATCTGCTGGCCAGTTTCCTTTTAGACAGAGCAGGGAGCTGCAGAGTTTTCAGAAAGAAAGGAAGCAGGAGCTGGTTGATGCTTAGATAAACTTTACACTCATTCTACATCTAACAGTTTTACCTAAGAAAGTACAGAAATTTTCTTATTATTATATTTTCCTGGAACAATTCCTAGTCAATCAAATCAGCCTATGCAAACACACTGTAAAAAAAGCCTCATTAAAGAAAGAAATAATTGCATGATGCTACTTACCTGCCTGTCTACTTCTGGAAGCAAAAGCAGGAGGTATTGTTGAAAATGTTGAGGTAAAGAAGCAAAGGTGTGTTTATTTATTAAAGCCCTCAGGTTAGTGTTCACTAGAATAGATCCTGGTGTTTCTATGTCAATATCCTCAGCTTTGGTCCATTTCAAATGTCCTGGAGTAAATAAACAAGAAATAACTTTAAACATAAATAAAGGAAGCGAGTAAGAACAAATCTTCTTTTTAAATTTTTAGCTTTTATTGTATAATACAGTAAGCTCCAGAGAAACGGTACTCTGAGAAGGGTAACAGTCTTTTCTAGGTGTCTTAACAGCTCTGTTTATATTCCCTGTATTTGTCTCTTGTGCTCTTATGGGATCCATGTTCCAGTCATCATCACAGCTGACATGTCCTTACTTCCATCTCAAGACACCAACTCAGCTGAGCAGAAGCAGAAAATTTTCCTGTCATGTCATCAACATAATTATAAGCATCTATTTCCAAGCAAAAGGCTGCTCGATGAGGCTGATGTGAATCAATCATAGAGTGCTTCTCTTTCACCATGCTCCGCACCTGCAGTGCACTATGGCCTATGTAACCTGTCCCATAGCACCTACTAAAAACTACCTGTGTGAACAGACAGTGATCATACGGATGAGAATCTTTAATGTGTTAAGTTAGTGTCTGAAAGCATGCATTTTTCAGAATTTTCATAAGAACCTATGTTCTAAAATGATCAGCACACAGAAGGCAGCAGCAGGAATTATCAGAGGTTTAGAAAACAGGGTCTGTGAGGAAAAATACAAACCTGGGAATGGGTAAGATAAAGACGCAGCAGAGCAAAGGGGAAATACATAAATGGCTGATGCACAGGCATAAAGAACAATGTCTTACTGTCCACAGAGGACAGCAAAGGGAACGAGCTTGAACTCTTGTACAGTAAGAAGTATTTCTGTTAAGATACTGAGAAAAGAGAGCTTTCAACTACCAAGGACAAGGAAACATTGGATCAGAACCATCAGGAGGCATTACAGTCTCCATCAGTGGAAATCTTTAAGAATATGTTAGAGAAATACCTGTCAGGAATGACAGGTGTATAACTGATTTTGCCCTATGACTGACAAAGAAATTAGATGATCACTGAAGGTCCCATCTGGTCTCATTCTGCTACTATTTCTAGGATAATATTTAAAAGATACTTTTTAAAGTTCCTTAAGAGCAATTACTGCTACCTGCTTCAGGGTACATACATACTGCTACATTCTTTTTTTCCTCTCAGTCCTAGCATATTATGATACTCAGTATGGAAATGGAAGACGTGGGGAGTCCAGCTTCTAACCCCTCCCAGGAAACTCCTCCAGGTTTTGGTCTGTTGTACTTTCAAATATTTCAAAGATGCTACAAAAGGGGCCTTAATTAAATCATACACAGACTCCTGCAGAATCTCTAAAAAAAGCAATTGAAAAGACTGTTCCACTGCTATGAGCAATAATGGTATTTGGCATTCACATAGGACCTCTCAGCAAGGATTACAACTGACACATTAAGAAGAAAAAATATTTTTTACAAATGGGGGAATTTGGGCATACTGATTATTAGGTACTTCTCAAATATTACAAACTACTTAACAGTAACATTAATAAAAATAATGCAATTATGCTTTAGATTTTTTGGAAGGCCTATAGTGGTCTCCTCTGAAAGGCTATAACATCACCCACAAAACGTACAAATGAAAGACACTGCAACAGATTTGTAGATTCTGCAAGCTCCCCCTCAGCCACACACACTTGCAATTTACTTTCACTTTTCAGCAGACAATACTAACTGAGAGACAAGGATTACTTTGCACTCAGCACAAGATAACTTTTTCTAACACGTATTTCCAACATACTGTATTTCAGTACTGCAAAGACTCCATTACAAATAAATGAATGCCCTGTTACAAAGGACAACTGTATGGAAGAAGTGCTCATTTTCCCAAATGCATCACAAGAAACTGTCCTCCTCATCTGTTTCACCCACTCAATACAAATGCAAAAAGAACACAGTCCCCAAGCTAACACAAGTAGTATGATGTATCCAATTTTATATGTGTGTATGTATACTTCTTTCTTTAATCAATTCAGAATACACATCCCCATCTTCTAAGTGACTTCACACTGGAGTAACATTTTCCCCAGCTAATGTTTCACATCCTATGGAAAGACATACATACAGATGATTCAAATTAAAACAAGATATATGACTGCAAAGTCAGTGGCAGATATTTTAACAGTGTAAAAAGCCCAAGCCAGCATCAGAAAGACAAACCAAATTCTGTGTGTGCCTGGGTCACACATTTTCTGATTTAGTTGACCTGCTACCACTTGCAGGCTACTATAGCGTTTTTATCAGCTTGTGGAAGAAATTTGTATATTATTCCTAGGATAACAGGCCAGTAGGTCACTGTGGATGCCCAGTACAGCCATATCTAAAAAAACCCAAAATATGTTCAGAATTCTCTCTCCTGCACCCTTCCTGTGGCTAATTTAGGACCTCTACTGCAGGTCTCAAGATTGTAATGGAATTTAGGGGAGCATCTGTGATTAGTATGGAAAGTAGCTGTTCTGTGGAATCTGACAAGAGCATGCCACTACTGCATAGCTAATCGTAACTCTGAGAGGAGTTTATGACAAAACACAAGACAATGTTTTTTATATTGTTTTCTACAGAGGAAGACCTTTTGAATCCTTATACAGCTGCTACCAGAGTTTAGGATATCACTGTCCAGATCAGAAACAGAACCTATAAGAGAGAAACTCAAGCTTACAACCTTGGAAAAGAAGAGACTAGTCTCCAACATAGAGAATTAACTATGAAAAGGATGGGGGTACTATGGTTCTACATGAAAGTATAAAAATCAAAATAGCAAAAGGATAGAAATCACATAATTGGCAGAATCAGTTAACTAAAGGAGAAAAAAAATCTTCTTTAATGGGAGTTCAGAAAGTCTATGAAACACAACATGCAGTGAAATTTGGGCAGACCAACAGAGTTTCAGAAAATCAAACAATGTCTTCAACTGAATCATGCACTATATAGGACACTGGACCTGTTCTAAAAGATGCTGAACAACTGTTCCATTAGTATCCCAAGAAATACTATGTCGTAAGACAAACATTTCAGCAGTTACAAGAACAGAAACCCATATACCCTACACAAAGTTCCCTGCATACCAAGTCTGATGTCCCAAAAGGTCAGAGGATTTTTTCTGAAATCCACAAAAAAAATCTAATGAATTCACTCTACATTCGGTGCCATTGGCCAACAGCTGATTAAATATGTGGGGATGGGGAGGAATGTATACATCAAGTCATGTATCTCTGTCTTAAATGTGGAGAAAACTTACAGTAAATAATCTAAAATCGAATGTCTCTTTGCATAGTAAAAGTTGTAATACTGAAAGAGTATTTTTGGTTTTCAATAATACCATTTGATCAACATAGAGAACTAGTTATCCATCTGAGACTGATGAATAATCTGCAGAAAGTTTATACATGAAACCAAAGTACACTTTCACGGGAGGCTGTGATACAGTAAGGCTTGTAGGAAACAGTTCACTATGAACTGACATATTTAACAACCAACCTATGATATTTAGGAAGTAAAGTACCTCCAAGCTATTTCACAGAATTGTTATATATAAAAATAGAACTAGGCTGGATCATTAACAAAGAACAACAATCTTATCACCACAAATACAGACATTAAATAATTTTTAGGATGATTCAGCCACTACAAAAATCTTGTTTGCTAACTTTTCCAATATGGCCACAACGCAAAATACTTCTCTAAATGCTTCAGCAGTCTGCTGAATGCAAAAAGTCCTTTGTAAAGATAAAGAAACAGTTATGTAATTATTCTACATTACTTTAGCCAAGACAAGAGGCTTAGTGAACGCTACATTTTCTGCTCCTTAGGGAACATTTCCAATTATATTTCATGCAGAGCAGGAAAATCTATCACATGGACCTAGTAAGAATTTACTCTTAGCATCTCTTCAGAGAAAATTCTTCATTAATTACAGATCATCTTCCATGAATCTTGCTAAAAAACACAGAAAATAAAACCAGAAACTGTACCACCTCAAGAGATGTAGCTTCAAAGTAATTAAGGATCCAACCGAAGAAACAAAGCAACCAAAGAAAGAGAATCAACCAAAAATTCTATGCCAAGTCTCTACAAGACATGGAATAATGCAAATGAAGAAAGAAGATTCAACTTCTAATAGGGCAGGTATGTAAGCAAATATGCTGTTATCTTTGGGAATAAATGCATATTAGAATGCAAATAAATTTACCAGGAACAAAGAATATTTGCTACACCCCACCCTCACTCCTCCAAAAATGATAATGCAGCAATCAGCAGCTAATTGCTACATGACCTCTATGCCTGCAGTTGCTTAGGTCTGTCAAACTTTAAAAAGAAACTACCGAAAAGCATTCTGGGGGAAAAAAAGTTGCCCATGGATTCTCCAGGTAGCCAGAAAGATAGATGCCTTCTTGAGAAAGGGCCAGCTGCTGAGTTAGAGAAAGAGTCAGAAAAAACAGAAAAACAAAACTCTTAAAGAGAACATAGAGTTTAGAAAAACATCAGTATTACAATTAGAAGTAAGATATTTATTTTAGTCCTACTCACCTAAACCAGATTTTTTTAACCTCTTTAAGTGCTGGCTTGTTTGTTTTCCAGTTGGAGACTTTTGCCCATGTTTCATCTCTTTATCAGAACCATCTGCTTCACCATTTTTAGATTCAGATCCTTAGGAGAAAATAAAAACTCTTAAACATGATACCGATGCACTTGTACCAACAATCCCCCCAGCACCCCACATACTGTAAAACAAAAAAAAAACCTGACATCTACTTGCTGAAAGGCAATGAACATTTCTGGTCCCAACACAATTCCTCATCATCAGAGGAAATGGAAGTAAAAGCTCAATAAATCAATTAAGTGCTGAAAAACTAAAGTTTACTGAACACTGCAGTCAATAGAAATGTTCACTGATCTAATAATAATAATGTTTTTCTATAATGCCCAAGACATGTCTTTAAAAATATTTTAACCTCAAGTTGTGGAGCAGTAAAGCAATCAAAAGGCGAAAAAAGATCACTTCTTTCTGAAGAAATATTTATAGAAGAGATATGCCTGGAAATACAATTGTCAATCTGTGTTAAACATAGACATAGAAATCTCTTAAAATGAAGCAACTTAACCACCAGAACTAAAGGTCAAGGTTATGCTGCAGTGATAAGCATGGTAACAGAAGAAAAGCTAAGAAAAGGATCTGACTATTGCAATGCAGAATTGAGACACAAATTCACATTCACAGAGAAGCTTGCCTTCCCCCCCCCTTCCCTTTTTATGGCATTGAATACCAGCATGTGGTCCTCCATTAGAGTTCCAGAGCCAAACAAAATGTTACTTTGCATTCCTTTAAAGCTGCTGCTATTACCTATTGTCATTTAACTGTGTGCCTTCAGCTCTTTATTAAAGAAAAATCTCCACCCTTGCGACACCAGATTTGATAAGGAAATAAAGACGTTAAACAAAGCCACCAAGTGGAAATATTTCAGCAGTTCCAAATTCTGTATGTTACACAGCTGACTCAGAGCAAGGCTCTGTGACTAGAGCTGATCTTGCAAACGGTCCTTTAGCTATTTACCTGAAGGTGAATCCGACTGCTCATCAGACACCTTTAATGGTGTCAAAACAACACGAGGAACAGTCTTGTTTACCATCATTGAGACTCCATTTCTTCTTTTCTGCTGTTGTCTTAAAGCCTACAAAAACGATAACAAAACAGAAAAATGTAACAAAAAATAATGCTTGCAAGTGAATTACATGAGACATTTCTCTACCATTAAACTGAATCTCTTAAAATAAGCATAATTTACATAGCTACTGCCTTGCCAGACTTCACGCTCGTCCCCTTTATGTCATCTTCCCTTAAAATACAAAATCACACTTTTGGTTATAAGCAGAAAGAAGATGCACCTTAGATCACTTTCCAATGCAGTTTTGACAACAAAGAAGCACTTAACTGTTTGCTCTACCTTAACAGCAACCCATGATAACCCATGGAATGTGAAACAAAGACTTCCAAGTAAAAAAAATGTAAAATAAATGTTTCAAAACCAGAATAAAAATATATATGTCTGCACATCTCTCGCAGGTGCATCCTCTCCAGTATACTGTTCAGTCAATCAAGTTAACACAGAGTGTCATCAGTATGTACAGCATGTAAGGACTACAGTATTGATGCACTCACTCAGCCGTGAGTAGTGCTGCACAAAATCACTGAACATGGCAGGAATCATTTATTTTTGTGAAGGGAATCAGTCCTAATCTTGGAAACCTTGCAGCACTTGGCTTCTGTCTGCTTGACTTTGGGCATTAACCTTCAGAACACGAACATGATGATGTTCTGGAAAATCCGAGGAAAAATGATACAAGAATAAATCTCTAAAAATGAGAGTGCTTTGTGTTTCATAAATGGATCGAATACAGAGTTGATAATGTAATACAAAATATTTAAAGATTAGAAGTAGCAAATACCTGCCAGACTATTTTATATGGAAAACAATACCGGATTCAAAAGATCTTACAACATACAAATATGAATACTTGCCATTAATACATTTGCAATCATTAAAATTCTGGAATTAATCAGAATGGGCTGGGCTTAATACAGATCTCCCCTATCCTCCTGTCTATTTTTCTCAAATCTTACTGTGCACTCTCTTTTTATAACTGTGATTTGTGTTATGATCTTGGGGGGGG
>Ga0065711_1032425_pt1 | contig 27371 bp, 14 predicted proteins | sample Hoacrofraction12_FD_59098 | JGI IMG/M metagenome (GOLD analysis project Ga0065711, IMG submission 59098) | Hoatzin crop microbial communities from Cojedes, Venezuela - Epithelial fraction 12 v2 (version 2) | ecosystem: Host-associated > Birds > Digestive system > Esophagus > Crop | place...
GGGGGGGGGGGGGGAGTTAAGGCAAAAAAGCTCTTTACACTTTTAAGGCTTGGTCTTTCTATTGTCTAGAGGAAAATTAATTCCATAATTGCAAAGTATGTCTCTCGGTACATATTTGGATCCATAGCAGTTACATATGGAAAGAGACATTTCTAATGAGTAAGCTGTTACTACTGCTTTCACTCACAGGAACTCTGAAAACAGACTCATGAGAATCATAAAAGATGCAGAGTAATGGAAAATCTAAACAAAAACCTCGTGTCGCAGGCTGACATGTTCAGGCATGAACTCTAGGCCAAGGTAATGAAGTTGAGAAGAGAGTTTAGCAGCTGAGAACCTGCCTTGTGTGCTGCACCCCCAGCGATACAAAATTGCCATATGGCCCCTTTAGTCATCTGCTTAAACAAAAATTACTTGGAAAAATATGTTCTCAGACCTTTGTCTTAGGTCTGTCACAGGCAATTGTGTGTCCGTTGCCAATTAATAACATCTATGATAAGGTATTATGTGCTGTGGAAGTTTAATAGTTCTAACTGCATTTGCAGCTCTAGTACAGAGACTTCCTGGTTTGACTTGATGATCTTAGAGGTCTTTTCCAACCTTAATGATTCTATGATTCTAAGAGCTTAATGGTGGTCAGGACCTTAATGTTTGAATCACGTGCTAAAATACTGTGGCATGTGCGTGTAGAAGGTCATTTGATCGTTACGATTGCTTCTGGCCTTAGAAATCTGGTCATTTATAAGCGATCAAGCAGAGTATCTGTAGATTGGCATGAGAGCCAGGAGGCAGAAGTCAACGTACTCATCAACTTCAATGGCAGGCGATGCAGTCAATGCAGCACATCTCGCCGAGATGTTACTCACTTGCAATACCATCATTTTGCTGCTGGAATGGACCTGGGGCCTTTAATCCAACGTTCAGGGCTTGTGACTTTTCTAACTTTAGGTGAAGGATGCCTCTGAATATGAATTGTTACTACTAAAACTCTCCACAAGTCATCAAGTGAGAAGCTATTTGAATCAAGTTTGACACCTTCATTTAGTTTTGCTGACGTTTTACACGCACGGTATTCTTGGCAGCTGAACTTCTTACTGCCTGAAGGCAACTGGCTGGGATTAGGTAACGGCTCTGTTCTGGAAAACCCACGGTCTGTCGAAGGCAGAAGAAGAGTGAGTCAGATCTCTGACGGGCTGGAAGCCCAGCCTGTTTGCTAGGTGACATTTGGCCCCAGAAGAGGTTGTGGAGCCCAGCATGTGGATGAGTAGCAGGGAAAAAAAAAAGAAGAGTTGGAGGGAGAGAAGGGGGCACTGCTATGTTTCAGGGGGGTGCTGGAGCCCACGCTGGCATGGTTTACAATAAAGGGGTGTGAGTTGCTTATATATACCGAGGTGGGAGAAGTGAGACGCAGCAGTGAGTGTGAAGGGGCCCTGGCTGCTGTTTTAGCCTGGGGAAATGCAGTGTATTTAGGCTGGAGAAGCCGCTTTCTTGGGAGGCATTGGCAGGGATTTGGGTACAGTAACTACTCTTCTGTGATACGGAAATGAGCATGCTCAGAATTAACATGTTGATCTTAAGCTGTTACAGTGAGAGGAACATATGTAACAAAATACACTGTATTTGATAATCAGTGCTAACATTTTCCTCCAGATCAATACATAGCATTGTAATGCATTTACTAAGCTAATTCTTTGTTTGGTGAAATAAACATCCAAATCTCCTCTGATAACAAAATGAGAACCTTAACTGGTTAATGTGTTGTGAGTTAATTGGAGAAAAACTATGACACTGCATTTCCTTTCCTGGCTGTGGCAGCTGTGAGAAGCTTGCTAATTATCAGATATGATTAATTATCGCATATGTATATCGTAATAGGCTCCAAGATGGTTTTATATCTATCTCTATATGTACAGGTGATCTGCTACAACTGGCAGGAAAACAGTTAACAAATAGGCTACTAAATTTAAGTACAAGTGCCTATTCTTGAGTAGTTTTGTTACATGACTTTGTTACAGGACCAAAAATCCTATGTGATTATTTACAATTTTGTATGAATGATACATGGACTTATATATATGTTTTTCTATTTAACATGAACATTATTGAGATTTGAAAGTTCCCATTAATTTCCTTCCATGTGTTTCCAGACTTGAAAATACAGTGTTTCATGCGAGGTAGAGGTGAAGGTGCCAGTTCTCTGTGACAAAAAGCCGATACCTTTGGCAGAGGAGATGGATAGAAACAAATCATATCAATGTGTCCAACAGTACTGTCCGCCACAGAATAGGAAACAGTTTTGAAGACATCAGTATCTTTAAATGTGTATGACTTCTTGTAATGCAAAAAACATGGTGGGTTAAAGACCTGGTAGTTACTCTCTTCTCTCTTCTCTTCCCAGCTGCCTTTTCCTATGAGCTCAGTTATGCTGGAAAATTGTGTTTGTCTGTTTTGGCTAATATTTGAAAGTTCAGCTCAAAAGCTATGAGTGAGGAAGAGAGAGATCCCCGCACAGAGTAAGTGATGAGGTTTTATTTCCATTAGAAGCCAGACTGAGCCACCCAATTGCCGAGCCATCAGAGAACCTGTGCCCACCACCAGCCCTCTCACCAGTGGAGGCAGTGGCGTGGCTGGTGCTGATCATTCCCCAAGCTGCCGCTGGCTTAGCTGTCATCTCCTCCCTGGGATGTTCCCACCCTTTGGCGACCTCAGGCTGCCTTAGGCTGGGCATGTTCTGCACCAGCACGGGCAGTAGCCGTGACCGTTTGGCGTTGAAAAGCAGCCAGAAGCGGTTGCGTTAGAAGTGATCCTACGGACGTTTGGCATCAGTAGCCGTGGCTAAAACACAGAAGAAGGGCTGGGAGTGGGACCCAGACCCAGCAAGGCCTTTCTCTCGCCATACTGTGGCGTTGAGTGCTTCTGCAGTTTGCATTCGCTGTGATACAGAGCCCCAGCTCTGGCAGGGGGGACAGAGAGGGGCCACAAGTAGACCACAGCTGGATGGCTTGAGTAAATGACAGGTACGATATACACATCTGAAATCACTCCAGTAGAGGAAGACATTGAATGAGTTCCCTGTTTTCGAAGTGCTCTGCTTAACTGCTCTGTCAGTATCATTGCTTTGTCCCTTGGCTCTGCCTTACCTGTAAAAAGAGTGGGCAATCCAAATCAAGGAAAGTGCTCATGGTGTTTAACCCCAGGCTACAAGGTGGTAGAAGAGCTTCAAATCTTCGGTGTTCCCCGTTGCCTAATCCAGGTGTAGCCCTGCTCAGGGTTGGAGATTCACAGGAGGCAGCCAGCTGTTTGCCTAGTGCTTGCATAAATCCCTGCTGGGAGCTGAGCAGCTGGAATGGCCATGCCTCTGCCCTTTTACGGGTCTGGAGTAACCTGCCAAAGGTCGCATGAGGAAGCAGGTCGCTCACTAATCAGCCTTGCACCTGAAGATCACCTCCAGCTGCTGCTTTTACAAAAAGCTGAATCCTTCACAAAGATAACAGTACACTCCCAGCGATTACTGGATACTGAAATTGAATTGCTATTAATGGTCAGCTCTGTGTAAGGTTATAATTAATTAACTCTGGGTGGGATATAGTTCGCTTAATGTCCCATACCAATAAACCTTCTCTCCTAGAGCTTCAAGTTGATGAATTTTCAGTCAAAAGTGAACAAAGAATCAACGTATTTAATGCAAAGCAGTTTTAAAATTATTAGAACAGTTACTGAAGTATTACATGATGACAGCAGAAAGCCACAGAGATAGTTGGTTGGAGCCCTGTCTTCCTGCGCACCGTGTAACACCTTTACCCCAGGCAGCCCTTGATCTAAAAGATAAGGGGCTTGTGGATATCTTTCAGCTGGTTTCTATATCGTAGAGACACAGTCTGCAAACCGTGTCTCTGTCTTGCCAGGTTACCTTCAGTGAGATATGTTGAAGCACCTCTGCTTTGCTTGTTTAGACTCATCCTAGGATGGATCAGGACGTCACAGCATAGGGTGCTGTTCGGACGTGAGACCACACATCTCCCACATAGCTGCAGTCCCGTTGATTCAAGGCAAATGCTGCAGCTCTTTGTTTCTTCTGTGGAATATCAAGAAAATACTGCTGCACAGTCATTTCTGCCTAAAATTCACAACGATTTGTTGTTCCATAAAACTGTCATTAGTTTAACTCAAAGAAGGATGCATTGTGTGCTGTAAATGTTCAAAACTGCTCTCTAGTGATCATTTGCTACTATTTGGTTGTGCAGAATGGTTCAGCAGCATTAGTTTCCTCCATGGACCTGCCACCTGAAAGCTTGGCTTTTTGAATTAGCAGTGGAAAAGAATGCCAAGTATCTTCTTAGAGATGCATGGTTTTCCTCTGATTTCAGTCCAAAACCAGGACACTTGGCCTCCCTCAATCACTTTAAAATTTCTCTTGAGACCAAACATTGCAAATACAAATTTGAAAAGCAGGCTTTTACCTGGGAATTACGATCATAAATGTTATAACAGAAGTCCAAATATGACCCTAGTGATGTGCTACCCAGAGAATTATGTAAGAATGTTTACAGTCAGTGATGCAATCTATCCACAAAATATCCTCTGATGGAGGAACAAAATCAACAGATGGACAGGCATGAAAGCAAAAAAGAGAGTGCCGTACCTCTTGATTTGGTAGCACAATAGTCCTGGCAAAGACTGCCCTACACACTCCTGACTCATTTCATTATTCTGCCCTATACACTTAGATCTTATAACACTGTCCCTGCATTATAAAGACAGAGGGACCATTAGATAATCTGCTCTGACCTCCTGTGTGTTGCAGGCCATTAAACTGCATTCGTTATCCTTGTATCGATCCTGAGGACTTCTGCTTGGCTAAAGGCTGTGGTCCAGAGAAGAGTGTGGTATTGATCTGAAGGCCGCGAAAGACCCTGAATCCATCATTTCCACTTCTATTTGTTAAAATATTATCCCATTGTCCCCTTTTTTTTTTTTAACTTCTAATTGGATTTTGTTTGTCTTCAGTTTCAAGCTTCTGGTTCTTGTTATGCTTTTCTACCCGAAACATCAGGACCTTTGAAGTGTTGCTTTTTCCCATGGAAGTATTAGAACCATAAGCAAGTCACCTCTTGCTCCTTTTAACAGACTCAGAATAAGAAACTTCATTTGTTACTAAAAGCTGTTTTCAGATGCTCTCAAATGACTTCTGTTTTTTTAACAGCTTCTCCAGTTTTCTTGCACATGTTTTTAAAATACAGATACCCAAGCTTTATATTTTGTTATTGGACCAGTCTCACTAATGCTTTATGCAGGTGCAAAATCACTGCCCATCCCTGATCTGCACTCCCTTAGAAAACTGCATGCAGAAAGATTCTCCTTCAGCAGAAGTAAATTTGAAATTTCATGTGGACTTTTATAATTGTATTCTGTTTTGGGGTTCTTTATTTTTCACAAAGCAAACTGTCAGGCAAAGTGTATGTATCAAACAAATTATGTACTTGAATTTCTTCAACTGGCCCTCCTTTCATGAAGTTCTTGGTTTTGATAAGTTCAGCGTTTCAATCAAGGTGGAAAAACATGTTGCAGAAGTTTCCAGACTCTGCTCCTTGCTTCTGATACAGCAATTGCACTAGTCCTCCTTACACCAGCGCTGCCCTGAGTGCTCAGTAATAAATGGTCGTCTGGGCTCTGGGCTTTTTGAAGTCACTGCTATGCAGCCCCATAGCTATTCAAAGGGGCCTGCGTTCCCTCTTCCTAAATGAATAACTGGAGTGTGTACAGACATTTTCCATTTGCAAAGGGCTCTTCTCATCAAGCAGTCCATAGCTCCTACATGACAACCCTTCTAATCTGCAATTTTTATTAGTTTTAAAATTTTGTCTTTGTTTAAAGTGTGCACCTGCTGAGAAGATAGCAGGCACAGCTGTCCATTTACAGTATGTCTTCAAAGCTTGTTACTTTGGCAAATTACCGTAATCAGCAGAACTGTCACTGGACTTACTGCCCATCAACCCAGGATAGCAAGGAGAGCAGTTCCCACCGGTCCCTCATATTATGTGTGCACTATGCTTAAACAAAACTGGCCTGTCTGGTGCCAGCTCCTAAAGGCAGAGCTACCAAAATAGATAAAGAAAATCACTTCTTAATAAGTAAAAATGGGGAAAATCTCTACTGCCAGCAGGACTGAAGAAGCTCTTAGACATTGATAAGGAATTGATCAGATCCAAACTTGACATTAAAGAGCACCATAGGCAGACATCAACCTCTAAGAGTAGAGTGTTGTTCCCAAAAAAACGTCTGCATAGCAATCACCAAACCCTAGAAGTCAGCTTTTCTGGGGAAGAAGACCACCTGGGTATTTCACCTGAGCAAGTTCCTGCTATGTGGGAAGACACTAGGCTAGAGCCAGGGCTGAAACAGGTACCCACCCCATCAGCTGTAGCCGCTGTCCATAACTTGTTCTCAACTGACACAAACATATTTGCATGGCCAGTACAGCACAATGCGTCTGCTTTATAGAGTGAGAGGCAGAGCTAAAAAAGGAATTAGGCATGCGGGGGATGTCAGCGCCAAGTAATAGGTCCTTGACCCTCAGAGTGGAGTCTGAAGCCCAGTGCTAGTCAGACTCAGCATTTGCAGAGGTAGGTGCCACACCAGAACCTCAAGCCCACGGGCTTAGTGGGAAGCCCTCTTCACCCGGACAACAGGACATAATAAGGACAAGGCTGAGACCTTAAGCCTGGGTTTCTGAAAGTGTCTATCCTGTGAGATAGAGCCTGGTGCAGCAGTCTTCAGAACAACTCAGCTTTGAAGTGAAGTCTTGAACTCAAAAGTGTACATCACACAGACATTCTGGTGACTAGACTTCATGCTATCTGGAGGCTTTTGTTTCAGAGGCGTGTTGCTCAGATGTTGAGCCCAAGCTGATGCCATCTGACCCTGCACCCAAGCTAATAAACCCTTCTGGAGTGCAGAAGAGCTTGTCCCTACGGTCGTGTTTGCAGCCTCCTTCCTTCCATCGTGGGTGGCGTAGCAGAGCGACAGTTGCTTATGTTGCTTTTCTGTCTTCCTTGCCCCAGCTCTTCCTTTTTGCCCCAAGGCCACTAGCCAGTTTGCCTGGAGCTGCCCTAGATCTGTCATCTTTTATGCAGTGGTATCTCTCCTGCTTTCCAACACTTTAGTTCTTGGAGTTCTGAGCAAAGACAGCTCCATGGTTCTTCAGGGGACTGATTGCAATCTGGCAGAGCAGTAGTGTTTACTAGCTGGACTGCTTCCATGCAAAAGCATCGCTTCCAGACTGTAGCATGGAGCAATGCAGGTGCGCTTGTGCCGTGTTTTCCCTGAGGGAATAAACTGGTGCTAAGATGGTTCTGCACAGAGCCATATGATCTGTCTCCACCCGCAGTGAGGTTAGTCTGTAATCCAGATAAATTGCCAGTAAGTAACAGAGCAGAGCTGACTATATATCCGAAGTCCTGCACAACTGCATTTTTAAAATTAATGACACTGAAAGAAAGCAACACTTCGGCATTGTATTTGATAGACTGTAGGGGCTTATTTGACCTGCAGAGGAATGAAGACATTTAGCACCTTACCGGAGCAGACCCTGAATCTCTTGGTATTTGTGAGGATTTAGTATTATACTTACAATGCACTTCAAGGAAAATAGAAGCCAGCTGATACTTATGGTTGGCACATGAGGGCTGTGATTTAATGAAATTTCCTCCCTGATATGAAAAGAGGCTCCTGGAAGTGGAATAAACTGAAATACCTATGTGTAATGATCCTGTCAGGGCTAGAGAACAGGATAGCGTTGTTATCCTGTAAGATTTGCAGGTTACATTATATTTCAAAATGTGTCTTAAAGATTGTTCTAAACACATTTCCATTTCTCTGATGTTTGTAAGTCAAGACTAGTATTTTCCTTTTTCTCTGATGTATGAATGTGGATGATCTAGCAAGGGGTCAACAAATGCCATAAAAGTAACACTAGAACCCTAGCCTCATGGGGTTTAAAATGCCAAGGCAGAACAGAGCTGCAAGTCTCTTCTGAATAAAAACTGAGTACTGTTTTTCTGATCAAATCAGCTGGGGAACTGATAGGAATTTGGTGCATTTTAAGAGCTGACTTCCTACAACAGCTCATCAGTCGCCGTGCAGGTGATTGGATATGAATCTAGTTTACAAGCCCAGACAGAATGCCTACCCTCTAGACAGCTGCTCTTTGTGTTTCTCTTTTTGCACTTCTTGCTTCAATACACTATAGGGAAGGTCAGGGGAAGATATCCTTTCTCATCAACCCGTTAAATTTCCAGGTGATTTCTTTTTTAAGTATTTTTACATTAACAATGGGATGCTTAAACCTGATATAGTTCATAGAAAACAAACGAGGAATAAGACTTTCTGCTAGAGCCTTTGGAGTGTATTTTGAGCAGTGCTTTGCTAGAAAGATTCTCAAATTCCCTTATTTATATTCTTTTAGAAAAATACAAAAAATACTTCTCTTGGAAGCAGAGATAACTTTACCTTGTCTGAAATACAACTCTGGCATATGCCCTGTGGGGGAGATGATAGCAAGAAATAGGAGGAAGGACAGAGAAGGAAATTTCTTGGATTGGGTCTGATCAGACCTATCGGCTGCAATTAACTTGTGTAAACACACTCGATATCCCTTTTATTAAAGACTCCCATGTGCAGGCATGTAGTCGGTTGCAGGAAGGATACTAGACGTAGGGAAGTTACCCTGAACAAAGCTGTACAACATCTGTGTCACCCAGTAGTTATGGTTAATGCTGGCGAGTAAGGGGGAACATGAGAATGGCCATGTGAGATGACATCAGAAGTCTGCCGTGAGCAGCCCTTAGGCTGCAGCAAACACTTAAGGAAAGTGCATAAAATCAGACTATACTGAAAATGATGCTTTCCCTGACCATTATTCCCAGGTCCAGCACTTTAGGGAACTTCCTGAGAAGGCAGCAGCATCTAGACTGTCACGATGAGCCGCCGCCTCTGAACTTAGCCTGCACAAACTGAACTCACCTGCACTTTTGGCCACCTCAGTGTTCTGGAACGACAAGTTCCACAACGTAATTACGCAGCGTGGAAAGTACTTTTCTTTGAAATATGCTGCCTGCCTGGGTACAAATGTTTTCTTTGCATTAAGCTGTCTGCTAAAACAGTAAAAATGAACAAACGAAAGGTCAGATGTGGTGTCCCGCTATAGGATTTATCTCCAAGTGTGTTAATGCTGCCGGTTGATTTGCAGGTGTAAATCACGTATTTATGTGGCGGTGCTGTTCTTATTCCCCAAAGCCCTCTAGAGTGTATGAACGAGCTGCTGTGTTTGAGCTGCAGTGTGCGCAGTCAGAGGCTTCCGATTCCTTTGGGAATTCAGCTTCAGCTATAGTATGAAATTAATCTCTTTCAGCTACTCTGGTTGAGCAGGTGAAAAGTGAAAATAATTATCAAAGCTCTGTGGCCTCTAGTAATTGTGTGAAACCTCTGATTATGCCTGCACTGCAGCTTGCTAACATAGTTTGCAATTGTCTGATGGCACAGTGCTTAAAATAGATAACAGCACTATTTTGCTCTTGAATGGCTGGGAAGCTGCAAAAAACCAGGTAGTCAATCACATGCCTTTGAAAAGCCCCTCATTTCAGTGCAAGCATTGAATGAATTGCTTATTCAACATATCCAGTGTCCTCCTGACATGTCCTGGGTAGCTGGGGATGCAGGTAATTAGGCTCAGTGCCCTGACTGTCTTTTTAGATGGAATAACAAGAACTGATTTTGCTGATACTACCTACGCTATCAAGAACACAGTATCTAACCTAGCGGGCTGGCACCAAACCTTAAATGGAAGCTACCGCTACTTTCTTTCAGCTGAATAGCAAGGATGGCTAAATACAAGCTCGGGCCTTATTTCATTGCTTGGTGAAAATTATTAATAATCTAGTGTCTTTACTTAAACCTTCTCACTCACCAAGTAATCAGAATAATTCGCAGAAAAGTCAATGACTGCTTTTTCTCTTTTTTCACTTAGTCCTTTTTTTCCTTTTCTTTTTTAAATGTTCATTACAATTGAGAAACTTAAAGATGCTCAGGAAGGTAGATAAGGAAACACCAGTTCTCACACAACAAATATGTAAGAAAGTAGTAATGAACAAACGTTAGCAGATACATTCTGGCCTTACGTACAATGGGCTTTGTTCCAAATCAGTCTTGATGGTCCTTTCGTTGCTGCATCAACAAAAAATAGTAATTACTAGAGCCAGTAAAGGACCTGGATGTCTACAGCTTGGGCAACTCACCTGAGTGGACTCTGGAGACCACAGCTGGAGGCTCACACTCCTGCCTGAGAGATTGGGTTGTCTTTGAATAATGATCAGACAAACCTACCCCGAGAGCTGACCTCCTCAGCTTTCAGGAGGAGATGATTAACAGCTGCTAGAACAGCTTGGTATCCAAAATCCAGGAGGTGATTTCAGTCTTGTGTTTCTGACCTTGCTAGGGCCCTGGGAGGATGCTTGAAACACTGGTTGCAGGCCCAGAGGAGAGGCAGGATTTCAGATCATCCTGCGGTCAGATGGATTAGGCTTGTCCCAGGCTCAGCACATCGTGTGCTGAATACCTAATTCTGCTCTTTTTTTAGCAGGTCCTGGGCTTTAGGAATTCCACACACAGCTTGGCAATGCCCAAATTCAATCTGAAATTGAGATGCAGCTGGGGTTCAGGCATAGATGCTGAGCATTCCCAATTCTGTTGCATCTGAGCACTCCTGTGTGCTTTGAAGGAGTCACGCTGAAAGCTACCTAGCAAATTTTGGTTCCTAGGGCACTGGAGGGAAATGTTGACTGATTTGGAAGAGGAAGTTTCATCCCACTGCTACCTCCAGTGGGGCATCCTGGTTGCGCTTAGTCCAAGAACAGCAGGTATTCCCAAGCATTCAACTCATATAAAAACATGGCTTTTTGTGCAAATCACAGAACAAATGAGTCTGCTGCCACTGGCTGGTGACTGGTGACACTGATTCAAGGTCAGAATCTTCTTGTCGTTGCTAGAGATTAGTACAAATTATTTACAGGCATGAAATGTCTTTGCTTTGCTCAAAATTTGTTGATAATTGTCTAGCTGAGGATGAGGAAACACATCTTTTCTTGAAAAGAGGCTTGTATTATCAGTCTTGCAAGCATGTAGATGGATTGGTTAAAGCTTCTGCGTTCCCCTGGAAATTGGAAAGCATGCTAAGGACAAATTACTCAGCAAGTACATGTGTATGTACAGCGAACTTAGCCACATCAATCATGGACATGACTAACTGAAGCTCTCAGGGTTTTGCTTTTCTTATGCTGTCTGTGTAGATGTAGTATGATATAAAGTAAGATTTGATTCATGAGGACGCTGATATTTAGGATGACTGACTGTCAATCAGTATCCATTCTGGAAATCAGCTGTTGCTGGAACGAATTTGATGGAATAAAAGGTCTAAGTGTATACTTGTCACTAATTTGTCCTTCCTGGCCATTTTTATAGGTGTGACACTGGCATTTGAAATGAGAAAGCATGTTAATAGTTCAGAGGTGAAAACAACGGTTGATGTGTAGTATACGGTAAAAAAAAAAAAGTGCAATGGGCAGCCTTCTCTTTGCCAAGTAGTTTTGATGAAAGTGCATTGATAGTCCATCTGTCCACCGAACAAGGTAACTCAGACTGAAGTGTGAAAGGCCCTGTTAAATCACAGGGAAGGACAGAAGCACACGCTTCAGCTACTGTATTTAAGTCCTTTTAAGGGACTGAAACAACTATTCTATTCCTACAGAAAGATCAGACTTGTACTATGCATGTCACGCAGACAGAGGATAAATACAGCATGCTGTGGACAAGAACTGTGGGGACTTAAGCGTGCACTTTGTCTGGTATATCTTGCTCATGCACTCTGGTTTATACTGTCACCAGATCTGAGTTTAGAGACGGTGTTCAGGTTTTTGTCCCTTACTGCAGCATGGAGTCTTGTTCTCCTGCTGATTTTTCCAGATACTTCCCACTTCAAGAATTCCTTGCCCTCTTAGGGCTTCCAATGTTCTGTGCTCTACTTGTAGCATGCCCATGACACACCTTGTCATATTTTTAATAACAGAAATATTTGCATTTTTTGTAAGTGGATGGGATACTCTGTCATTCCAAAGTAGACACTCTTGGCTTTTGTTCTGTGAGACTCTGAAAGACACAAGGGATTTGATACATTGCACAGGACAAGCGTTTGAGAGCTTTTCATGTCATTCATGTCTGTTCACCCTTTGTGTTATTATTGAGACCAATAATGTTGAAACACCTCTTCTAAGTAAAGGCATTCCCTTTTCTTATGGAAGTACAATATGTGTCTCTGCAGAGTATTTAAATACACATTCTCAGAAAGGAGCTTGTTGTGTAATTGTGTTTTGCAGGAAACTGCCTTTTATGAGCAACTGGACTTCTCTGTTCAATGTATTGTTCAATGTAACTAGTCATGGGCCCAGATTCAGGCATCTGATTTTGATCAGCTGGATGTCAGTAGCATAATTAAGTAAAAGGATATGACTAACTTGATTCTGCTGGACTTCAGTCTTTAAATATACTTGCTATTTGTTGTCAGCTTGACAAGGAAGTGACAGGAAAAGAAAATGGAGGTGGAAGGAAAGTTAGATTATTTATTAAATGTTTGGTGTGACTATGCTCAAGGTGTAGTAATTGTCCTCGCTGTTCATTCCAGTCTCTCTGTCCCTTGCCTTTCAGGAGTTCGCTGCCAGCTGAGCTGTTTGCCTGGATGCTCTTTAAATCTCTGGAATGATTTGGCTTAACAAAACACACGCATTCTCAAATCCAGGTTATAGTAATTTCAGACTTTCTTTATCACACATGCTGGTTTAGGAGTTCCTGCCCCTGGGTACAAAAGGATTACTTCGGAGCAGTTGCCTGGCCGAGCTCTCAGTGCAGCTCTGTGAGTGCTTGGCAGTGTGGAGAGAGACCAAATACCTGAAAGTGGGAAGAAAAGAGAAGCAGGAGCTTCTTGGGACGGGATTGCTTCTTTCAGAGGATCACATGGAGCCCAAGGACAGGGCTAGAATCCCATGGGCATTATTTCTGCCTGCCAAGGGGCTGCTGATCTTTCTGTAGCCCTGCTTTTCCTTCCCATCTTTGTTTTGCAGTTCACCAGCACCCTTTTAATGTGATGATAAAACTTTTTCTGTGGATACTATGTATACCAGACCATAAGATATACTAGGCTTCAAAAAATATCTATTTGTGACATGTTTATAATTTGGAACCGTTTTTAATCTTGATCATTTTACTGATATGGTTTTGAGCATGACATGCTAAACAATTGCCTCAGCTTAACATTGGAGAAGAGTGAAGGAAATAATTTCTGGAGTCCAGAAAGGAGTGACAGGCAGAGAAAAAGTTTTCTAAATTGGCTTTGCAGCAGATGAAAAAAATGGTCATGCTCAAACTATCTCCTAGACTAAAAGTGTTAGCATTTTGTTTCAGCAAAACCTGGCTTAGAGAGCCTTCTCCTTTCAATTGACACAGCTGAGCGAGCTGTAGACTCCTGTGGGGCATGGGCTGAGGGACCAGATGGCTGTGGAAGATGTGCCTTGCCTACCCACTTCAGAGACACAGCCACCATATACAAACCCAACTTTTCTCAACAGCAGACTATATCTATAATGTGTCTTAAGTAGTTTCGTGTAGCTGATATTGGTGTATGCAATAGTTTTATGAACCTGAGGCGATTTGGCTTTTTCATGCAGCTTCTTGTGTTGCTCAGACAAGCACAGAGCTGCCTGAAAGGATCCTCAGGTATTGCTGTGTTAGAGAGGAGTCCTGAGGTAGCAAAAGATGGTAAGGCTGTGCTGTAACACAGCACTCTTTATGGCATGCTGGGCCAAAGACAAGCCTGAGTGTGTAGGAAGTAGTAGCAGAGTGTTGGTATTACAAATCTTTTAAAGACAGTTCCTATCAAGAAAAAAATGTTTCCCCTCATCTTAATTATTGTAAAATGCAGACTTGGCAGCATGTATTTTTTGTCTTGGCACTAGTAAATCAAAGTTATGGGTTTGATTCAGCAACATCTTGATGCAATTTTTTGGCCTAAGGAGATTGTTGCTATTTTTGTTTTGTTTTTAAATAAAGGAGATCAATCTAGATGAGCATAACAGTGCTTTCTGGTCTAGGAGTATATGAAAGAGTCATTCACTCTTACTGATGTTCTCATTTATTTTATTTTATATTCTCATTTAACTCATTTATTTACAAAGCATAAAATAGCTACCATAGCAAATTTTATGCAAAGGAGAAGGGCTCTTAGAACTGGTCTTGTTTCCTATTAAGTGTTAGTTGTTCCATGACTTTCATTTGTAAATTAAATGCAGCATTAAAACCATCCATTATTAATATAAATAACTTTTAGATGAAGTAGATAATGTTATACCAGTTACTGGACCAAAACACCTGTAAGCTTTGAAGCCGAAAGCATCTCTAAGGCATTGACAGTTTTAGTGGCTTTAAAAATTTCTGCTTAAGTTCTGACCAGTCTTAAGCCTTCAGACTTCCAAGGCAGCCATTCAAAACCAAACCAGTCAAGTCATCATTCTAGTCAGGTGTGTCAAAACAGCCCGTACTGATGGAGGGTGCAAGGAAATTCATATCCACCAAATGGATTTCAGGTCTTGACTTTGACCCTTCGCATTTCTAAAGCATTGATGTTATTAGAACAACAAAAGAATGACAGTTGGAAGCAAAATTGTTTTGTTTGTCCCTTTCAGGAAGAGAGTGCTGTGCAGATGTCACGTGACTCTGTGAAAGGGTGACTGTTTAGACTATTAATTGATGTCTGGTTAGATCACGCAGTGTTTGAAAGGAGCCTCTGTGGAAGAGAATTTAAAAACCAGATACCTTCATAACAATAATTGAGGAGCAGGTGGAGAGACCTGGCTGGGTCAGGTATGGACTCTGTCATTGCTTCATTGCGTGACACAGAGAGATACTGATCTTGCTAAAGCATTTTGGAAATCTATTTATGAAAATAGCAAGATATTAGTACTTATTCATGCAATGCCCTATTTGGGCAACCTGGTGCAGGTCACATTTGGATATCTTGAAGCAAAATCTTCAGCCTGTCAAGCGGAAATGCACCTGGGAAGGCTGGTGCAGAAGAGCTGCCAGACCAGAGGAACAGCCTGGGCAGAAAGCCTCACACTCCTACCGCACACAGGCTCCTGTTAGCTGTTCACGTCCTGATAAGATGATACCTTTCTGGCTGAAAATGGCTTGATTTTCATTCCTCTACTTCTTGGCACTTGTGTGGCCGTCACTTTGGAAGGGGCATCTGTCATTTCCTCCAGCAGTCTACAAGCCAGACCTTGTTTTCGCAGTCGTCTGGTGGATGCTCCCAGCATGAGCAGCATGTCACCTTCTGTCAAAGAGCAGGCAAGGAGGGAAAAAAAGAGACACAAAGAAGGAATAATCAATTAACAAAGCAAAAGGTTAAAGGCAGACAAAAATTGAGCAGGAAAGAAGAGAACAAGGAGTTCCACAAAAAAAGGAAGCAAGTGAAGAAAAGACTAATATTAATGGAGGGAGGACAGTGAGTCCTATTATGCACCTAAAAGGCAAAGCACACCTGTTCACAAGGCTTTGTGGTTTTTTTTCATATAGAAGGCTGGCAGTTGGAGATGAGCAATAAAGTCCATCCTCAGGGAAGATCCTCTGAAAAGTCTTGACCTGCTGCTATCAATGACTGCAAACATCATACAACTGATCAAATAGCAACACCACTGCATTTGCCAGGGCAGCCCATAGCTCACTTTGCCCAGGAAGTCTCACCATCAGGCTTCACCTGCTCTGGTGCACGGTGGTGTAAACAGAGGAGAAATGTGGTTGTTTCAAATTATCCAGCCTAGTCTGGAGCAGGGGTAGGGATCAATCTGCCAAGGCAGTTGAGAATCCTTCAAAGGAGACACAAGAGCAGGTCTCTCTGAAAAAGTACAGGCCATTCTTCAAGCTCATTAAATAGACTTGTGTTTTATCTGAGCTCCCCATGACATAATGTAGCTGGTTTCTGATCTTTGCCATGTGTAAACCTTGTATGAGTTTCTCGTAGCCTGAATTCTGGCTACAAGTGTGGTAAAGTCTATCAGATTACTGCTTTAGGAAAGCACACGCAGCTAAACTTCATTTCTCTGCTGAGCTTTTAAAAAGTGCCTCATCTCCATTTAGTTATAGCCACTCTAAGAAATACAACCCACCATCCTAAAAGTGTCTTCATCTTTGAATATTCATAGTTTTGTTCCAGTGAACCATTTAGAGGCATGTTACAAAAGGTGCCCTATACCAAATGGATTTATGGTTGCTTTTCATTCCTAAAAAACACCTAAAGTTGTGTTGCAACAAAAGATGATGGGTTTCATATGCTCTTGCACAAACAGATCTATGCAATATTATAGCATTATAAAAGCTACTAATTGCATGTAAGGTGTTATAGTAGGGGAGGGTGGGTGTCTGAGAGTGGGTAAGGGTCTTGTTTGTCCAGCCAGGAAGCAAATGTGTATATTTGGTTTTGTTTGCCAGGAGTCGTAACACCTCTGAGCTCCTTGCTGTGCCTGTGAGCACACACTGCCCATCAGCCACTCATGTGACATGTAAAAGGAAGCTTGTTGAAGAGGGACAGTAACACATGGGAGATTATAATAATCATTTAACTGAACATTAGAATTTTTGCCTATGTATGGGTCTCATCTTCTGGAGGGACAGTGCTAGCACACATGTCTACCATACCATCTTTTTCCTCTTCTTCACACCAAGTCATACTACTATATTCCCCTTTCTAGACACTAGATCATGTTCCACCATGAGGAAATGGATGTTGTGTAGCAGGAATCATTTAATTTGAAGAGACCTGGGCCCAGAGCCACGGGCAGCATTGGGAGGGTACCAGCCAATGCTTGTGAGAAAAGAACAGCCATTGCCTGTGAGTTCCTGGCTGTTGCTGCTGTTGTTCAGACAGAGGGACAGAGAGACTGTAGCTGTAGCTGGAAAGAGCCTGAGGAATCATAGAATCATAGAATGATTTGCACTGGAAAAGGCCTTACAGAGCAGCTAATTCCAAAACCCTGCCATGGGCAGGGACACCTTCCACTGGACCAGGTTGCTCAAAGCCCCATCCAACCCGGCCTTGAACTCCTCCAGGGAGGGGCATCCACAGCTTCTCTGGGCAACCTGCTCCAGTGCCTCACCACCCTCATAGTAAAGAATTTCTTCTTTATACCTAGTCTAAATCTACCCTCTTTCAGTTTAAAGCCATTACCCCTTGTCCTATCACTCCATGCCCTTGTAAAAAGTACCTCTCCAGCTTTCTTGTAGGTCCCCTTCAGGTACTGGCAGGCTGCTATAAGGTCTTCCTGGAGCTTCTCTTCTTCAGGCTGAACAACCCAAGCTCTCTCAGCCTTTCCTTATAGGTGATGTGTTCCAGCCCTCTGATCATTTTTGTGGCCCTTCTCTGGATCCGCTTCAACAGGTCCATGACTTTCCTGTGCTGAGGGCTCCAGAGCTGGACGCAGGACTCCAGGCGAGGTCTCACCAGAGTGGAATAGAGGGGCAGAATCCCCTCCTGTGACCTGCTGGCCATGCTTCTTTTGAGGCAGCCCAAGATATGGTTGGCCTTTTGGGCTGGAAGGAGGGTGTTGGTGAGCACAAATGCCAAAATATCTTGATAAACCTCTGGCTGGGCTGATTAGTTAACACCTGGCAAAAGAGACTGTGCTGAGATACTGGACTTGCATGGATAGGAAGCTTTGCTCCCAGATGATCTTGAGAAGCTGTGTATCTGGCAGCCTGCTGGTCCTGGGAGCCTGCTGTCTCTGCCATCCCCCAGCAGGTTCCTTTCTGCCACTAAGAAGAAATTGCAAGGGTGCTGTGTAACCCTTTGATATTTTATTCTGAGAACTAGCCCCTGCAGGCACCACGCTAGAATTGAGAGCTCTGAAAATTAAAGGACAGAGTATTAATGTTTTCTTCCTAGCATTAAGCAGTGACTTTACCAGGAGACTGCAACATGAACAAGGATTCCCAAGGACTGTTCCAGCTGGGTGCCCCAAACAGTCTGTGGAGGCTAAGCCACTGAGGAAGAGCTGTGGCTGGTTCAAAGTCCTGTCTGACACACTGGAGCAGTCATCCACAGCTCAGGATAGACCGTACATGGCTAAAGCCATTCAAGCATATATTAAGTCCAAAAAGACACTGTCCTTGGGAGGAAGGTGTTGACAAAAAAAGTGACAGGGAGCAAAAGCACAAACAACTGGTCCCTTGGGCTCCCTTAGGCAAGAGGGGCCCTCTGGAAAGTGATGCAGTTTTGACATTTCCTTCATATTCTATATTAAGCCCCATAATATTTAGTCTTTGCCCTGAGTAACTTTTTATGACAGCCTGTGCTCAAGGAAATCTTTTATCATCATCGTCTCTAAAGGTAGCTTCCATCTTTTAGAAGAAAGCACAAAATACATAAATCCTAAAACTACCAATGCAAAAATGCAATTAGAAAACAGACCTTGTATATAGTTGGTGGCCATTTTTGATGTCAGCATTGTGGTTTTCTACCTATTCCTCATCCTGAGCTTTGCCTTCAGCACAAAAGTTTCAAAATTGCCTTCTCCCTTGTCGCCACTGGGGAAAAGAGGACCTTTGCAAATCCTGCCTGTGGTTGTGATCCACAAGCTGAGCAAGTATGAATTAAAGGAAGTGTTGCTCAGAAAGAATTACCATAAAACATTTGTGCTTGTTCATTGTGTCACTTGAGGAATGTGTTTTACATAGTTTTTACAAAAAATAATATGAGACACAAAGGGGCTTTGGACAGCAGCTAAGACACGGGTCTTCGCCCATCCGCGGGTGAGAGGGTCTGCTTGTGGTCTCAGCTCCGTAACAGTGGGCTCCCATGTTCTTAGATGATCCCATTTAGCACTCTTTCCGGTATACCCATGAAGGAAGCCAGTGGTTGGAGTGGAGACTGAATCCTAGCCTGCTAGTTAGATGCCCTGCTTTTTCAGGGTGGGCAGTTATTTCAAACAGTTCACCAGCTCCCTTGCAGAATGGGAGCATGGGACAGTGACTGTCCTCTGCTGGTTTGTGGCTAGTGGTGATTTTATGTTCTACCATGCACGGTCCTCTCCGGCTGTGAGCCCTTTCTACCCACAAAACATACATTTCCCATGCTCCATGTCATTGTTTTTCCTGAGTGCCTCTAAAAGGTAGTTTTTTTCTTGATACAAAGGAAAAAATCCTTTACCAACAGCTATATGTTAAAAAAATCCAAAAGATAGTTTATTTTATGGTATGTTATTTTATTATTTGTTACCTAGGTGCTTATAAATCTGATTTTCCCATTTCATATTTTTCCTGCACTGTAAAGTTTGGGGATCATTCTTTGCTTTTGGTCTCTGTAATAGAAACAGACATCTGCCAAAGTGACACCAGTCTATCGAATAGGTGCTAACATCAAGGGATTTACTGGGCAAAGGAATCCTTAAGCTATACATAAAAACATCAGATGGCGGGTCTGGTAAAGAATACGCTGACTTCAGGGAAAATGTTATAGAACTCTTCAGAGCCCTGAGAATGGCCAGATCTGAATTATGCTGATACATGTCCACATTACTATATTATTGAGCAAGATAAGGATAAAACAGGAAAATCAATCATATTCAAGCCATCCAGAACTACCAAATACATCTGCAACTGCATTAGTCAAGTATTTTTTGTCCATTTATGTAGACAAATACTTTGGCTTGAACATAAACAAAATAAAAGTTGTGGTTTTATCACTGGTCAATTTAAGCTTTGATGCAGACATAATGGAACAAAAAGGCACAATAGCCTAAGGCAGCACATTTTGTCTGAGAAGCCAATAATTTCTTTCCTTTGCGCCTGAGTGAATGTTTGTTTTGGGAGCAAAACATTATTTTACCTGGAAACAAAGTATTTCTCAGTGTCTTGGCTTTGATTTTAATGCTGAACATATTTTTAGGAAGAATGCAGTTAAAATAACTGTTCTGGAAACAAAAATAGAATCTCACCTTTGAACATTTGCTAAAGTGAAATGTGAAAATCTGAATATGTAGGAAGCTTCTATGTAGCCAGGGTGTTTTCTACCAAGAAAACTTTAACAAACCCCCCAAATCTGGCCGTTTGAAAAACATTTAATGTAATCCTACTCCAGTTACGGAATTTTAATCTATTTCTAGAGGGAGCTGTGCTATATAATTCCACAGTTCACTAGGATTCTGCTTCTTATTCAAGAACACTCACTGAACCAAAGAAATCTAGGCTTGACTCAAACTAATTAAGCTTGTGAGGATTTAGAAACAGCAGTCAAAATCTTGCCAGTAAAATATTCGATGGGAAACAGTGTAGAACCTCAAACTTCTCTCTGCAAATTGAACAGCTTTCCTCGGAGCTCCAGCTAGAAGTCTGAGGCTTAGGGGATATCTTTGATTTAAAGACGGATTTTCAGAGCATAAAATGAAAACAAAATGCTTAGGGACCAAAATATTTTATAAACTTTTCCTCGTTGGCTGTGCTGAATGTCTGAACACATTAACGGCTGAACAGATGATCAATCTGCAGACAGAAAGCTGAATTGCTTTAACCTGGCCTGTTATACACTCCTAACTTGGTGCCACAATAAAGCAAAAACATATTACACTAAGCTAAATATATAGGGTTTATTTCTCAGTTGCAATGAGTGAGAGACATGCAGACTGTTGGTTAAAATCCTGCAGATGATGAGTCAGCTTCTCAGACCACAGTAACTCAGTTGTTTGCAGTTAGCTTGATTGCCTGCGATAGTCTGACTGTACCCTTGCTAAACAATGAAGCACCCAACAGTCTCGATTTTTCATTCTCTGAGCGATCATATTGCAGCTGGCACCGCATGCACACCACCTGGGTGTAACACAGCCCAATGGTGTCCTTCAGAGCCGTCATGTCATCCCATCCTTTCCATTCCTGTCTTCTTTCTTGAATCTTGAGTGAGGTGGGAGGGTTTCAGTCTGGCAGATTGATATATTTTTACATCTACACTGAGTCAGCCTGAAAAGTCTGGAGCACGTTTACGGATTAGCGACCCATCCACTGTTAAACTTGCTTGTGAACTGGCTCTCCTCTCCGAGTCTGCATGATGTTCACCAGCACATGCCAAGGGCGCAAGCATGGCCAACCCATACGTGGCAGGATTTAGGCTCCTTGGGATAAATCTGCTTCCTCCATATAACTTGTGCTGCTGCTGGGTTCAATCCTCATGAAAAGATCCCTTACTTAATAAAACCCACACTGGCCCTGTTAGGATGTAAAAATGTACTAGCTGCAGTTGACTTTCTGAGGTGCATTTTTGTAAAACCAGGTTATTGCTAACACTGACATTGAATTTTTCCCGACTGCCCAACTCTCACACAGTGTGCTGCACAGCAGGGTGGTAAGAGATGCTCAGAGAATGAGGGAGAGCAGGTTCCAGAGGCTAAAGCCACTCCTGCTCAAGACTAATCCCACAGGATATAATTTTCTGCCAGTGAGAAGTAAAAGGAGAGAGGATAAGGCACAGAGCCAGGCAGCCCAATTCAGTTGCCTGAACAGAGATGTCCAGTGACCTCTGAGAGGCCGAGGGTACTGAAGAGATGTGCATGGGGCTGCCAGATACGACACAGGACCTCTGGAAGTCTTGCACTTTAACAGAGAGGCAGCTGGAAGTGGGTTGGGACATTAGACACCTCTATTCAGAGAAGTGAATTGAACCCAGGATGCTTCCATTATCCTGAGAAGAACATGATGGTGGAGAGGCATTGGGACTCTTAGTAATAGGCTTTGTAGGATATGAGTTATGTCAGAAGCTGTAGCACTTACCTGAGCCGTGGTATTCATTGGTGTGTGGCACCAGGAATCCCTCCACTTTCTGGTGAGAAAAGTTCCCCGGCTCTGGGAGGAAGAGGCAATACCCATCCCAGGTTTGTCCAGAGAGAAAAGCAGCTGGAGGGGAAAATGGTTGGAGGCAAAGGGTCGGCGTCAGAGCTGATGAGTTTCTGCCAGAGAGCAGGGAGAGGAGTCTCAGAAGCAGTTGCAGATCCAGGCTGGCAGGAAAGCTTTAACAAATGAAGATCAGTAGGGCCTTGTGTGTTTTCTTCGGCGTTTACCTTGACGAGCTAGAGGTCACACGACATAGAACTCAACTTTCCATCAAAACCAGTATTTTTCAGTAAAGCCACCGCTATTGCTGGCTGCCTGGCCTGTGTTAGATGAGTTACTGCCTTGCTGACAGTCGCCACGGAGGGATAAATCATGGAACTGTCATGATGACTGAACACCCTTCTCAGATGCTACTGGAGATCCCAGTCTGCTCTGAAGAGCAATGTTACTTTGGCACCGTGACTAAATGGAAGTTGTGATGAACTATGAGACTCCTGAGTAGAAATTTACAAGCATTTTAACAAACTCTTCTTCCAGACATCTATGTTGCTACAGTTGCACCTGTTCTATCTTTAGTTATATCTGCACTTGGACAGACAGTGAGCTGTAAATTTGGATTTAAAAGGACTAATGATCTCATTCTGACAATATTTATCATCAGCTCCTTCTTCCATCATGAAGAAGCAATAAGTTGGGAGTGATTTTTTCTTACCAGAGATAGTCTGTGAATAGCAGAGTAGAAATACAAAGAAGACATTTTATCTTAGAATATATATTTTCAGATGATGCTGATGGATATCCTCTCTTAGAAAATGGAGATATTTAAAGAATTTTGTAAAGCAGGCTATTCCAAGACTGATAAAAAGAATAGCAAACAACTAATTGTATTTAATGAAGCTTTTTTTTTCAAAACTCACCGCTGCATTTTTGCTTCATCAAATCTTGTATCTAACCATATATTTCTATTGCACTTTTCAATACTTCTTTGCATATAGATCATCTCTGTAAGGTGTTGATTGCCCTCAGCACCAATCAATTTCCCAGTCAATAGTTGTAAAAATTGATACAGTAGTCCTACACCAGCTCAGCTGCTTCCTGCACAAAGATGAACCAATCCAGTTCCTGCTGAAGTTACTGGCGTAGCCTTTTTTTTGAATTTGATCAAACCTTTAATTTCATAGCCTATTGGACACCGAGGCTGTTCAGTATCAGACGAAAGGTACACAGGGGCCTTATAAAACTGAGTTGTTATTGATGAATAATAATGAAAGATTGCTTGTTAATCACCATTTGTTGTTTAGTTTCAGCAGCCAATGACATATTATTAATCCTGCTTTGAATGATTAAATCTAAAGATGATTCTCTTCAAAGTCTCCTCTTTCACTGTACAATAAGCTCTATTTGCCATGTTTTACATGAGCTGTTTTTTATCCTATCATCTGAAGTACTGAAAAAAATTAATAGCTTAGTAATTACTTCAGAATACGAAATTTCCAGTAAGTCACAGCATTTTATCTTCTGAAAATAAAAATGCCACATCTCTAATCCTTTGTTAGGATACAGTGATTTATTCATTCTATTGTTTTTCATTCTATCTTTTTTGAGAGAAGGGAAGGGAGTTTTTGTTTGTTTGCTCTTGAAAATAGACAGGAGGGTGAGCAGCACTTGACAGAATCATCTCAGCAGATAGATAACTGGGCCTGTGTGTGTACACCTATGAACCAAAAAAGACAAAGTGGATGTCTGAAAAGAAATTTGAAGTAGACCTATTGTGGAATGGTGTGGGATGCTTGCCACTGCTTTGTTTTTAACAGAAATTGTTCTGCCAAGTCAACATCATGAATAATGCTGTGTGATTAGCAGCAGAGATAACCATGAGCAGAGGGCTTTACCTGCTACTGGCTGATGGTGCCTGACAAGCCCTGTGGAATGGGCAAGGTTGCTAAAGGTCTTTGAATGAACAGACACCTTCTTCTGGAGTAAGAGAGGAGGTGTGCTTCTTGAGCCTAATATGTGACAGAGGCAAGGATGAAGAGGTGGAGACAGTACGACTGGTGTGTGGAAGGTACCGGGGGTTTATGCATGGCAGGGTTTTAGGCAACAGGTTCTTGCTTTAACAATCGTATTTTGTTACTAGACACAGAGGTATAGCTCCATAATACCAAGTAGACAGTGTTTACCCACAATATTTTTAAAATATTTTTTTCCCCTGGAATACTTTCTGAAATTTATTCTTCTATACAGTAGAGCATTTGCTTAGAGAAATGGAAAAGGTAGTTTCATCTATTTCATCTCTTTCAATTTAAAGTTCAGAGATGTGAAGAGAGAATAGGGAGCCCAAGCTTTTTCAAAGTCTGACTGTTTACCATAGTTTGAGGTAGGAAAACTTGGGTTTGATACCATCATCTGGGATTACAGGTGGGCAAACTGATCCTCGATCAACTCCATGATTTGGAAGTTCTGACATCATGTTTTCATCTTTCCAGCAAACCTTGTCATCTCCCACTGCTTACATGTATTAGCCATCAAGAATGGAGATGAAAGTCCAGATAGTAAGGCTTGGCTCAATTACATTTATGACAAAGCTCTGATTTCCACTTTGAGGCAACATCAATGTTGCCTCAAATTCCTGACTCTGGTCAGCTGTATGTGGTTAGAAGGGTTGCTTGCTTTAAAAAAGGACCCATACACAACTGTGCTGTGCTTGTAGTTGACTTGAATGATGAAACAAAACATGAGGAAGGTCTCATGCGGTAGAAACTTTTCGTTTTTTTGTTCTTGCTCAGTGTCTTTCATCCCTCTTACAGCTCTGATCAAGCCATAAAAATTGCTGTGTACATTTATGGCATGCTAACCTTCATACTACAACCAGGCCAGAGGATGGCGAAGTTCTCTCATGACAGCTGTGGCTAATGTGTTTCATTCAGTATTGCCTTCTTCGCTGGCAAATTATTTGTGGGAGAAGGGACAGAATGGTTCAGAGAATTGCTGAAGAATGAGTGAGCCTCTAGGTTACTGATATAAGCCACCTTCAATTAATAGTCACCAAATGTAGTTAGCATCCATATTGTTTTTGACCTATATGGAAGCCAGTTGAAGTTCTCTGTTCCACAGGAGGCTGCCATCAGAAATGACAGTGACAGTCCAGGGATTTCAGCGCACAAGGACGTAGCTCTTACGCAATGGGTGGACCCTCCAGTGCAAGTTTCAGGGCCATTTTTTGGATATTAAATCAAAACAAATCTGTCTTGTGGCTAGAATGCTTGAGCTGGCAGGTACTTCAGTGTAGCATCTTACATGGTTTCGAAGATGCGTGTAAAGAAGATGTGGATATATCTTTCTGATGGAGTCTAAAAATAACTGGTGGTTATCAGAAGCCCTCATCATTATTTGGGTATAAATTGGGAGGTGCCCAAGGTACTAAATCTAAATGACATCAATGCCTGTTGTACACAAAGGACTCAGATGCCCAGGGCACCTCCTGCAACATTTGTTAGACACAGTTAAATTTAGTGCTTTACAAGTGGTACACTTGTGGAAACATTCGGAATCAAGTAAATCTTAGCTGTTGCTTTTAAATGGCTTGTGCTTCTTTCTGTCTGATAATGCTGTTGCTCTGGTATTGTGGCTGGGTGGGAGTGGGAGCGCACAGGCAGCTCCCAGGATCTTTGATACTCCAAGGTGTAAGGAGTTGTTAGTGGAAGGTACTAAGTTACTATGATATAAAGAGTTTCTTTCCAGATTTCCTTGTCCCAGGCAATACTTTACCCACAGCTTGTTTAATTTTTCTGGTTTTGAGCATGACATAACCATGCTCGTCTCTTAACCACATTAGTGAGGTCTCTGGGCTGGATCTTTGGGAATTAAGTCACTCTCTTATTCTGTTTACACTGAAATTTCATTTACAAGGTGTATTTATAAAATCTGCTGGCATAAGCTTTTTGTCCTCTTTGACATTGTGTGTCAAACAAATATTCTGTAATTCAGATACACATGCTCGGTCCTTGTAGGAAACTGCAGAGAGTTTCAGAGATCCAGTCCTCTGCTAAAGGTTGTTGTACATGTAAGTCCTTGCTGATCCCCCCCAGACAGAATATGCCCTAACCTTGCAAGGGAATAGAGAGAGAAGTAGAGAACATGATCAGATTCACCGGGGCTGGAATAGCCTTATCGTGTGCTATTTACTATTCCACACCTCTGTCTGTGTTACAGGTCTGCAAAAAAAGAACTGTTGCCATCTGTGAATGTTGTGAGAGCAAGGACTTGCCAAGAAGAGAGAGAAAGATTGACAGTGAAGACAAAATATGAGCTGAAGCACCCACAATTGTTTCTGCTGTGAGTCCTAAGTGTCGATTTACAAGCCTTAGTGGTGTACGAGCCATTCAAATTTCACACTGAGTCTCTAGAAAAACATTGTATTATGAAACCGGAATTTATAAATATTCACAAAAACATATAAACAAGAAACATCAAATAGAATTTTAACTTCTAACTTTTCTAAGTACTTGTAATGTGTCTAAATGCACCTACACAACTTAGGAGTCACATGACCATTCTTTTCTCCTTGAAATGAAATGGTTACCAAATTATTCATGGCGAACTTCTCCATCCATGGTTCAAACAACAAACTGAAACCACCTAAATCAACAAAAGAGGAGAGGTAAAAGCAGTATTTCTTGCTGTCATGCTTTTGAAAGTATTGGTAAGTAGTATATGCTGTAGATTGACTCCATGTCAGTTTTCCCTTCGCAGTTCTCCAAATCGTACGTAACGCTGATCAAAGGAGCCATCAGTGCAATACCTCTCTGCATGGAGGTGAGGGGTGTGCTGAACACACATCAGCACAATGCAAGAATACAAAGTGAAATGCTAAATAAATGGTGCACCAGACAGCAGCTAGCAGAACTAAGTTATGGGATGAGATCTCTGACTGCTTAGTCCTAAATCACTAGAAAAAAGCCTTGTTTGGTTCTGTAATTCAAAATTTATCCTTCAAGAATTTAATGTGTAGGCAAATCTTTTCACTGAGCCTAAACCTGCAGGCTCTTAGAACGTACAGGGCTCTCTTTAGGTAACCTGTCAAGTTTATTTCTCTCTCCAGACAGACTGCCAACCTATTTTCTCTGTGTTCACATACCAAAGGCAATCTGACAGAAACAGGTGAAGCATGACGTAAAAAAGAGTGTGTATGTGAAGCATAGGCGTCCCTGTCAAATAAGAGGGTGCGGGTTTTTAATTGTGATTTTACAGAGAGTTTCGGTTGCCCCTTTCTTACAGGTGCGTTATCATTATCATTAAGCTCAAAAATCAAGTGTTTTGGTTTCGGCTGCCGCCGGCAACAAAAGCGCCACGCGGCCGCCCCTCCCCCCGCCGGCGTGCAGAGGAGAATGAAAAGAAAAAGG
>Ga0065711_1006255_pt1 | contig 27369 bp, 35 predicted proteins | sample Hoacrofraction12_FD_59098 | JGI IMG/M metagenome (GOLD analysis project Ga0065711, IMG submission 59098) | Hoatzin crop microbial communities from Cojedes, Venezuela - Epithelial fraction 12 v2 (version 2) | ecosystem: Host-associated > Birds > Digestive system > Esophagus > Crop | place...
GTCCCCCATGACCGGGAGGGTCCGGCGCGGGCTGCCGCCCCCCTCACCGCGGGCCCCGGGGCTCAGCCGGGCACCGACGCCTCATGGCTGAGGGGCCGACGGGGCCACCGGAGCCTCTGGCGGGCAGAGGGGACTCAGCAGCGGTTCCGCCGTGCCCCGGGCCGGGCCGTGCCCCAGGAGAGCCCCGCGGCGCGCAGCCGCCCCGTCCCCGCCGCCCTCAGGCCCCACTCGCCTTCCCAGTAGTTGCTGCTCCCCGCCGCCATCTTTGTTGTCCAACGTCAACCGCCGCCCGGCGAGACCGCGCCACCGAGAAGAGCGGGCCAGAGAGTCTTCCTGGAAGCGCGGCGCCCGACGGAATGGCCGGACCTCCGGCCGCAGCGCCCCCCAGCGGCTGGGCGGCGCCTCACCTCAGCGAACATGGTGCAGCGCTGAGCACAGACCCCAGCCCCGGCCCTGGCCCCGGCCCCGGCGTCATCCCGGCAGCCCCGAGCCCCCTCTACCCGTGGTAGGAAGAACGAGACAACCCAGGTGGACATCAAAATAGTTTTATACAGGTTACTGGATCTCAGTATACAGGTAAAAAAGAGGGCCCGGCTGCGGGGAGAGCCAGGCCTCGCCTCACGCCGCCTTGTCCCGCTTCCAGGAGAAGGCGATTCAAGTCCCTTTTAAAAATGTACATTTGAAGGCACAGTGCACGGACCGACACACTCCAGGGACAAGCACCTGCAGAGGACCAGCTCCTCGCCAGAACCATCACGGGCGTGCCTGCGGATGGACGGACAGACAGACGGACTGACAGCGACGGGAGGCCACTCCTGCCTTCCTCACACCAGCACCAAGCAGCCCCAGCCTGCTGCAGCTCCGAGCGCAGAGCCAGGCCCCCCACCTGGTCCTGCTGCGGCCAAAAGTCTCACACTTTGCAAAACATCACGAATCCACTCAGCTTAGAAATCCACCTCTATGCCAAGCTACCTGCAAAACGCACTCTCGGAGGGAAAGGGCCAGTTCCTAACAAGACTTATTGCTAGTGGGACAAAGCAAGGCCAGCTCAGTCCGTTACCTGCTGCCAGAGCACACAAAGCCCAAACAGAGCCCCAAGAGCCATTTGCAAACTCAACTTTAATGCAAAACTCCAGCTGCACCTCTTGTTAAACCCCACAGAAGGAGGAAAATGGTTAATGCTATTCTGTGCTGCAGCCCATTACACATGGAGAAGGGTCATGGCCCAGGACCAGACCCCATCCCCTGCTCAGCATGAGGAGCTGGGCACAGGCACAGGGATGTTCATGGATCCCGCAGAATGGAGGGAAGAAGAGCAGCTCTGTCACACCCCAGCGATGCGGGACAGGAGCCCGGGGAATGCTCAGCCTCACCTCCCTGTTCCCAGCACACCTCCCCAGCCAGATCTTATCATGTACTTCTTGTGACAGAACTCCCCCTTGGAAGAGGGAAGAAGGTGTACTTGTGCCTAAGGGTTATCCTTGTGCCTCCAGAGAGCTGCACAAAATCAGCACGCAGCTGCCGAGAGGACCAGCATGGCAGCACGGCCACAGGCACGTGGCTCTGGAAAAGCAGCTACCGCAGGCCGAGGCGAGGAGCAGCTCCTTCCCCAGGTGCTATGGGCCAACAGCCTTCAACAGGGAACCTGCTGTGCCATTCCCCCAGAGAAGACCAGGTTGGAGCCCTGCAGAACAGACCCCAAAGCACATTTGGGTACAGACAAACCCATCCCCACAGATGACACATGCAGGTTGCACTAGTTTTTCACTAGACCTCCCCAGGCTGCTGGAGAACAGATTAGCTCAGGGCAAACTAGATGCCTAAGATGGTGCTGCACCAGGCTCCTGCACCCCAGAGCTCAGGTCCATGGGGCAAGAATTAAAAAAAAAAAAAAACAACCCACAAACAAAAGAGGGCAGCAAGAAAATAAGTGCCTATTCTAACCCCAGCCTTCTGCCCAGAGAGCACAGGAACATCAGAGATGCAATAAAAGATTTAGAAATCAAATGTTTCAGCCATTCTTCCCTTCTGGGCATCCCCTCCATTCCCCACAAATCTAACGTGCCTTGTGGACGCACGCTGCGGCTCCTCTCCCCACCTTCCTGCCAAGTGCTACAAACCAGAATTTGGTTGCTTTTCCCTTCTCTTTCAGCACAGCCGTCCAGCCCTTCCTCCCGCGCTGCACCCGGGCCCCCGCAGCAGCGGACACAACTGCAGACATACAAGCAGGTGGAGCCCTTGCTACGTACTTCAGGGATGCTGTAGTAGCAGACGAGAACCAAGCCAGCAGGCTAATCTGATGCCTACCATCAGCAGAGCTTGATGAGAGGGTGTTTCCAAAGTGCTCTGATCAGTAAATAGTATTAGGTGGACAATGGCAAACGATGCAGTTTATCTTCAAAACTTAAGACTCAAGTTGGGCCATGGATACTCCCATGACCTCTCCCTGCTGCTCCAGTAATGCTCAAATACAAAGCAGTGGCCAGATTTCACTGTTTACTCCTGAACAGTGACGGACTTGAGCAAAACCGATCAGGTGGAGGCAGTAAGTGATTGCTTTTCTACAGTATCCACCACAATCAGTCTGTCCATTTGCCGAGAACAAACTCCAGTTGCTTTTCCAGACACTGCGCTGTTACGACGCTAACATGAGACCCCAAAGGCCAAGTCTGCTCCACAAACAAGCCACAACCAGGGGTGATGAGGATAAAGTTTCTTTCTTCCCCAGAAGTCAGAACAGCAGCACTGCAGAGCTGGCAAGTAATGAACTTTGTCAGAATTCACCACAGCTCTGACATACGCTCCTTTCTCCAGCTCACACCAAGAATGGATGTCATCTCCCGCAGCTTTCAGGACACCAAGTCACTGTCTGGAACTAACAACACACTGAGGCGCTCCACAGCCACTGCAGATCACAGCAGGCCACAGCATCTCATGGCGGGGAAAAGCTCCAAGGGAGCAGCTGAGAACCAAGTACAGTCTTTTTCCGAGGACTCCACGTTCTGCAGAGCAGCCAAGTGAAGGATCTGGCTTCCCCCAAGTACAGAGTGGAAATCAAAACAGGTAGAGAAACTGCTTTGGAGTGTTGTAACTATGACCCCATGCAGGTTTTGGGGCACTTTCCCACCATCTGCTCACTGTGTTGAGATGCTGGGGAAGTGCTAGGAACTCTGCTGGCCACCCTCGTAAGTTGCCTTTCAAACAACATCATGTGAACCTCCAGATCTTGACCCAAAAATGTAACAAGCCATGTCCTTAGCCTGAACAGAGCCTCCCAAGACCCACTGATTTGCACGCACATAGGAACAGAGCAAACAGCAGGGGGAAGTTGGGAGATGCCACCCGCACCTCTGGAGGACACATCCTGCAAGCTAATGTTTCACAACTGAACCCTGGGGACCATACCCCCCCCCACCGGCTCTGGTCCATGGGAACCCCTTTCCTGCCCCGGAGGTGTCAGTGCTTGCTGGAGTACAATGTTTCTTCTTCAGTGTCTGTTTCATCCTGGAATTCATGGCTCAGAAGGGACTTCTTTGAGCCAGTGGACATCATGCGGATTTCGTCCTCGTAATCGTCGTGGTGCTGCCGGAGGCGGTGGAAGCCATCCTTGTGTCTGTTGGACTTTATTGAGCAGACACACCAGATGATACAGGCGGTGAGGACCAGAGCAGACATACTTGCACCTGCAGAGAGAAGACATTCAAGTTAACACCATGTTCCCCCAGCCCAGAGGCTCCTAGGCTTGCCACCATCTCTCTTCCCTTCTACAGTCACAATCACTTTCCTCACTTCCCTGTGACCCTCCTCCTCCCTCCTTCGGCCACAGGAAACATGCCATGAGAGAGAGCTGCCCCAGAGCAGCACTGCACTAGCTTTATTTTCTGTGCTTGCAATCCAGGATAGCATCACTGAGCTCCTCTGCAGACCACTGGGTATAAACTCCAAGCCTCCCAGCAGCTGCCACCTCAATAATAATAAAAATCTCTTAACGCTTACCTGGTGCCACAGCACTCAAAAGAAACCTTGGGGTAGAAGCTAGACTTCCTAGGTCCCAGCTCTACGCACGAACAGGCTCTCCCCATTCCAGGCAGCCCAAAATCCGTTCTGAACCCTTCAGACCCCTGCAATGCTCTTTACTTCCTCCCTCTCTCCCACCTGCCAGCCCAGCATCACCAGACCCAAGGGTTGTTGGACCAGTTCGCAAGGACAAGCACGTGTTCAGGAGGGAAAGCAGGGGACGGTTTAAGTCTGCAGGCTACTTTTCCAGTTCAGTGAAGGGTCCCTGTCAGCATGAACCAGTACAGAAAGCAAAGCTCAAAGCTTTGATCAAGAGTGTCACTTTACCTGCAACAGTCACAACCAGCTCCCTCGGCAGACCAAATATCCTGTTTTCCGTGTCAAAAACAATGAGCACAGAGCTGGGCGCATCATGACGTACAAAGACCTGCAGAAAAAGACACGAGAGCTCAGACTCAAAGCTTGCACCTCTCCTACGTGTCCAGACAAGAGAGGCACTTGCTGACCAGGGCAGGACCAGGTAGATGCCAAAGACAAGTGCAACGGAAAGAGAAGCTACTGCCCAAAACCACCCTGCTGTCATGGAAATTCTTCTCCATCCATTCTATCAAGGCAGAAATCAGCTACCCTGGGCACATAATCAGCAGCTAAACACAGCCAACAAGGCTGAGCTCAAACAGGGGGGACAGTACATGGAGCGGGGGGACAATCTCCAGTACAGACATCCACATACCTTGACATGTTTCTGCTGGTACCCGTCGGCTATCGCATTGATGTTATGCAAACCTGGAGCCAACAGCACATGGAAATAACCACCTTCCTTAGTACAGACCCTCAAACCTTCATTAAGAACGATGGTAGCTTTAGAAATTGCCTTGCCACTCTTGTCTTGGACAAACCCATGGACTCCCTTATGAACCTGAAATAAAGCATTTCAAACACTTCATGTTCACATCCAAGGATATGGCACGTTTGTGACTAAAAGATGATCTAATCCTCCCCTCAAAATACAGCCCACTCTCCATCCCCGACTCTCATAATAAATAAAAAGTGTACAATACTGCAAGGACTGCTCACAAGGCAAACCAGCACAGATGTTTAACTCTCATGTCAACACATTTCCTGGTCACTTGCTCCCTCTGTTCACTCCATTCCTCACGCAGACTAAATTTTGACTGTCTGTAATTGCACAGCACCAATAAAAACACAAAGACTCTCCACACTGCTCTCTTCCTCTCCCCACTCGGCCCTTGTTGCCAGAATTTCCTTCCACAGACTGCGGCTCACCTCCACGAGCATGCTAAGGAGAGATTTCCTGTGGTCTGCCCACAGGCCAGGAAGCTGCCCTGCGCTCGGGAAGTAACAGCAGCTGGTATAAACAGTGATCTCAGGACAACGACCAAACGTAACGCTGAAATCCTGCAAAAACCAAAACCACAGTTACAACAAGAGAGGTGGTATTTGTAAAGCTTTGCAAAGTGCAGCTGGAGGTGGGGCAGTTTTGCCCAGATATCAGAACAAACATGCTTTTTAATGCTGGTTTAGCAGAGGTGGAAAGCCTTGTGCCGTGAAGAAGTACCTTCATGCTTCCCAAGTGACTGTGCCATTCAGAGCCACGGATCACACCGCCAGGAATATTCTCATCTGCAGGAGCAAGAACACAGCCGTCAGACAGACCTGCTCCTAGCAGCGTCTAGCAGTAGCTGACAGGGGGTTCAAGGCTTCAACCAAACGTACCTGACTTATTTGGACAGCCTGGCTGGCCCAAATGCATCAGTGGATGATTGTTTGCATACAGAGATGCCAAATGCTTCAGTGTTTCTTTGTTCTCGACTACAAAGAGAAAAGTGAGACTTTCAGAGCGCAACTCCTTATTCACTGGGGGGGCAGATTCCCATTCTACCTCCATGACCCTGTACTAAACAGCAACACACATTGTTTCAGAGGCATTCCAGGTTTCCTCTGACACTGAGGGGTGGTATCAAATCTGAGTTTATACTGGCTTTGGCAATGGAAAGGTTGAAATACTGTTGCAGGAACAGAAATGGTAAGTGTTCTGATCTCTAGCTGAATCCTGTGAGGTTTGATAGCTTTACTTTAGACTGTCAACTCCACATACAAAGGGCTGAACACAAAAGGCGGCTACAGAACACCACCAGCACAAAAAGCTCTTACACCATGCGGTCACATGAACTTCTGCAGAGACAGCCTGAGGGTCACTGTGCGTGCAGGGTCCCAGAGGAGTTAGTTATACCTGTCTGCGCCGGCTTATCATACGGGTAAGTGACAAGCAGAGATCCTCCATCGAGCGCAACAGAGAGGCTGAAATCCTGCTTCAATATCAAGCTCTCTATGATGGCTTTGGTCTCAGGCTCTCGCGTCCCCGAGTACCGGGAGTAATTGCCTGTAAAGCAGAACAACAAATAGAAGAGGGAACTGACAACAGTTTCCTCCGCTGTTTGACAGGCCAGCAGAAGAACATTGTTTATGACTGAAATTAAGCCCGCTGCATATATTAAAAGGTATTTGTTAGATTTCAGCAGATGCACCTGACATCAAGTAGAGCACCTAATCCACACTCCCCATGGGGGAAATTCATCTGGGAAGCTAAACAAACATGACACATCGCTGTTTCCCCAAGCTGTTTACTCTTGTGATGCAGACGGTTTTTCGTATGTGTTTGCTCTCCTCAATGTCACTGAACTGACATTTTCTTAAGAAAGTATTTGGGATGATCCCAGACAAACCTGGCCAGAGACCACACTTTGTCCCCAGGAAGGGTGGGCACAGCACCGATACAGTGCTATGGATACAGCAGGCAGTTCCGTGGAAACCAGCAAAGTATGAAAAAAGGAGACTGTTTCCAGGGAGCACGAACAGAGGGCACTGGGTTGAAAGAAATCAATTAACAGGAAAAATACATTCGGTGTTGTCTGACCTCTGAACTATTCCTGAAGAACTCTGCTTCATCTTTTCCTTGCAAATAAGGGACTGCAAATTACCATCTGTGAGGGGGATCCAAGCTTTGAAGCTTCCCAGCAGCTGTTGCTGCCTGGGCTCCACGGCTGCTGTCTTTACAGGCAGACCCTGTAACCAGATGACTACTCCCAACCCTAGAGCAGTGAGCAGGCTTCGACAGCAGCCTGCATTTCTACAGGGACACTACACATCACTTTGCTTAGTTTCCTTTACTTGTGAAGTCTGTGTCCAGGTCTCTGCCGTGAGCGTTAGTCTGGCCTATCTTCGATGTGCAGCCCCTCTCCTGCGCGATCTCACGTCCGTCTGGATTCAGGGAAGGCACAATCACAATCCGTGTTCGGTCAATCAGCTGCACAAAAGAAAGAGAAACAGTACATAAAGTGCATTCAGTAGGGTTCATTCTCTGTATCTTTCATTTGCCTGGGTCGCATCCTAGGAACTGCTGCTTATATTGCTATCAGGAGTCAGAGGTTCCCACTGGCCCCGTGGATTTCACACCACCTCCCCATTACGCGTGGGATCGCTGCAACCCACAAGCTCCTGTTAACAAGACAAGTCTCTCCCAGTGAGCACCGTCTTCTCAGGATGTAACTGGAGGGCTCCAAGATGGTCCCTCGCATTGGCTTCTCACCTTTGTAACAGCAGCGTTCTTCTTGTAGTTCATGCAGAGGAATTCTGCCAGTGCCAGGAGCAGCTCTGTACCAACGGGAGCGTTTCCATGAATACCAGCAACAAAGCGGATCTTCGGCTCCTCAGGCTCAGACTGGTTGGGCTTGTTGGAGATTTCAAGCGACCAGATCTGACGGAACTCGACGCTCTGACCCAAACTGCCAAGAGATGAGAAGCCAGAGCGTCAGCTGAGAAACAGAGCCGCACCCCTAGCCCGGCCTTACGGAGAAATCCCGGTGTGGAAAGGAACTGCTGCCAGCCTCCATGAGGAGGCTGCAAAGACAAGCAGCACACGAAACACAAGCGCATCATGAGAGAAGATTTGCAGCAGCGCTGAGCCAAATTCACAACAAGCATCAGTTTGAACACAAGCATCTGTGTAAGAACGCATGGAGGTCCAGCTGTACAAGACACCCAATAATCCATACATCTCTATATGCCTATAACGTCACTCTACATGTCATACACTGCGCTCCCAGTGTTGGTTTGGTTTTGATTTTTGTTTCTTTGGAGCGCAACACATCTGGACATCAAACTAACTTACAAAGCACCCAGATTAGAGGACAAAAGCAGGCCTATTTCCAGTAATGCAGAAATTGTTGCTACAGTCATGCCATTAAGTTAGCAAACTGAATGCAAGCAAAGCAGGGAACACAATCAGGGCTGATGCAACTGGCCGGACAATAGAGGCTACAGATCAGAAAAGCAGCCTTGGCACCGGCGGGGACAGCACATGAGCATGTTGTGCCTGGTAACAACAAGCAAATGAGGTCCTGGGACAAAGAGATTTGTGCTTTCCAAAGCTGACAGAGGGTAAGCGCTGCAGGTCACAAAAGAAAGCAGAGGACTGCAGACAGCTGGTCTCCTGCGGGAGGGCAGAGACCTTGGCTCTGGGCAAGCTAACTCAAACACGTCTCGCACAATTGAATTAAAATCTGAAGGCAGACAATCAAAAAAGGCATCTGAGATTTGCAAGTCAAATTTGATCACTTTCGCTGGGGACTCTTTAGCAAGGTGGATGTCAGAAAGGATTTGGAAAATGGAGGAAATGGAGAGTGTGGAACAGAGACATTTGCACCAGCCTGGGATATCAACGCTGGGAACATCGCCAGTCCCAGGCACCCCCAGGGAACCAACTGCACCCCAGGTTTAAGTCAGTGAAATGATGTCTTGGGAAAAAGCACATGGGTGCATCTGCAAGTCCTGGCAGCCAGCGCTCTGCCGCCGTGCCCTGACATGTGGGGCTCCCTCGAACTCGGGGAGCGCAGGGAAGGGGAGGGACTGTGTTCGTGGTTCATCGTTTCACTACTTCCCTCCCACAGGCTGCTGCTCAGGGAGGAGCTGAGCACTGCTGCTTTGAGCTATCACCTGGTGAGATTTGTGATATGCGGGTAGTTCAGGTAGAGGGCTCGGAGGAACTCGGAGAGGTCCTTGTAAGGGTGGTATCGGTAAGGAGCGACATCCCCCGAGGAAGTAAGCAGGAAGCGCTCCAGGCCGTTCTCAACAGACAGGTCTTTGATTAGGGTCTCAAACTCCTTCTTGTTGGGGTCGCTGGTGTCTGGGGTGTTCAGGACTGGCACCTTCCCCTCCTCCATTTTGGTGTCTGTCCGTGAAAGAGTGAAGTTGACTTGCACCCCACCTTTGCTGCCAACTTCCACCGTCTTAGTGACTGGATCATACCTACCCAGGGAAGAGAAGGCACAAGGAAACGTCAGCAGCTCAAGCCCGCACACAAGCCACCCCCCTTCCTGACCAGACAATCACACGGGACTGCTACTGCTCCCCAGCCAAAAGTGAGAAGCATAAAAACAAAGAGCAAGGCCACTTCAAAAGGGACATGGCAATGGCAGGAGGACAGGGAGCAGCTCAGGGCCCAACATGGCGCTGAGCTACATTTGGCTCAGGTATTGCAGGGTTACTTGGCACACTGGCAGGACAAGACGTCAGGCTGCTTTAACCTAAAGGTTTTGGCAGCAATTGAAGAGATGAAGTCATTTCTGTGGGCAGCTGCCTGCAAGAGATTTTCCCCTAAAGACACTAAGTTATCCACTCCTTCCCCAGACCACCTCCAAACAAGGGAAGATGTGGACAGTACAACCAACACCAGGTAAGCCGTCATTGACATCAGGGTACGATCACATTGCTAACTCTGCACAGGCCAGAGGGCAGAGAAACGCCCATGCCCACATCTGCTGTAGGCAGAGGCGAAGGGACTGCTCCTGACCGGGAAGTCAGTTGTGCAGCTGTTTGCTCCTTGTGCCGTGGCTCGCTCACCCTCGGGCAGACGCTGTGATTTCGTACGTCCCCTGGACCAAGAGGCGCCAGTAGTCTCCATCCTTGTAGGTGGTCACCAGGTGGTTGATGTCAGCAACGCTGATGGTGGCGTTGAGAATGCCCCTTCCATCCACGGCATCCAGCACAAATCCCCGGACGCCATGGTGAACCTGAACACAGACCCGGAGCCCTGCTGAGTGCCAGCCCCTGCTCTGCCTCCCACCCCACACACCACAGTGGGAGCACCCAGACCCAGGTCCACCAGCTCCCAGCCCACGAGGTTCAGCATTCCCAGGGCAGCAGCATGTTCCAAAAGGCTTCAGGTTAGACTCGCCAGCAGCTGGCGTGGACAAAGATCACCTGATGAGTACAATGAGCAATTGTTTGGCTCAGGGTGCCACCACAGCACTCGTTGCTCCACACCTTTGTTTGCACGCCCCAGGTGCACAGCACTACCACCAGCCCAGACTCAGATGGGAACAGCACATAAAGGCCACTCCAGCTTAGGGAAAACCAAGACAGTGGTAGATAAAGAACCCACACCTCCATCACCTGGCTGCTGCTTCCATACAGATTTTTGGTATGGTGAGGAGGGGAGAAGAGTCGTCGAGACTTGTTCTCATGGGTGTGATTTCTGTGGAGCAGGTACCCAGTCTGGTCGGGAAGCCAGTTGCTTCAGCCCACAGATTAGCCTGTTCATTCTGGCACATCTCATGCAAACCCCAGAGGCAGCTCACACAATTGTTCGGGGTCAAGGTGTCTCACCTGTTTCATGAACTGGAGGAGAGATCGGCGATTCTGCTCCCAGTACTTCGGCAGCTCCTCAGCTTTTGGATATTTCACACAGCCCAACTCAATGGTCACTTCAAAGCAGTTTGTGTGTAAGTAATTCCAGTCCTGCATCCCACCTACAACAGGAACGTAAAAAAAATTTTGACAAGGTCTCCTGAAGGCAATTGTACCACAGCTCAAGGAAAAAAAAAAAAAAAAATAAAAATCAGATAGTAGAGAAAGATGTAGTACAAACTACAGCATGCATTTTATAGCTGAAGAAGGAAGGCTTTTACACAGGATGAGAGTCAAGCTTCAAAGAGATGCCAAAATAGCAGACAAGTAACCATCCTTCTTGTAAATACCTTTCATGCTAATACACTGCTGTAAAATTCTATGAAACTATTTTGCTAATAGCCAGAAAAACTACACTATAAATTCCTTCCCTCAGGAGTAACTTTATCTGGGTACATTATTTAAGAGGTTATAAAAAAATCTTGAGTTGCAGTAACCTGGGCTGACCAACGCAGAGTTTGTGACCGATCAGACTAAATTGTTTAATCTGCCCATGCATTGACTTGGAGGATAAACAGTGCACGAGATTTAAGGTCTACTTTACCTGGAACGTTGTACCACTGAGCTCCATTAGTGATGCCATGCGGGAAGTACTCGGTGGGGTACATGTCCTTACAAGGGCTTCCCTGATACATCTTTGTGTTTTCCTACAAACAAGATGCAACATGTGAAGCTGAGTCTCCGCACTCTACAGCCACTGGCACTTCTGTTCTAACATTGGTCACGCACTTGGGCTTACCAAAGCGAGAGGTGCACGTAGGCATGCACGTACAGCTGCAGCACAGACAGACTGCACCCACACCCACCCCAACCCACAGACACCCTTGCTCTCCTCCCAGCCCGTGTTTTCGGCATTTTCTACCACCCTTCAGCGCGTGCGGCCCCGTGCCTGCACAGAGCGCTCCTCCGGCAGTGCCTGCAGACAGAACACGCTGGACACCCACTCATGGAACGACAGCCTCCCGCAGGAGCCTTCCGCTGTGCCTGACAACACCAGGCACCCGCAGCACCTGCGTCCTCGCCCACCAGCCGCCCGCGAGGCTCCCGGCAGCATCGGGAGTGAAGTCAGCAGGACGCGCCTGTTTTCCTGTTAGAGCTTTACCTTGGAGTAGGAAAGCGCCAGCTGCTGAAACACAGCATCGTCTGGGGATTTACTGTATATGGCTATTCCTTGCTCATCGTCATCAAAGGGGTAATTAACCACCAGAGAACCTGCAGGGGAAACAAGCTTTGACTCGTACTTGCACGTTTCCAAACGATCCCTCAGCCCAATAGGGGACGTTTTTCTTTTTCTCCAAAGAGTGCCAAGTCTTCTGTTTCTCAAGACTTGGCATTAAACAAAGCATTAAGCCCAGGGGATAGAAGAGGCAACAAAAGCATAGGGAGAGATAAGACCACACCCAGCTGGGAAGGTGAACCCAAGCCTCGACACATCAAAGGTTTGACTCTTACATGCAGGAGGGATGAGCACAACCTCATAATAATCACTTTCACAGAGGAGAGAAAGTAAAGGGAGGAATTTCCTAGATCATGCAGGGTGCCCTTGGCCTGACTACTGTAGTTTTTCACCCTTTTGGAGTTTATTGCAAGCACTGTCAAATTATAAAATCTTTGGCTTACTGAAGCTTTCCCTAAGCAGGCTGCACTAATAGCACTGTGGAACCCCAGACACCACCGCTGCTGGAGCACTGCCGGCTCCCTCGTACCCACACACCGTACTTCTCCACTACAAAATTAAACACGCTAGCACAAAGCAACCACCTGCGAGCTACCGCAGCTACAAGCCAGCGGACAAACTGTCTAGGGAATAAACTGTAACACAGAGACTTCATCTAGATCACTCCAAAAAGATAATTAAATTGCCTGGCGGAACTATGAAAGCTGCTGTGACTCAAGGCAGGGAACCCTCAGGATTACATCTTGTCCCCTTCACTTTATAAATACTATGAAGCCTTTAGCAGCCGCAGCACTACACCGTGTTCCCAGACCCAGCCGCTGAGCAACGGCTGACAAGAGAGTCCACCCCCAGCTCCCCGCGGGCAGTGTGCTAGGTACTCCCCACGGGCTCTCCTCAGGGAAGTGGTTGGGATCCTCCCAGTAGCCTCTTCAACTCCCTGCAAAAGTGCTCGGGGACATGGTTGCCACCCTCTGCTTCCAGCTTCTGATCCATCTTCCAGCAGCACGAACAAAAGGGTTGATTTACTCTTTGTGTAGGCCCCTTGCGAACAGCCTTACCCCTGTTGCAGGAACGTGGCTGCCTTCGCTCACGTCATTTCACGGCAATGCCAAGGGCAGAGAGCTCTCTACAAGAGCTCCTCAGTTCACACCTAAAATGCTGTGCAGATACCCCTGCAAACTCCCATCCCTGGAACCTCAGCGCAGAGGAAGGAGCTCAGTTTGGCTGCCATACCTCCGTGCAGGTTTGCCGAGAGCACGAATGGGTAATTCTTTAACCAGGTCATGACAGCGAGAGTTTCGGGCTGCGGAGGGTCTGCCACTTGGAAGAACTGATCTGGGAAGTTCCGGTTCAGGTCGTAGTTGTTGCTGTTGTTTCTGCCAACAGTACCTCCTCTGTCTCCTGAAAATTAAACACATGTTCAAGCCTGCACCCTATGCAAGTTCCCACTTTGGTGCAGAGGCTTCATCCTCTTACTACAGAGCTTACAACTATCAATGGATAACAGCAGAGAGGACAACAGTGCTGCCTCCCTACACCGCAGAGCGACAGGACCCCCACAGGCTCTCCTCCAGCAAGAGGCCTGCTCTGCGCACAGAGGTGTCCGGGGGCCCCTTCTGCAGGTGTTTGCACAGGCTCTCAGTGCCAGGCAGACCACAGCTAGCAGCAAGGCAGCGAACCATGAACAATCCCAGCAGGCGGACGCCACGACCGCAGAAACCTCAGAGCTCACCTTCTCAAACCAGCCGGACAAGTTCTTTGTTAAACCCAGGCAGAGCTGTGCTTCCAGAAAATCCTTCTGGACAGACTTTGCTCTGCCAATCTGCAAGAGCCATGCAGTTTTAAGGACTTCCCTGAAGGATGTTTTTGCCAATTTCAACGTCACGAGAAAAGTCTGTATTATCCTTGGACAAGTGCTCTGCAGACGGCCTGGCTTCCACATCACACGTTACTAAGAGCATGGACCCAAGCACAGCAAGTATGAGCTGTGTCAAAGGAATGTCTTTTTTTAAAATAAGTCTTGGGATAGCCACAAACCATAAGGGGACCCGAACAGGGGCAGCATGCAGCACTGCTGAAGCTAAGAGCTCCCTCCAACAGCTTCCATCAGTCGACCTCTCATATCCTGCAGTGCAGGGTCCACCAACTCACCCCACAGAACACACCAAGCCCCTTCCCAGCCTCCCTGTGTGGAGAGCACTTCTGCTCCAGCGAGGCTTCCAGATTTTTCAGAGAGGTACCATGAACCCAAAGGCTTGTTCTCAGAAGTAGAAACCCCATAGGTGTTTCAACGCAGACAGCAATACCTTCCTGGGACTTCTCATAGCCATCAGGGTTCATGGATGGCATGATGTGGATCCGCGTGCTCCGGACCAGGTTAGTCACTTCTGGATCTGTGTCAAAGTTCTTGCAGAGGTACTCGATGAGGTTGAGGAGAAGCTCTCGCCCCACAACTTCATTCCCATGCATGTTACCGATGTACTTGAACTCCGGCTCACCTGCAGACACATGGCCACACCAAAGAAACAATTACACCCACTTACATTAAAGCTCGGAGACATCTCACCACCCCAAGCATTGCTCCCTCAGGCCTTTCTGCAGGGCTGGAGGGCATTTACCTAAAATTTACCCTTCTGCTTCCACAACACCAAAACCAACAAACATTGTTTCAGGGAAGGCCCTTGGTCCTTCTGTCCCCAGAGCTCCACGAGCAGTGTAGATGCCCCCAGCAACGCATCTTTAACCCACGGTAGTGCCACCCGCGGCACCTGGACTTCTTAGAAAGGACACTGCAGCTCAGTCTCTCTTCAGACAGGTGCCAGCTCTATGCTCCTTTTTGCTCTGCCCACAGAGTCTCCCAAAGCAAAGGGTCTGTCACTAGTGCCTCACTAAATTGATTTCCCACTTTACCTGCTTCATGGACGCCAGGGTTGTCAGAGATCTCCATTACGTAGAGCTCCCGCAGCTCCACCGACTTGCCCACGGAGTAGAGTCGCGTTATGTTGGGGTACTCGTTGGCGTACCGCCGCAGAAAGATCTCCATGTCTGAGAAGTGATGGTGGCGGAAGTCCACAGGCTGGACAGGCTGATGGAGAGAAGTTGGGCTTGGGGCCTCTGCCTGCACGGGGGTGGGCGTGATGGTAGAGACAGGAGCAGGCGTTGCTGTGAGCTGTGTGACGTTAAGAGCTGGTGGCATTACAGTTGGCTGCAAGGAGAAATCCACTTCTGTTGCAGCTCCCTCCTTCACCTCGATGTTCTCTCTGGTCACTGGTGCGTAGCTGTGAGAAAAACAGCTGGCTTCAGCAAGGAGGCTCTTCAGAAGAGGCCAAAACCACCCGCAGCCTCTCCACCACTCCAGATGACTCCTCCCAGCCCAAACGCGCTGCGACGTTAACGACTATGTGAGAGATTCACCAATGACCAAGCTGAAGGGACTCATCCCCCGGCCACCAGACCCAACCACGCTGCTGCCCTTGCTGTGCCACAGAGGCACGAGTTCCTGTGTACAGACTCGCCAGGGAAGAAGCCACAGGCTATCACAGCGCGAGCCCAGGGGCGAGCTACGCGTTCCCCCCCAGCCAGAGACAACACAAACTCTTACTGGGTGACCTTACTCCACTTTCTCCATTTGCCCAAAAGGTAAGATGCAGATTGACACAAGCAATCAAACAAAGGTGACAGAAATGCTGTGCCCCCAACAGCACCCCGCTGCAGTGGGGCATGGAGTGAACAAACACAGCTGCAGCTCTAAGCTGGAGTTCTTTACTGTTGCAGCTTCCAGCCAAGCCCTTTAAATACACAATGTGCTTTGGGGGAAGAAAATAAGCGAAGCAACACGAGAAGTTGGCAGTGTGGACACAGGCTGCCACATAGTCATTACCCCATCACAACTGCGGTCACGTTGTAGGTCCCAGGCACAAGTAGTCGGTGGTAATCACCAAATTTGCCCGCTGTGATGTTATGAGCAATACCGGCAACAACAATGGTCGCGTTCTCCAGGCCAGCTCCAGTGACTGCATCCCTGACAAAGCCTTTCACTCCAATGTGGACCTGAGGAAAACAATGCAAGAGCCTGGCTGAAGACAGGCAACATCAGGGGAACCATGTTCTCGCCCAGCAATGCCCCCCTGCCCTTCCCCAAACACAGCAGAGCAGAACGGCTGCCAGGCAAAGACACCCAAAGCCCCACAATTCAGACAGTGGTTGGCCACACGGCAAGGACAGGAATTTCAGCATGCACTGAGAAGGCAGCAAGATCTCAGAACTGGTCCTCCCTTAACAAATCCTCTAATTCATCGACATGGACACACAACAATACAAATGTAGCAGGGTTACAAGCCATACTGAGGGACAAAAGGCATCTGCCTCCCTTCCCAGCCTTAAACTGTCACCTACCCAACTCATACACAGGCATCTGGAGACAGCCTGGCAGAGGACTCCGAAAGCCAAGGTCTCAGCAGTGTTGGTGCTTTTGAACACCCCTGGAGGTCCATGGCACTGAGGCTGTGCAGGCACTCTGCATTATTCAGTAAGAACTGCACTGATCAGTCCCTCAGTTTAACACTGCACCCCACAAGGCCCCTCTGAGCGGAGCTCTGCTATCACGGAGGATGTGGGAACTGTGGCAGAACCACAGATACACACAGCAGCTTTGCAGCCACCAACATCTGCACAGAAACTGCAGCAGCTGTGTTACCACAAGCAGCAAACAAAACCACAAGAGTAACTGAACACGGTGCTCTCAGCCCACCACAGACGCGCAGGTTTCACAGCTGCTGCCCCATGCCCCATCCCAGCCCGCACTACCTTCTCAATGAAAGTAAGGAGAGCATCCCGGTTGTTCTCCCACTCCTGCTGAAGCTCAGAGGTCGGCGGGTATTTGCAGCAGGACAGCTCCAACGTGATCTCAAAGCAGTTGGCCCACACGTAGTTGTAATCCTGCATCCCACCTGAGAAAATGAGGCAGAGACATGTCCTAAGCGCAATGCACAGACACCTCCCCACAGGATGCGGAGTTTTTCCCATCTGTCAGCCCCCCACGGCGTCTCACCACGATGCCACCCTAGCTCCAGAGTGAACAACCTAAGGAGAAGCGTCAGATCAGATCACGGTGAGAGCCTGGGCTGGGGCAGACCAAGCTCTGTTTCTCCCAGTGACGGGCACACTGGGACAGTCCAATCAGCCGCAGACTGTTCCAAGGTGACAGTCCCTTCGGTCTTACTGCTCTGTCAGCTGAACTCAGCAGCACAGCACCTGGAAATCATACGGGTTTGTTTCACTGGGCAGACATTCTCCAGACACTACAAATCCCGGATGCCAGGGCAGGCACACCAGAGTTTGAGCATTATTGCTCCCAAGTCCTTCGCTAGGCACTCCAAGCCACCTTTAGATTTGAGAAGTTCTTCCTGCAAGAGACGTTACCCTACCCAAAATCAGCTGCAGGTCTCCAATACAAAAGAACACATCAGACTATCAACCTGGGAGGCTGCAGCTCAAATCTGCATGTCGGAAATTTTAAGGACCACACAGCTGCTCTCCCAAAAAAATCTTAGCAAAGCTCTAGACAAGATGAGAGCAATGCTTCCCTTTCTCTGCTTCCTCAGGCTGTTCTTCTCCTCCAACCCCTTATCTGAAGGCCTCCATTTACTTGATATTTAGAGCAGCCCTAGCAGAAATTCTGATAAGGTCTGATACGGTGACAGCACACAGTGAACTGTGGCAAGTCACCTTCAGGAAACTCTCCTCTTGATCAGGGAGGGCAGTGACACCTCCCTCACCGCTGAGGACTCCTGCGACCCCACAGCAGTTGGGTCCTGCAAGAGGAGAACGGCACACAGATTTGTCCACCTGGGAAACTCAGTCTTTTCCCTAAGCCCTGCAGCCAAGTCACCAGCCTCTTCCCACATTTCCTCTTCCAGGCAGCAGTCTCAATTAATTCATGGATCTTGCAGCACCTGGGGACAGCTTGCTAGCTTGGTGTTAAACCAGCTAAACCTCCACGAGCACCAGAAAACTGGAGTGCACAGAGCTGTTTCCCAGTATTCAGCTCATCTTGCTATTCTCACCCTTCAGAGAAACCACAGGTACTGCTATGAAACAAAAAGGTCACCTTGTTCCAGCAAGTGTCCTGACCCCATTTGCTGCAGCTTGCATTCAACCCGCAGCAAGCAAACCTGTTCCTCAAACAGGAATGAATCACGTACCAGCAGGACCTGAGGTCCGCAGGTATCAACACTCACGATCTGGAGCTCAGACTTCAGCACACTGCTGAAGACTGCAAATATTCAGCCCTTTAAACAGTCACGGGAGTCTTCAATGGCAAACAGGACATTCCAAAAGCACCACAAGTCTGTGAAACAGGTTTCAGAGTCACCCTGATGAACCCCATCGCTTGACTGCAGCCAGATGTCACGGCCACATGAGAGGATCATTCCCACCACCACCAGCAGTTGTGCCAGTATGGAAAACCACCACGCTAAGTTCTGTGCACACCGATGACATCTTCTGGGTTACACAACATTACAGTCACAATCCAGACAGACTGGCACGCCACGGCCCTGGCCACCGCTGCCCAGACAGCTCCGTCCCAACCCACACAGCAGCGCCTGGGACCACTCAGCCCAGAGACCTCCAAGCACTGGCCGAGCGGCTCCCAGCAGTGCCGGCTGGGCTCAGGGGCACAGGCACTGGGCCCCTTCCTCATCAGCCAAGGAAGTCAAAGCAGCTCTCAGAAGCCCGTCTGCCACGCAACTGCCGCACATTCGCCCGCAGGAGGCAGATGCAGACTTCAGGAGGAAGGAAAGCAGAAGACAGCCTGTGGCACATGGCACGGCACCAGCCGGCAGGACCCCAGCAGGCAAATCTGCAAGAAACACATACTTCATACTCCCATCCTCTGCTTCGCCCACCAAAGTGCTACATTAGTGCTATGCTAATAAACCTCACTTGCTTTGTCTGAGCAGTTTCCTAATCATTCACAAGCTCCTCCACAGGCGAGGGGCCCTCCATGGTGCTGGCCAATTAACCTGCCAGAACGGATCAATACCATGATGCAAATGCACTACCTGGCATTTGCAGAGGCTGTGGAACAGCCAGGAACAGCTATCAGTAGCACTTTACCAAGCAGAGGAGTCTTATAATAAATGTGGTGGCGGTGAGCATTTACTGTCCCAAAAGGTCAAGGACCACTGCTCTGAATTCAATAGCCCTACCACCCTCGGGTAATGCAGAGACGGACTGACAGCATCCAGCAGGATTTAGCAGAGCAGGCCCCTGGGAAGATCTGCGGGACGGTACCACATCAAAGGCGTCCCAGTTCCTCTCAGTTCTTCTGGGAGCCTGCTGCTAAGGGAACATGAAGCTTTTACTGTAACAAATCAAATGTTGCTTGCAGCCAGGAGAGCAAGGCAGCTTGTGCACAGGCTGAGATCAAACCAGAAAAGTTTCTGTCCAGCACAAGGGGCCAAAAAGTGTTGGAGGACTTTAAAACTCTCAAACTCCGTTCAAGAGGTTAGAGGAACATGGCCTGCGAATCTGATCCATACTCAGTTCTATTCAGCTCCTGTCACCAGGCTCAGAAAAGTAACCCACAGCGGGCTGCTCTCTCGCCAGTAACCTCCATGCGGAGCGAAACGATTTGCCAGCCTATAACCATCTGTCCATAGCAGGACGCTACTGCATTTGAAAACATCTAGACATAAACCAGAGCCATTCTGAAGTGTATTTAGTGCTTCATCTGCCATTCAAGCAAATTTAGGAGAGATGCTCACCCATAATAGAGGAGTAACAGACTAAATTAGAGCTTGCTACATCAATTTCAGTAAAGCTGTCTCTTCAAGAAAGTAGTCCACTGCACACTTGAAAATTTGGATTATATCCGCTGCACATATTTGGCCTTCACGTGGCCCCGTTGCAGAGCAGGACAGTTATTTTTGCAGCATATGGAATTATGTATTTTTCCATATACCATCTGCACAGCCTCTCCTGGCTAAGCAAAAGATCTGGAGGTGTAAAATGAGACTTATACACAGCCTACCATTAGCAGAGTGCTACCTTCAAGGAGCAGAGCAGAAAAACCGAATCCAAGGCAGAGGACTGTCAGACTATAGTGCTTCTTCTCTATGTACCACTTTGGGTAATACCTGGGATAAAAAATGCTGGAATAGATCCAGCAAGTTAATCACAGGGTGTCTTTTTGACTCTACATAAAGCTTCAGCCTCCCAGTGAAGCATCATACCTATTTTACCAGCGAGGAAACCGTAGGTCACACAAATGTTCACAAGAAACCTCTCTCCTGCTCTGTCCCAGTCCCTGAGCACCAGGACTGCCCTTCAGGCAAGGATCCCAGACCTCTCGCAGCACAGGTGCTGCAGAGCTCCCTCTGACCAGCATGTCTCTGCTCCCTGCCAAGCTCCACGCCAGGCAGGCAGGAGAATGCAGCTCTCTAGAGTCAAGCCCAGGGATTCAGATACCATAAATACACCACGTGCCAGGAGAAGCCTTTCAGGCCAGCCAGGAAGGACTCTATTTTCAAACGGCACTATGCAGAAATCTCCCTAATTCCAACCCTTGCTGGAGCAGACATGAAGAGATAAGAAACCTGCAGCTAAGTTAAAGCAGAGAAACAGTCGTGTCTGCTTTGCAGAGAGAGCAGATGGCACAAAGCGAGCTAGAGACATGATTAAATACGTGGCACACGTTGCTTACTCTGTGGACAGAACTTCCTGGCTCGTAGGGTGAGCACCAGCAGCAGCACCAAACAGGCAGAGGAACGTTTTGGTCCATTAGTCCGCAGTCGTTAAAACTCAGAGGAGGTGAGGTTTGAGGCTCCGGCAGCTGCACCGCACAGCCCAGAGCAGCACAGCCCCCAGCCTTCCCAGGGCTCTCTCAAAGAGGAGGGCAGAGTCTTCCCAAGAGCTGCACCACGACCGCGCTGCCCAGCAGCTCATGTTAGATATGAAAAGAGGCATCAGACCCTTGAATCGCCAAGCCAACACTTTTCTCAAAAAGAAAAAAACATTTGCAGTAAGAATTTTATGAAAACACACACCTAAGGGCAGCTCACTGTGCATATCCCAGAAAGACATGGCTGAAAACTTCTCCCAGAGCTCACGCTGTGCAGCTGCCTTCTGCCGTGCCTGGGAAACAGAGGCCACCACAGTGATGCCACGAGCACCCACTGTTGGCAGCACTCATTTCAATTGCTCTGAGTTTGATGGCACTAAAAGCTGTTTGGCAGTTCAGTGCGGCTAGTAACCACAGCCAAAACAACCCAGAAAGCAGACATTAACCTCAATCCGCTTTCAACCTGCGGAATGCCTTCCAGTAGACACCAGAAACGCCTCAAACATTTGGATACCAGAGAGCCAACCCAGCAAGGCAAACAGCTTCTAGGAAGGGACAACAAATAACAAGACGACCTCCCAAGGCTGCCCACAAAATACCCTACTGAACATTATGTTCAACTCAACTTCTGAATTTGGCTCTTTACAAAATAAAGGCAAGCGTGTTCTTCCCACAGATAAGACTTAAATAGTTTCATAACCACTTTCCAAACACCACTTGGACCAGACAGCAGCCCAGATTTGTATATATTTTCTTGATCTGAATCAGCCACTCAGTAGTTAAATCCCCAAGAGGTTAAAAAAGAAGGAAGAGTAAAAGCGTGTAGGACAGAGATAGCCTCTAAAAAGCGTCCCAGGCACAGATGTGCTTATCTATAGCAGCTGGAATGCAGAAGCCAAATTCAGCCGTCTGGCGGAGAGCCATCTTTGTGCACACTTGACCTTAACGATTACTCCAATGGTTTGTACTTGCCACCTCGGTTTGACACGCCAAAGAGGTTGTTTGCAAACTCTAATGAAAGTTAATGAGGTCTGGCACCAGCATAAACCTGAACTGGTAACTCCGGGACAATGAATCCCACAGTGGTTGGCTTTCCAGTGTGTTTGATTCCACTTGATAAAACGTGGCAGGAAAATTTCCACCTGTTGAGACATTACGTTCTCATTTCTTTATTTTTCCTGGCTTTAGTTCACTTGGAGCCCGCAGCCTCTCCCTGATCCACAGGCCACCAGCGTGTGCCCCGCTCCGCTCACAGAACCGTGTGCTCCGGTTATCTCAAGAGCTCAGCCCAGCCCAGGGACCTCCTGCCTGGTACTGGGATTTCCCCAGCCTCATTTTACTGCACATTTAAATTCTGCAATCACTGGGAAAGGCCTCCTGGTCCACGCACGAGCCTTAGCAGTCCTTGGCACAGAGCTGAGCGAGTCAGATGACTCAACATAGCCACTGTGGTGGTTTTGCTGCTTCTGTCACACGCTACATACAACTGACTCCCCTTTGCCTGCTCTTCATCCATCACTAAAAATAAATGTTAACACCTAAAACGCCACAGGGACACAGTAACTTCACGCCACCTCAAAACAGACCTGTACTGGCCTCTGTGGTGCCTGCCAGTTCATCCATGCGCTTCCCCGGACCTCACCTCCTGTGGGTTACGCTTTACAGGAACTCCTCTGCCTGGGAGGTGCTCCAAGGGCTGCCATCACCCTCCACGTGTGCACCTTCAACAGCAACAAGACGGGAATTACCACTTCGGGGAGCAACCCCACAGGTCTGCCAAGCTCCATTCAGAGAGCCCAGTGTCGGTGCACCCTCCCCGTAATCTCTGCCTGCGAATCGCTTACAGCCATCAGCACCGAGCCTGACATCGGGGCTTGTCACAGAAACAGGGTTTGTTTCTGCAGAGGCTGGAAGCTGGAGGCTATCAGACATAACATAAACCACAGCAATGGCAGCACAGAGCAAACGGGTCTTTGGTTCACATCTTGTCATTTCCTGTGAAAGGAAAGTAGGTGAAACCTCTGCTCTGCTCGCTGACAAGGCAAAGGCAGCCCGAAAGGCTCGGGCACACCAGTGCCGCAGCCACTAGCGAGCCCAGCGCTGGCCAGGTGTCTCCCATCCCAACGCTGCAGTGAATAACGCTGCTCGCTGCGGGCAGGGGAGCACAGGCGCAAAGCTCTGGAGCCACCCTCCCTTCAGAGCACACCCACCTGCTCCATTACAAGGGCAGAAAGCCTCCGAGCTGCAGCTAACAAACCTCCCCACTGAGATCTCTGCCGATAACAACTGCCACCAGAACAAGGTAGAACGAGATCATCCAGGATATCCTGTTCCCTCGTAAGCAAACTCGCCAGATTACACAAACCTTCCTCCTGCTGGACTTCTCACAGCAGCGGAGCGAGTGAACCTTGAGCCAGCAAACACCAGGGCTGGTGTGCTCAGCAGGGCGGAGGGAAGGAGACAGCTGCTAGAGAAAGAGATAAAACCCCATCGTATTTGAACACGACATCTTATTTGACCAGTGAAATCAGCCACCGCTGAAATCAAGACTTCCTCTTCCAGCACACAGGTGACGTGTTCAGGCCCCATACTGGAGCCCTCTCCCTTCTTCCCAGGCGAGGCGGATGCAGGGTTAAGACAGGACTCAGCTTCTCACGTTTTGGAAAGACATTGTCGTCTTAGAATTTGTGAAGCTGTGAGCTCTGAAGGATAAACAATGCCCAGTTTCACTGCTTGCTCAGCACTCCTGTCATCATCCCTTAGCCCTAGCAGGAGGGAAAGCAAAGCAGGTCGGGTGCAGCAAAGCATCTTTGGATCATTTATGCAAGGTTTTTGTTGAGTCCTCACCACAGAAGTTGCTGCACTGTCTGGCGAGGCTGTGGTTGTACAACATGTGCCGAGGGGCCACGGCAGTGGTGTAGCTTCTAATGACATGGCCAAGATTTCTCTTTCTGCCAGCCCACAGAGCCTTTTCCACGACACCATCTCCTCACATAAACTGTTGCTTAAATTCCATTTTCAGCAAAACCGACACACGCAGAGCAGCCCACCATGTCTGAGCCAGGCCAGCCACCTCCCCACAAGCAGAGTGCTGGCACCCACTCGGGAGGTAATTTGCTTATATTCAGATCACCTCCAAAGCAGCTGCCTAATGGAGGGAACAGGAGCTCTCCTAGAAGCCCCAGCAGACTGAATTTTGGGTCCCTTCTCGACTCCAGCGCACTGGTGGATGAGAACAGGCCGTGCTGGTTGTTGCCATCTGCGCAGGTCTAACAGCAGAGCAGTTCATCGAAAAGCTCCCTACCCCACTTCCAGCGGGAGCAGCTAGGTTAGCTCAGACCATGCATTTAAACCATTTTACACAGTTTTACAGCAGGCTATTCTAGAATCATTTACAAAGTTACAAGTTTGGAGCTTAAAAAAACCTCACAGAATACTAGCATTGGTTTAATACCTTTAACAATAGTTTCGTCTTTTCTGTATCAAAATTTAGTGACCGTGTGGAGACCTAATGACAGTTCATTTAGCAAACGAAGCCTCCCACATGCAGGATAACTCTCCAGCATCTAACAGGGTCAGGAAGAACGCTCCAGTTTGCTGTGATCTCTTCCCTGCGAACATCTCCCAAGCGGTGATTCATCAAGCACTTACTGGTGTGCCTGTGATGCCACTTCCCTTCATTTCAAGCTGCTAGAATACATTCAAAGCTAAAAATATCACTTCACCCACCATCCCTTCCTCTGTGATAATCACCACTGGTTTGGATGTCAGTTCTCAATGGGAACAAGAAACTATTTCTGTAAGCCACTCTGTTAGGCGAGCTAGCAGAGTTGGAGCGATCCACCAGCAGAGCTTACCTTCTACATCGTACCACTGGGCACCGTTTGTGATACCGTCTTGGAAGGTCTCTCCCTCCTCACCAGGGCAACTGGGCTTGCCAGTTCGCATTATGGGGTGATGTGACGCGTATGCTTTTGCCAAATATTTGAACACTTCGTCATCAGCTGATTTACTGTAGACTCCTGTGGGCTTATGCATGGGAGAGTCATCGTAGGGATAGCTTGCAACCACGGAGCCACCATGAAGATTGCCAGAGAGCAGAAACCTGGGGTTGGGAAGAAGAAAAAGAAGAAAGAGTCATAGTGGAACAACTTCAACAGGAAGCCAGCTACAGCCACCCTACCAGATATTCTGCTGCCTTCCCACCCAAACCGCCTTCTCAGAGGCCACCAAATTCTATTTGGGATCAACGAGGCAAAACGTGCCCACTGGACGAGCAGCCCAGCTGCAACGCTACTTTGGCAGGGGAAGCGATCAGACCCTGCTCCATCAGCCCTGGGCAGGGAGAACACCTGCGGAGCTGCAGCCACACCAAGGCTACGGTAACAGAAACGCACTCGTCCGACACCGAGTCAGCTACCATTGGACAAAAACACAAGGCTGTCCGGGGAGAGGTATCCCCTCATATTAACACCAGCCTCCCACACAGCGAGTGGGGTTGTCAGAGGGTCTGCACAGCGTCCAAGTGGGAGCGCGGTGGGGAAGTCAGCAGATTTTTGCAATAAACCGACTCTCAGGAATGGTTTATTCACTCCTCAAACTGACATCTTGCATTACTGGAGATGAAACAAGTTTCTTGCTTCAGTCTAAGACAGAGTCCTCAAACTCGGAGACAGACAAGCAGTGCCCTGTGCATAAAGCGATGTACATGGCTCTTCGTCAAGGTCTGAGCAATGCTTGGGATGTACAACACAACTGACTTGCATCAGCAAAGTCTGGATGTGCGAGAGAGCTGTTAAAATCCCAAGACAGAAAATATAGCACAGCATGCCCTATATCCCACTTTCATTTGATCACAGGCAGCATAAGCATCTCATTGAATCCCAGAGGTAATTGTCTCTGCTCTTCCTCTCCCCACCAAACACAGCATTGAGGGGAAAAAAGAGCCTTCTCATCTGGACAAATGAGATTTTGTTTCTGAGCACAGGTAACATAACCAACACCTTTGCCTTGCTTAAAATAGTGCACACGAATTGCATTACACCCACTATCTCTTTTTTTTTTTTAATCAAACAGCTCTGTGTTTACCCATTCATTTTTCTATCAGTGGCTACGTTAGTCTAACAATTGCACCAGCATTAACTGGTGCTGCCAGGCAGGGCAATGCACAAAGCCCCGCGTTCTTCCTGTTTCACCTTGGCTTACATGCAAATCCCACCTCTAACACTTGAAAACATGAACATAAAAAGCACAAGGTATTTTCAAAATTATATTAGGGACGTGCACGATTTCCCGTAATAACTAATTCTGAGTTGAACCAAGTCTGGAGGGATTTTGGCGCAAACTGTTGCATCACAGCTGTCCTAAAGGATCCTTAGGACAAGTAATTCTTGGTGCGGTTCACGAGATTCCTCTAGAGCAATAACCCCTATGGCCACCACCAACCACCAAGTTTTAATAAAGGCTGTCCAAGCAAATTTTGTTCCTTCAAACTGAGCAAACGCACGATGCTGAACGCTCGCTGTATGGCTGGATCCAATCACCAGCCCTACAGCGCACCGTGGCCATCAGCCACCTCCTCTCCATTTCTCTTTCCATCCCCGTCTTGGAAGAGGGCCACAGTTTGTTTCAGTGCGTTGCTGGTATCTGACCGGACTTTGCATCCTGGCATTCTCCACGCAACTTCTCACGGTCGGTTGCGCTGACCTTAGTGGTTTGGACCTTCCACTGTTCTCTGAAGGAGAACACACAGCAAATGAAGAGACAGTGCCCAGCCTGGCCACTGCGCTTTCTGGGGCCGCGCAGGGCCCCAGAATGGAGCTGGGCTTCTCTCCTCCCAGGCTGCCCCACCCCAGGCACCGCAGCTCGCCACCATTCACCCCCTTGGAAGGCGAGCGCCTAACGGGACAGCGCGGGCGCTTCAGGTTCAGTCCTGCGTGCCTTGACGGTAGGACAGATGGGGAAGAGGGCCACAGGAGCAGGGTCTGTAGGCGGAAACGCTGCTGCACAGAGCATTATTGCTACATCCAGGGAATTTTCCATGAAACACGAAGATGGGGGGAAGCCCTCTTCAACACAACTCTCCGTTAGCGTGCCTGCACACAGACCAGCTACACACTTAACCCCAAATATTTCAAGCATCCCACAGCTCGTGGTGAAGCATCAATCGGCCCCAAGAGCAAGACCCACAGGCAAGCAGAGAAGTTCCCAGCTGCAGGCTCCAGAGCAGGGACACACGCAGACGGGCGCAGAGGCCGGGGGTGCCCGGCGGCTCCTCGGCAAGCTGCGCCCACCGAACCGCTCTCCCGCACCCGCCGCCAGCACGAAGGCCGGCCCGGTGACCGGGGGCAGGGCCGTCCCCGGCTGCCAAACGGGCCGGCCCAGCGCAGGAGGCAGGCTGGGGAGAAACTGGTGGGAAATGGCTTCCCCCTCGCCCACCCCAGCCCTGCTGGGAAGCGCTGGGAAAGGCCAAAAGCGAGCTGAAGCCGCCGGGGAGCGGAGCCGAGGGTCCACCGAGGAGAGAGGGGACGCCAGCGGGAGGGGGGGGGGCCGGGCCGGGCCG
>Ga0065711_1032426_pt1 | contig 27369 bp, 14 predicted proteins | sample Hoacrofraction12_FD_59098 | JGI IMG/M metagenome (GOLD analysis project Ga0065711, IMG submission 59098) | Hoatzin crop microbial communities from Cojedes, Venezuela - Epithelial fraction 12 v2 (version 2) | ecosystem: Host-associated > Birds > Digestive system > Esophagus > Crop | place...
TAGTATACACCCACCGTAATGTCACCCGTGTGAGCCTGTCCCTTAATTCTAACCCACAAGCTTTCAACTCCTTCTTCACTTGCCCCCAGGCCAAGCTCAATGCATTCCAGTTGCTGCCTCACATATAGAGGTTTGATGTTCTAGAAATGAATGCTCATTGTAGCAGTGCTTCAAGCAGTTCAGAAGTCCTTTCCCTGACTGGGGATGCAGCCATCCATGCATATATTGCAGAGAAGAGCAGCTCTAGTGAGGGAGACAACCCTCACTCTAAACTGATCAGTTTTCTTCCTGCTTCCTCCATCTAACACTAAAATCCTATGACCAAAAAAAAAAATTCCTCTTCCAGGATAAATTATCAGCTTCACTTATTTTTTTTATTTTCACTTAATGCTTTCATTATTTAATGGGTGCATCCAGATTGTAAATGGAAAAGTGACTTCCGTGTGGACTACCCAAGAACTTTGATGCACCTAATTCAGATAGAAACAGCAGTTGAACCTGCAGGCCATGGTATTAGCTGCCCCAGTAACAGCCCATGGTCCTTGAACAACCCACACCACCACACATCAAAACTTCATTTCAGCATCTCATAAGCTATGTACATAGCAAGCACAATTCCAAATATAGCTCTAGTAGGCAATTCCCATCTCCAATTATTGTCTGAGAAAGGGTTCAATTTAAAGTCCATTTGGAAATAAAAGTAGCAAAGCATCAAGCTTTACTAAAATACTATTACTTTTCTATCTGTGACAAGGGAAAGTTGACTTTGTACAGAAAGCAAGTAGCTTGCACTAATTATGATTCCATTAGTGGGAGATCTTCTAGCATATCAATGGCTACCCTTTTCAGGGAAATCTGATATTATGCAGCTGAATATATCTGCACAGCTTTCTTGGGGCACTTTTCTTTAAAGTGCATTTATCATAGTCATCTATCACCACTTTTCCACCTCATGACTGCACTTGACTCAATCACATAATTTGTGAACTAGAAATAAAATTGGTTCAACTTCACAAATTGTGTACTCCACAATTTGATGCAAGGCCTAAGGCTCTACCCACTTAAGGGAGAAAAGATGCTGCATGGTAGATGATTCATTTGCCAAAGGATCTAATTCTTTCGAAAAAAAATCCTCAATATATATGAAGTTATACCCTCTAGATTTCATTCAAGCATAAAGAAAGCTACTGGGATTTTTGGGGCAAGGTGGGAGAAAGAGGCAGAAAAGTGGCACTATTTCCCATAAATGTGGCCAGCAGGTCAAGGGAGGTGATTGTGCCCCTCTGCTCTGGTGAGACCCCACTGGAGTCCTGCATCCAGCTCTGGAGCCCTCAGCACAGCAAAGACATTGACCTGTTGGAGTGGGTCCAGAGGAGGCCACAGAAATGATCCAAGGGCTGGAGCACCTCTCCTATGAGGACAGGCTGAGAGAGTTGGGCTTGTTCAGCCTGGAGAAGAGAAGGCTGTGGGGAGATCTTACTGTGACTTTCAGTGATCAAAGGGGGCCTATAGGAAAGGTGGGGACAAACTTTTCTGCATGGCCTGTTTCTATAGGACAAGGTGTAATGGTTTTAAACTAAGGAAGGGAAGATTTAGACTGGATGTAAGGAGGAAATTGTTTACAAGGAGAGTTTTGAAACACTGGCACAGGTTGCCCAGAGAGGTGACAGATACCCCATCCCTGGAAACATTCAAGGTCAGGTTGGACAGGGCTCTGAGCCACCTGATCTGGTTGAAGATGTACCTGCTCACTGCAGGGGGGTTGGACTAGATGACCTTTCAAAGTCCTTCCAATCCAAACTATTCTATGATTTTATGATAAATGTACTTTTAAAGCCTCAGAAACCAAGTATAGATCTTGAACCCCGATGTCCAGTTAATATCATGCAGTTTAATATTGAGATAATTGAAAAAATCTTTATGGCAGATTTAAATGGAAACATGTTTTTCAGCTGGTGTTGTGGGGGTAGTTTACTGTGAACTAAATGCAGTTGATTGTGTTCACTGCCTTTAGCCAGAGCTCATCAGTGGTGACCTGTACCAATGACCTGCATTGGCTTCCCATCAGGTATGCTATTACTATCAGTTTGGTATGTCAAGTCTCCAGTAACCAGTAGACAAAGGTTTCACTGTATCAAACTGTATATATCAATTACCCAGATGACGAGAAAACCCTTACAGAGCCCTGGTTGTCCTCGCTCCCTGACTGGTGACCTCATCAGTTACTTCCAGGTTTTAAAGGAGTCATTTGATGTTAAAATAACTATCCTTATGGCCCTTCCTGCCTTTTTTTTTTTTTTTTAAATAACAGTTTTGTCACATGTGGTTGTCCAGGTCAGAATGATGTTCTGGAATCGCTATCTTCTGTGTGCAAATCCACAGACAGCCTCAGCTTTGTGCCCACAAACCATTTGTGCTGGGTTCCTGGAGGAAAGTATGCACTGTGCTGGGTGCACAGGGGGCAGTCTGGCTCTCAAGCTTGAGCAAGAAGGCAGGAATGCTCTTTCAAGCCCTGTCAAAAGTTCAGTGTGACTCAAGGTGAGTCTGTTTGGCTCCTCAGCCCTCTCCATTTCCTTTCATCTTCAGGCAAAGAGAATTATTATATTCTGTGCTCTATTCTGAAGTGGTTTTAGATTTTACTAAAAACAATCATGAAAGGCAAAAAGTATAACTTCTTAATTATATCTGTAGTTTTAGCATGCTAGTTCTTGGTGTAGATCGATGGCCTCAGCTCTTTACCTAGGCCCTCCATATTTCCAGAATTTTAGAACTGTGACGATATTATCTCTTTACTTCTTTTTCATTAAATAGTTACATAAAATATGCACCTCTAGAAGTCCTCCCAACCACAGCTAGTGGAAAAATAGGAGACAGTTTTCACCATTTTCCCATTGTGGCTTTTTTAAAAATTTTGTTTCAGTAAGTTCAAAGTAAGTTTGCCAACCACGATTAATGTTGAACCATGATGTCAGGAAGGGGGTGGAGGGTCTTTACATGACTTGATATTTTTGTCTTGACATGTTTATGCTGAAAGAAAGTTCACTGTCTAGGATTTTATCACATTCAATTATTGCTATCAGCTTGTGTATTCAAGATGTATTCTTAAAAACTACCATTAGAATAATTTGTTCTGCCTTCTCCTTCTAGACTGCCAATAATTGCCCACCCATCTCCCCCCTCCCATATCTCCTTCTCACCTACTGAGTCTCTTTCAGTTCCCTAGAGAGGTCTCATCAGAGCTACATAATCCTTTGCTATATATATTTTACCTCCTAGTGCACTGTTAATGGAACTCTTTGATCCCTTGCTAAACTATAGTGGACTTCTCTGAGATAATGTTTAATCTTTTGCTGGACTTACAGGTATTCTGTAAGTCAATAAAACTGCCTTTTAAAGTTACAACTCCATAAAGAGTCATCTCTCTATTAAGCATTCTGTATGAGGGACACTGTACTATTTCTTTCTACTCTATATCCAGGTTATAGTCCATCTCCTCATTCTTCTGAAAGTGCTTTTCAAATGATTTTGGGGATAGCTGAGGTCACACATTCTGATTTTGACACACATTCCTTTTTTGTTTTGTGACTCTGCAGAGAAACTGTTGGAGTACCATGAAGATTCTCTTAGTTTGTGGCTATTTTAGGCAAATTATAATCCAATTCAAGCACAGTTAGAGAGATTAATAATCAGCAAACATAATGTAGATGAGGGAGCCTTAAGAGCAAATCTCAAAGGAAAAGAGATACCAAATCAGATACGGTAAACATCATTCAGTAATTCTATTATTTCAATTGTATACCAATCTATAAAAACATATTTCTTTTTTCAGTTCAGCATAGTTAAAAACATGCAATATCATTCATTCTCATGCAATTGCATGTCACGTTGACAAACATCATGAATAAGACTAGCTTTAGAGATTTCTATAATTTGGTGCTCACCCCACAGAGAATCTTTTCAGCTTTCCGGACCAAGGGGCTCAAAAATTTGCCTAAATCTACCTGAAATTTGACCACTGCTCTGGAGCTAATCTCAGTTGTTAAAGTGCTGAGGGTAGTAGAATGCTCATAATGCATACAAGCAGCTATAGCTACCTGTCTAGTGAAAATTATACTAAGCTGTCTCTATTCTTGTGATAGTTTCAGTCTGGCTATTAACATTCTCTACTGGAAGCAGACAAGACTTCCAGAGAAGCATTGAATGAAATTCTGGGAATAGACACATTCAAATTCCTCAATTTCCACCCTTTTGAAGGATACATGCTACATTTTTCACCTCTCTCGCTGATTACATTATAGCAGAGAAGTCAAGTAAATCACTGAAAATCTAAATAATCACAAAACCTATTCTGATTTTTCTTGCCTTTTATTTTACATTCATTTCAAATTCAACAGTAAACTGTGCCCACCACTAGCTGAATGTGCTGCTTTCATACAGTGTGCTCTGCCCATGCACCCACAAACCTCAAAAAGTAAAAAGAGAAGGAGCAATAACAGAAGGCTTATGCTTGTATAGTCTGTTCAGATAATCAACCACACTTGTTTATTCACATGGGCTAGACATCTAAACTCAGGATGACCTTGATACTTCTAGGCTACAACCAGGAGGCAGAGCTATTTCAGCCTGCAGAGAACTCCAAAAGACACTGATTTAAGAAACCATTTTTAGACCTGTTTGGAAATTAATGTAAAGCTGCATTTCATCATACATGGATTAAAACATCACGTTTCTGCATTTTGCCAGCATGATATGAGGCGATTAATATAGACTAGTAAAAGAGTGTGGTTTTCATGATTATTAGGCTTGTATATCTTTTACAGTCATTACAGCTTATACTTCCCAAGTAAAACCTTCCAATCTATCTTTTCCCCCTGAAATTGCATGAAATTGACACTTTTTCCTAGAACTCCCCATGAAATTAGCACTTTTGTCCAAAGGTCACATGAAATTTTATAATACTGTTTTTGCTGCAGTATTGTTTACTGCAACAACTTGGTTTGAATACCTCTTGTTCAGTACACTCAGCGACAGATATTTCCAGTATGATGGGGCAGTGACAGGCTACAGTAATAGTTAAAATTTGCCTTTAGTTACTTGCCTGATTTGGCAGCTCCTTAGAAATCTTCCAACAGGTCATGTCTACATTAACTTCTCTGTGATGTCTTCTGGAGGTAAGAACAATTTTGAGACAGGAAAGAGAATAATCAGGAATTTTTTCAAGGATGTATTGAAAATGTCATGATACTTTACTTGCTATTGATTTGTATGTAAAACTACAACTGAATTACTAGTGGGAGTCTAAACTTCAAATACATATGGGTGAAAGTTATCTTTCTAAGCCTTCATCATCCATTCTTCAAAACATAATGTAACACAGAGTCTGAGGAGAAAATATGAAAATGAAATGTGTGTTACAACCAAAACTCCCTCCCTTGCCATTTTTTATACCTTTATATGTAACTTCAAACACCTGCTCTCTTTCTTTTCCTTGTTCTCACTCCTCATCAGAGAGAGAAATAAATGTTTATTCTACCTACAGTCTTCTGAGAAAGGTGTCATTCTTCAGTGACTACACCAAAAATGCCAACAAAATAACTTGTCCTTCTCTCTTCCACTTCTTCAACCAGTTTCTCCCTAGGGAAATGAAGACCTAACTAGAACAATACGCCTAAAGCTGACCTGCAGAGGCTGTCCTCAAAGCTCTCTTGGTAAGCTCCTGCTCTTGATTCTTTGTCTTCCGGGTTCTTGAATAAGAGATGTCACTGCAAACACAGGAGATACAGAAATCAAGACTTCTTGTGGCGCTGTAAGTTGATGCATTGCCAACAAGTTCTTCAAAACACTAATCCTCCAGAAGATGTGAAAGTTACACAACCACCTAAAAAGCAGAAGAAAATTCCTCCAAATCAACACTGAAGTTTGAGAGAGAACTTCCAAGCCTCAGGGAAAATAACAAAATACATCTCCCACTTTGCCTGTCCTGGAAGCTCAGGAGAGAAATTATAAAATCATTAGGTTCCAGAATGGTCACGAAATTACAGCATCCATTTGTTTTATCGTAACCATTCCAATTTTAATAATATAGCAGCAGTAGGATCATAGAATAGTGTGGTTGCATATTTAAGAATTCCTCGTCATATTCTTAGAAAAAGGATCCTTAGAAAAAGCCCTCAATACAAAAAATAAGATCTTACATAGTAAGAATGAACAGAATATTAAGGTGACAAGACAAGTGACATTACTTTCCAAAAGAAAGAGTTCAATGTGTTTAGATTCCTGGAATGAGCTTTTCTGCAATTTTAAATATTTTAAAATGTAAACTTCATTCCCAAATTTCATTTTTTATGTATCTTTTGATAATTACAAAATGGTGTCAATTATAAAAACTGTTGCATACTACTAATCTTCCTTCCAGATGAAAAATGTTTTTAGTTAAGTATTTGCATAGTGCATTTGAACATTATAATAGACAAGTCACTCTGGACTGGGTAATTTCTGTGAATTCCTTTGTTAGTAATGGCATGTTCTCTCAATGACTAAGGAAAAAACAAAATCAAATAAACGTCAATATTTACCTTCCTGAATGATTTTCTGGTCTCCTCTGAAAATTTTCAAAGTACTTTTTCCTCCAAATCATGAGATGAAAATACTGTCAGATCAAACTTCTTCTGACTGACATTTTTGACAAGACAAATCTTTCTCTAACCAGCTTTTTTTCAGAGTCTGTCCTGCAATGCTGCTATCCATCGAAACAGGCTGCTATTAGGAGAATGCTGAAGCCTTCAAAAGCAAAGATTAATGGAATGAAAAAGACAAAGGCTTACAGTTGTGAAAGACGATTCAGGCCAAGACAGTATAACCAGCAGAGTTGGAAGGTGTAATTTTTAAACTTGTATTTTATGGGCTGGTTTTTAAAATTAAACAGGGTAGCATATATGGGAAATAAATATATGATAATAGGAGGAAAAACAGGAAGACAGGAAAAAAGTAGAAAACTGAAGAGGAAAGGATTGTATTTAAGGGTAATTGAGGAAAAAGCACAGCGCAATGAGTGAGAAACTAGAAGCAGGGTTAGTACAGCAAGGTAATAGAATTTGTTAAACCAATTGACATAGTTAGAGACAAACAGATGAGCTTTCAGGAATGCAAGCCCTTCTTCAGATCTGAAACAGTAGGGAGCACAATGAAACTTTTCAGGTACTGGATCTCTTATTACCCACCCACAGACGATGTCAGAATCTTGACTGTCAGACGAGGCATAGACTAATGATAGGTGACACTTTCTGAAGTTAAGATATGCTATTAAACCTCTTGGGCAAGGACCCAGTTGGATTTGGAGAAGGCAAATCTGGGGGTCTGTTCTCATTCCATTGTTAACCACTCCCTCCTCATCTTCCCTTTGACCTTTTTGGGAGACAGGACCAATTCCAGGGTTCTCCTGTGGCACTGATCATGCAGCTCAGCCCACCCTTAAACCCACAGCTGACCTCATAAGCAGGGCAGCACTGATCTGTCCTTTCATGTTGGTGGGAGGGAGAGAAGTGGTCTCAGCTGGATGGTGGAGAGCAGCTCCAGCTCCCACACCTACCAAACAAACATGCAGCTTGCACTGCCCAGTTCTGGAAAGAATATGTGAACAGAGGCATAGCAAGTCCAAGCAATGCCATAGGAGATCGATCCAGTTCACGAAAGACAGAGGATTGCATAGTAAAGCACAGCACAACATTTAGTGTGCCACAATGTTCTCAGCTTCAGTTTAGTATTATTGTTGAGCCATTACCCCTCTATAGAATGAATGGTATTATCACAGAGTTCACATATTATTATTGTCTCCCACAGATGATCAAGTGTTGTGACCAATTTATAGTAGGGGCACGTGTGTATGTGTGCATGAATGTATTCGAATAGGGGGTTGATAATGAAGGCTGCCGATCACCTGGAGCACACCTGCATTCATTAGAAGTTCGGGATTTTAAGCAGCTACGAGGGTCAGGGCTTTACACAACATCTCTTACTGAATCAACTGTAACAAGGACAGTATCAACCACCAAAAACCAGAACCAGAAAGTACTGCCAGGATGATCCTTCCATTTCACTTTAAACTGCAACAGTAACAGCAATGTGTTAGAATGGCAGACTGTTCCTCAACTGCTATTATTTATTGCAACAACTCCTGGAGGACTAGCAGGTCGAGGCCCTCTTGTACTTGGTGTTGTTCATGATATGCAGTAAATAATAGTCCCTGTCCCTAAAGCGCCAAAACCAGTAAGCTGGCACACAACCTTAAATATTTAATATACTCTCCACACCAATGTAAATACCTCACTTACATCAAGGTGCTACAAGACATAAACAAAAGTTTTATAGTATAGTGATCTAAACAGATTAATTAATATTTCCTGGGATTTTTCGTCCACATTCAGAAGAATGGGACATTGAGGGGCTGAGAGAAGCATCTGCCATATGTGCTTCTATTCCTAATGTAAAAGGTTACACCAAACAGAAAACATACTAATGTCGAAGTGAACAAAGCTACTGACACATATGGGGTATAATTCTGTACTCACATATACCTATCCAAAGGCTGTATGTTGACTTCTAGAGACTTTTAGAGAAAGGAAGACTTTTCTTCTAGAGAACAGAAATGCTATGCCTGAAAGAGCCATTCCTAGAGAATTCTGTGGGAGCAAGGATGGTACATCTGGGACAACAGCTGTATCTGTCATCTAGATAAGTCTATCCTCTTTCAGAAAAAAATTGGCCAACGTCTCTGAGTCACACGGCTGCAAACCCATTAGCACTGTCACATTTCAGAAATGCTACTGTGAGTGCCTCTCATGCTGACATCATTCACTGTGTATAATAAAACCACAACTTTTTCTCCTGGTTGGGCCCACAGCTTTGATAGGTTCTTTGGTTTCTTTCTTCTCTTTTTTTCCACTGTAAGCAGGCTGTATCCAAATTCTATGATTTCTCCTTCAATTGTGTCTTCAGCAGTCAGATGTTTCTTTCTGACCATATCTCTCAAACAACTTGTTCAGGCCCTTATCTTCTGCTTTTACCCTAATTACCTCCTTCAATACAGCTCTTCCTTTCTAGCCTCCCACACACTTATGTCACCTTCTTCTCTGTACAGTCCTCTACAGCTAAGGAATATCTGCCTCGCCTTTGAGTCTCACCCGACGTTATCTTTCCCACACCTTGAATCCATCACTCCCCTGATTATGACATTTAAGCTCCTTCCCCCTATTTCAGAGCTTTGCTCTGCTTATTTATTCAAGTTGCACCTCTTCCCCACCACCCTGGCAGCAATTCCAGCTTTGACAGCTGACTCCCTATTTCTCTGTCAAATTAATAACGGTCTCTTCCTTGCCACCCTTTTTTAGCCAAATAGCAAGGCTACTGCCCTATTTTTCTTTTAAATTCCTTGTCAGTACATTCTTCTGATGAAATGTCGACACAAAAAAGTACAGCAAAGGCTGGTAAGAACACTGGGGTAGGGATGGAGATTGTGAGACTACTTTTGCCTAAAGCATTCAAAGCAAAAACTGCAAGTGCTTCCCTCCTGCCTGTCCACTTCGGCTTTGCAGAGCAAGGTCTGTGCTTGACCACTGCCCCATTCTGACCGAGTTTGTTGCCTGCTGCTTTATAGAATCTATCAGCTAGGACAAATGCCACTGCAGTCTCCATCTCCACATTGCCCATCAACTTTGAAGTTGAATGGGTTTTAATCGAGGGCAGTATTTGGCCTGTTTCCTTAATTAAATATGATCCTGTCAGAATGCTCTTACATTAGCTGGGGACAAAAAGACAAGGAGAAGAAAAATTAAATTATGGAGAACGGGTTTAAATCAGGAAAAGTCATTAAAAAGACACCATTAAATATATGGGAATTTAAGCAGCTTTTAACAAAGAATGCAGCTGGAAAGAAAGCCTAACTGTATTTTAAAATCTGACAATTACGTTCTGCTTTATAAATTCTAATCTTTAAAAGACAACACTACTGTACATTGAGGAAGGCTAGGGAGAATTTTTCATGCAAAGTCAATGACAATCCTAAAATTCAAGGACAGATAAGAGGTATGGTTCAGTCTTATGTTTATAAAGTGCTATACATCCACACTTGCATAATATATTTTTGCAGAATCCTAAATCACCTAATAGTGTGATAAAATGCATATTGGTCCAAGTGCCAGCATCAGAATGTTGCAATAAATTAAGTTCTTATACAGAAGCATAGCTCTGCTTATTTTTCTATGCACAAATACGCATTTGCATGCACACAGCAAACATGTAACCAAAATCACAAAACAACAGCCCTGATTCTACACGTCTTTTAAATGGCAAAACTTCCAGCAATGTAAATACAAAATGAGCTGCATAGTGAAAAACCTGAGTCCTGCATGCTATACCCTGCAAGATTCATACTGACTTTAATTAGAATAGGTACTTAAGCACTAAGTGAATATCACATAAAATATAGATTAATATCCAGATTCAGAAATCGACTGCTGCCAGCTTTACCTAAATATTGGCATGACAAAATCGAAATTATATGGACATAACATTATATATACCTCATCAGACTTTCTAACCACTCACACTCTGTTAGAGTGGTCACCTTTAAAAACTTTACAGCTTAATTTCTCCAAACACCTAGCATTACTCTGGCTTTTATGGTATTTTCTACAGTTAGGGTATAGAATATCTGAAGAATATAAAGATGAAGTTACTGTTATTTATAAGAATTTTAATGGAAGTTGCTGTATTCTGTCTGTTTTAAAATTTAAAGTGCTATAATTTCCCCTGTTTTCTTTGTTTTAAACAGACTGCTCCAAGAATTTCCATGTATCTACAGTAGCTGTAAAGAGCTTATTCCTGTGGGAACTGAATATCACGTCAGTGTATTCTATGTGTAATAACAATGTATGCTTTTATAACAAAAATAGCTGGCTAAGACCAGCACTTTTTCCTCATTTACTTTATATTGATATATAACAATCCTGATAGGAAAGAGATGGCCCTGCCATATTTGCCATGAATCATTTTATAATCAAATACTGTATATTAACCTGGTCTCTGGCCAATCCAGTACCTGGCTGCCAAGTTCATAATTACACTGTTCTACAGTGAAGGGTATGAAATAAATTAATTTCATGCCATTTTTGGTCCTACTCTAAAGTACATTTATTAGCTGGCTAGTATCAGCAACAATTAAAGTTTGCTAGTTCAGGTCTTGATTTTCCCTATTTAAATTATTTTTGATGTCTCTGCTCCATATGCTTGAATCCAATCTGGTTTTTATACTTATTCTACATCTTCTTTCTTTCCTTAGTGATTTTGTACTTTACAGGCTTGTTCCAACTTGTTCTCTAGTGAGAACTTCAAAACATGTATTTTTACCCAAACTCCAACAAGTCTAAAGCTAAAATCATGAACTTGCTTAATATAAAATTACATTTGGATTGCTGACTTTTATAGCATATCCAGCTGTAATGATACATTACTTACCAATCCCTCATTTTTAATGTCAGACATGTTATGTTAAGCTAGCTTGCTGAAGTAATGGATTTACTGATGAGTTCCTGTTTTGGTCTATAATTATTCAATGATTTCCTCAGTATTAGCTTAACCAAAAAGCTTATATATAATTCTTTGCAATATGCTTGACAGAAATACAGAAGCATACACGAGAGAATCACAGTTTAAGTTAATCAATACAGGTTTTATCAAGAGTTTTTATTTATAGCTAATGCAAATGTTAAAGAAAAAGTTACAGCCATTAATTATTAGCAGTTTTTTTAAAGCACAAAGTAAGAGTTGAATAAATGTACTTTAAGACACTTAAAGCCCAGGCATTCTTTTTAAAATGACTAGCTAAAGAGCCCCTTGGGCTGTCTTTTTACTGCTTTTCAAAGCTCTAATAGCACTTTTTCACCAAAGACACACCCCTTGAATCCTCCGAGAGATACAATAGCATAATTGTTCTTTTAGGTTTTAAGGCCTTGACATATCTGTCACTGAAAGAACAGTGAATAATAATACCAGAACTATTTTATGCAAATTCCACTTAGAGGTTTCAAGATTTTTGTGAGACTGATTTTGCCTCCTTGTTGACAGTTTTATTGTCACATTAGCTTTACATGAGAAAGTGGTAAAGTTTTCTTCTTTGTTAAATAATACCCCTTTTTAAAATCTTTTAGATAAAGTTAAAAACAAATACAAAAACAATGAGATGGAAACATCAATTTGGAAAGGTATCAAAGGAGAAAACAGTAGTCACTTGTAAGAATTTTTCCCACTGGCTTTCTTTTTTCATATTGTACGTTGCGCTCATTATAATGTGTAATATGTACAAAATGAATATTTACTTGCATATATGTGTATATTTACACACACATATAGGGTTATGAATAAAACATACCAGGTTGTGTATTCTTAGGCTAGTCAATGATGAAAGGCTCACATCTCAAGGTCGCAAAGCTACCGAATACTTTCTGTGTGTGTGTATATATATATATGTTCATAGGCGGCTGACTGTATACAAACAAAATATATGCTAAGATGTTGCAACTACGAGGTTCAGTTGGCAGAGAGAGGACAAGATAAATATACGCATACATCATAGAAGATGCTTTTAGGTCAGTTTTGCAAAATTTCCTGAGATGCAGAGATCTGAAGAAGATCCCATCTAAGATACAGTCACAAATACATGTAAGATACAGTCACAAATACTCATAAATACTGTATTTGTGAATGCATGTTAGATGGAGCCTGGAACTTGTCTAGTCCAGTGCCAAACAATATAGACTATACTCTCTACAGAATTTACAAATACATAATTCTGCAAAAAGGATTTTTTCTTTCCTCCACACTGAAAACAATTCTGCATTTTGCCCTACCATCGTGTTTGCTAAAGAAGGTAAAGAAATAACTTTACTCTAAGCCAGAAGAGCCTTTTGTCTTACGGCTAAAAGCATCCTCAGAATTCCTCCAACTATAGAGTTAGTCCAGTCAAGATCCAATCCTTACGACTCGTGTCTCTCTCTTTAAAGTGCACTAGGACCAGAAAAGACGCAAGAATGACAACAGAAAACACATGCTTAAAGAACAAGAGATGCACTAGAGGTCACAGCTCTATTTTTTCAGAATGCCTGTAGGATAGAACAAGGGGAGCCCATTTTCCTTCCAGTGTAGTGTTATCTCTATATGATGTAAAGTTAACAGTTCAGCCAGCTTCCAGGTCAAAATATTTTGCAGTAAAAGAAAAATTAAAGCAGAATAATTTCATAGACTGAAAGAACAGGGCTCCCTTTTAGCCCAGCTTCTATGGAAAGCAACCCCAGAATAAAATCCAAACACTCTGCAGAGCAAGGAAAGGGGGAATATCCCAGTACAAACCCAGTATTTAATCCTTTTCACTATGATCTAAGCCCAGAGGCCACAGATAGTCGTTCCTGCAAATGGGAGAGGAGAAGACAGGAATTATACTATATGGCTCTATATCCCACTCCTGAGCAAGGCTGTGTCCAAGCATACAGAGCTCCTCCACATACAGACAGTGGGAAGAGAGGATTCACAGAATCCAAGAGATTTATGCTGTGCAAGTGTTTTTGCAATTGATTTTCCATTGTTCACATGTACTTCTCTACATTTATATCATGCCTCTGATTTGACTGTTTTCAAAGATTTTCTCAATTTATAGACACTCGTTTGATTGCCCAGGGGTGCAGAACTACCCAGTACTGGTGGAAAGGTAGCTCTGCTCAAGGGCATACTATGAATCTGTATGATTACGACAATAATCCTGGGATATTTAATATTCATGAGGAGCAAACATGACCTCCAATTTCAAGCGCTTACCTGAAAGCACTATTACAGAGTAAACTGCACAGAACTGTAGTATAATAAAAAGTTACTTTGCATAAAGTTGTGCAAAAACTTCTACACTTAATGTAAAATGGATTCATACTATTTTTATACTGAATCCAGCTGCATAAGTTCTTAGTACTGAAAGTCATGAAGCACCAGGTTCAAATGTACTTAGTTTTCCCTTGAGTTAAACTCATTATAAAGACACAAATCAGATTCAAATACATCAGGTTATATTTCATTTGCAAAAATGTAGAGATTCACAGGACTCTCTACTCTCAGTACTGATTCAATAAATACCTCTGATCTGCAAAAATCCACATTTTCATTTTTAAAGCAAAGGATTGCTATTGACCAGACTGTGTATCATTTAGTCTTGATGGTAAACAGTACCTCAACCAAGCACCTGTAGTATAGCCAAGAGAATTACTTGCAAGAGTAACGGATCAGCACTGTGTGAGGAATTCAACACAATGCTCAGTGAACCCAAAAGATACAATGATAATGAGACAGCTCCCGTTAAGTGGCAGAATTATAGCAAAGAAAAGACAATGTGCTATACACATTTGCACAAATGTAAAGACCGCTTGAGATTTTTTTTTCTCCCCTCACTAAGTTGTTCTTTAAGCAGTTCATATAATTCAGATGACAGGTACTCAAACAGAACCCCCACCGGCTCAAGCTGGCCCAGCCTGGACTGTTGGATCCTCCATGGCAGATAGTCTTTTTGATAGGGATTGGGGGGAAAGAAAGGCCCTTTAAGCAGACATATACCCAAAACTAATTTAGGACGTGGTTTTCCAAGGCTTGCGACCATTACAACACAAGGTATTTGTTGATGTGTATGCAACAATACACATTTGCTCCTTACATTGTATATGTATCCACAAATTATAGGTTACAAGCATTCAACCTCCATGAGTTGGCATTTCTTTCCAAGGTCAGTGAGTGAGCAGTGGATGAATGCCAAAAGGTTGGAGAGGAAGTATGCAGCTACTGAGACTGCTGCTAGGTAGAGCAGAACATCTTTTTTATAGTGAGAAGACGACACAGGGAGAAGGACATGTTTTTTCTGGATGTGGTGGTACCAGAGGGCAGAATAGCAGTTGCCTGGACTTTCAGGTTGTCGGTTTCTGTCTGATGTTTGAAGCGACTGAGTGAGTTAAGTGAAGTGAGAGGAAACCTGGGGATAGGATCCAGTTTCAAGTCTCATAATGCCATCCTTCCCATCCTGCCTTTGAGCATGGGGACACCTCACCCACTGCAGCCACAGCCTATTGATGTGGGAAAGATGAAAACAATTTCTGAATGCCTCCCATGTGAGCCATGGAAATCCTGAAATAAAGAATATCCCCTTTAGGCATCACAAGGGGACAGAAGGAGGAAAGCCCTCAGTGGGATATGACCAATGGAAAAAATACTGGTTGTGTATTTCATGGCTTCTTTGAAGACAGCAAGCGGCCCAAAGATGGGAGGTGTGGGGGACACAGCAAGGACGCACAGATCCCTCAGGTCAGGAAGCCTGGAGCTGAGGGGCCCATCCCACCACCCCAGCCAGAAGCAGGGCAGCTGAGGGGGCATCAGTGGCAGCCCTAGCCACCAGCATTGGGCACCTCCCTGGGGATGGACTGGGCTGTGGGCAGAGTGGCAGAAACCCGGGGGGAGATGGGCAGGATCGTTCAGGCCCATCACTGCCCTGATGGGGGGAAATGTTCTGAGTCACCTGTTTGGAGATTTCAAGTGGCAACAACCACAGTTGAGCGAAGCGCATGGACCACATCTTAAATCCCAACTGGGACGCAGAGGAGAATGCAGCAGGTGACTTTTGTTTTGAGTGGTACATCTGTATGATCCGTAAAGGAGTTCTATTAAATTACTACAAATTCTGCGTTCAGACAAGCAGTAATATCAAAAGCCATACTTCAGGGCTTCGGCCGGTCAGGAAAGATTTATATCTTCTAAATGCACAAGTACTCAGCAGCAGGAGTGAACTGCCTTGTTCTGAATCAGCACAGACTGGCTATGACAGGAGACAAGCACACTAGATAATATATATCTAAGGTGAATTTTCATTTACAGATGTCTGACTGATCTGGCTTTCTTGACTAACTCAAACTGGTAGGGATAGCAAAAATTTTCTGCCTTTCCCTGCAGCCTGGAGTAGGTTTAATTTCCTGAAATTTCCTGTGATCATCTAATTTCTTCCACTTCGTTCACTTTCCAGGGGCTCAGGTACTGGGGAACAGTGGCCATTCCATTTCTGTACTTGTTGACCGCTACATTAGGTCCTAGGGGCTCAGGTGCTTGACTTTATGTGAATTTCTGGGATACTCAGGAACAATCTAAATAATAATGACCTAACACTGTATGAAGCTCCATTGAAACCAGGTCTTATTCTGAGTACTTCGGCTCTTTGAGCTGACATAGATCTAACATCTAGTGAATTAATATCTAATTTATATCTCATTAACTCAAAAATTCACTTAAATTCTAATTCCAAATTGTTAGCTGATCTAATATCAGTTGTCGTCAGGTGTCACAACTACATTACGGTATAAATATAATAAATAAGTTCATCTGGTTCATCTGTTCCTTAAACTAAAAATGGTATCCTACAGATACAGATGGTCCACGAATTTGTTCGTGGTGAGGCTCTAATGCAATTTTAAAAATTACAAATACAAAAGAGAACATGTGTCTTTAGAACAACTTGCAAAATTGAAAGTTTTGCGCTTTTTTTGAGTCAGCATGATGCATGAAGGAGAAAGCATATTTTCAAACACAAGACTTTTTTTTTCTGCTTTACCTGTTACTCTATTTATCTCTTCATTTTGTGGGTCCTGTCCTTAATTCCCTGTATATTCTTAAGCATCAGCTCTAAACAGAGGTCATTTCATCTTTATATCTCCATGTATGCAGCTGAAACTTGTCTGCCTGCACAAGCTTATTTTCCTGCTGATTTAGTATGTACAATTAGTTGTCTATATCCAAAACACACCTTTCTACAAATCCAGCTCACTGAATAAAATTTGTTATGTTGAGACATTTCTATGGACAAAGGTTATGCTCTGCTGAGCTATATTAATCTCTTTGTTTAAACATCACTAGCTTAATTGGTTTAGATCAGAGCTACACTGTTTTGAGTAAAAGGGTGTGATTAATGTGAACTAAATACGACTGGATCAGCTCAGCACCACTCTACAATATACACAAACCTATTATCATTGTAGTTGTGAGAGTGCTTTGGAAAACCTATCTTTGATAAGCAAATTCCTTGACAAACCACCAGAGCAGGTGTTCAGATGAAAGATCTTAACTGTGCTGAGGACTTTCTGTCAAAGCCGGTGTGTTGTGAGCCAAGACAGTTTTCACCCGTCCGGAGGGCAAGCTATGACATGAAGTATTATATTTCACATTTGGCCAGGAGGTGTGAAATAAATAAATAAATAGGAAGGATATCTAAGAGCTACAGGAGCAGTGCTTTCACTGCCAGGCACCTTGAATTGCTGCTATGAAACTAAGGAAGGAAGGATGGACAGAGGCTGGGGGAGCTGAAAAGCGTGAGGGAGGGGAGTAGTCCTGCCCTGCAGAAGTGTTTCCTTGCATCTGTCAATTGCAGAAGCCATTCCTCCAGATAACAAAGAGGCTAAAAAGGGCTCTGCCCTGCCTTTACAGTGTTTACATCCATCTCAGGACTTTAATGTCTGATACAATGTTCAATTGCCTAAGATGGCAATAGGAATAGCCATTGTGGCAAATAAGGAAGAGAAGAGGAGAGCTGAACCACCTCATAAGAGGCAGAAAAAGGCACAAAGATACTGCACAAGAATGGAAGCTCGGGACAATAAACAGAAAATAAAATCAGTAATGGAGGACCTCATGAAAGTCCAAAGGGAATGGAAAAAAACACCTGAATGGAGAGTATGACTCATAAGCACAACACAGCACTGTGCAGATTAGATTCACGACTGCTCCAAGTAAGAAAGCAAGGGCACCTCAACACGTCTGGAGGTGAGCTCCCTCCCACAAGACTTTCAAGCATGGCACTTTCAGCCCCCTCCCTTTCAATAATTAGAGAGGAAATGTCGTAAACATTAATCTCCATTCCATATGAGAGGTACATAGGGAACTAAGCCTCACCCAAACACTTCTTCATGCTCTTCAACACTCCCTTGAAGTGGCTTTCCTGGAAGGCACTAAAGAGTTCCCACAGCACCTCTAAAAAACACCATGAAGTTTCATTCTGTAACTCCTGATACTCCAACTCCTATAGCAATCCGGTCACAATTCCTTCAGTTTAGCTTGTTGTTGCAATAGTGAAACTCATCTTTATCATGGCTATAGAAAATAGAAAGAAAACAATTGCATTTATAGTATTGGATCTTTGCAGCCAGCCAACAGCATCGCTTCATGGCTGAGCTCCAAGATCTCAGAAATCTTATGCATTCCCCTGTTTCCCTTAACAGCTTATCTCTGATTGAAATAAAATCTAAGCCTCTCTCTCTCACATATCTCTGTAGAAGAAAATTGTTCAGCTCAAGCTTAGCATGGAGCAGAAGGACCTTCTTCTGCCATTCTTCCCAATCACTGTGGACAATATCCACAGTCTGCCTGCTACTCAGGCCCATAAAGTCAGAAACCTCTGCAGCTCGGGGCCCTCTGCCTATGCCTTCGCAGTGAAACTTTAAGTCTTGCTGAGATTCTTTCTGCACGCCATTCTTCTAAACAACATATCCAGACTCCCATCTCTCATCTTGACTGCTGCAACATCCTTTTCTCAAATCTTGACAAATACAGTCATGCACTGCTCATATCCATTCACAATTCTGCTGCAAAGATCATTTTCTCAAAGATCATTTTCTCTGGCTGTTGCTTTGACCATGTCATTCCTCATTCTGTATCCCCTTGTCTGGCTCCACGTTATGTTATTACATCAAACGTAAGCCTTCCATAGACCAGCAGAGACTGTCCTCAGCCTGCGTGTCATTTCTCAGTCATAGCTCCCAATTCTGACCAATGCATGATGTTAGCTTCCTTCTGCAGATTATCAGCTATCCTAGCATGAACCACTTGCCTATTAGTATTCTCAGAGACTTTTCAGTGCAAAAATCCCTCCCAAAAACCTCTTTTTTTGCTTGATATATACAAAAAGCCAATTTGATGCTGTACTAGTCCTGATTCTCTTCTGCTCCTGGATCCTCTTGGGATGGGATGAGGATTTTTTGACGGGGAACAGGTTACATCTCCCAGATTATGACTCTAACAATTGATTTTGAGACAGGCTCCTGATTTTGTGAAGGACAACCAGGGGATCAGGCCCAGCCAGCATGGATTCATGAAGGGCAGGTCCTGCTTGACCAACCTGATCTTCTTCTATGACCAGGTGACCCACCTAGTGGATGAGGGAAAGGCTGTCGATGTTGTCTAGTTGGACTTTAGTAAGGCCTTTGACACTGTTCCACACAGCATCCTCCTGGAGAAACTAGCTGCCCATGGTTTCGATGGGTGTACTCTCTGCTGGATAAAGAACTGGCTGAATGGCTGAGTGCAGAGAGTGGTGGTGAATGGAGTTAAATCCAGTTGTCGGCCAGTCACTAGTGGTGTTCCCCAGGGCCCAGTTTTGGGTCCGGTCTTGTTTAACATCTTTATCAATGATCTGGATGAGAGGATTGAGTGCTCCCTCAGTAAATTTGCAGATGACACCAAGTTGGGCAGGAGTGTCAATCTGCTTGAGGGTAGGAAGGCTCTGCAGAAGGATCTGGACAGGCTGGATCAATGGGAGGAGGTCAATCGTATGAGTTTCAACAAGGCCAAGTGCTGGGTCCTGCACTTCGGTCACAACAACGCCTTGCAATGCTATAGGCTTGGGAAAGAGTGGCTGGAAAGCTGGCCGGTGGAAAAGGATCTTGGGGTGTTTGTCGACAGCCAGCTGAACATGAGCCAGCAGTGTGCCCAGGTGGCCAAGAAGGCCAACAGCATCCTGGCTCGGATCAGGAATAGTGTGGCCACCAGGAGTAAGGAGGTGATCGTGCCCCTGTACTTGGCACTGATGAGGCCGCACCTCGAGCACTGTGTTCAGTTTTGGGCCCCTCACTACAAGAAAGACATTGAGGTGCTGGAGTGTGTCCAGAGAAGGGCAACGAGTCTGGTGAAGGGTCTAGAGAACAAGTCCTATGAGGAGCAGCTGAGGGAGCTGGGGCTGTTTAGTCTGGATAAGAGGAGACTGAGAGGGGACATTATTGCTCTCTACAACTACCTGAAAAGAGGTTGTAGTGAGGCAGGTGTTGGTCTCTGCTCCCAACTAACCAGCGATAAGACGAGAGGCAATGGCCTCAAGTTGCGTCAGGGGAGGTTGAGATTAGATATTAGGAAAAATTTCTTTACCGATAGAGTGGTCAGACATTGGAACAGGCTGCTCAGGGAAGTGGTGGAGTCACCATCCCTGGAGGTGTTCAAAAAACGTGTAGATGTGGCACTTCAGGATATAGTTTAGCAGGCCTGGTGTTGTTGAGTGGATGGTTGGACTTGATGATCTTAGAGGTCTTTTCCAACCTATGATTCTACGATCCCTTCAGGGATGCATTTACTTATAATAGCTAGCAGTAGACACTTTCAAGGCAAATAACAGTCAAGAGTCAGTAGAACAAAGATTCACTTATCTTGCCTTTTCCTCAGACTCCCAAAACATGAAGGCCATCTTCTAGAAGGTAGAGTTGACCACATGATGTAAGAGGTGCCTCTGCTTTCCATTACTAGTTGAGCCTGAGCTTCATCTGAGCTTAGCAAGACTCTCTGCTGGTCATTTTGGACAGTTTGGTGCTCTACATTTATTTTGCAAGTACAGAGTAACAAAAGTGAAGGGAAAGACTTTGTCCTTGCTGCCTTTTGCCTTCTTCTTCCAACAAACATTACATGTATTCCATTACAACTCCTACTGTCATTCTCCCTTCTCATCTTTAAGGTTTTGCCATTTTTGCAAGACTTCCAGACAGTACCTCTTCTTCTACATTCCGTATGAGTCTCCCACATGCACTTCCAGTTATGGTCAGAGCTCAATCTAACCTTCCATTACTTTTGTTTAGTCCCATCCTAACATACTAATGATATGCTTATCGCTGTTTCCTTACCTTTCTTATTTAGATACTCTGCTCCAATACACTTTCCACCAATTCTGTTCAATTCCTGGGGTGTGACATCAGCTACAATTCTAGTCTTCGTTTCACCAGTGCAATGTAATACATAGTAAAGCTTTTGCTGGGTAGTTCAGGACTTTTATTAGCTGAAAACAATAACAAAATACAGCTTTAATGTCCAATATGACCTGAAATGCAAATAAAATTAATTTGATAGGCAATATCTAGTTGTACGAGTCAATCATCTTAAAGTGGGTCAGTGCTCAAAAATGAAAGCTCCTACTGATTTGGATAGTGGGAAAAGTGCTAACATTTAAACTTCCATAGTGTTTAATGTTCTGTGCCTATTACTCACCTTGTATTGGTCTCTTCTTTGCTTGAAGGCCAAAATTCAACTTCAAGAAAAATAATTTAAGAAAATAATCACGCAGACATATAGAAAAGTACATAAAAGCATCCTTGACACAAAAAATGTAAATCACAACACTTACAACTTATTTTCTTTTCTTTCTCCTCCCCTTCTTTTTCTAAGGCATAAAAAGAATAAATAAAAAAAAAGTGAAGCAAAAAAAAAAAGGGAAACCTGGCATAGTTATCATTCATGTTGATGTCAACAGCCCTGCATAGACAGGTAACAGGAAAATACCACCCCAGGGATCCTATTCATGGTGCACAGCAGGGCCCTGTCTGTAATTACTGTGGCCTAGTTATTTCTCAGGGAAAAAAGTCCAGCACGAGATCCTTTTTTTTCTTAATAGGTGAAGTTGAACCTAAAGCACTGTAATTTTAATCAAATCTTTCCCATCTGCGTGTAGTGTCTCTGAGAAGTTGAAGATTTAAGTGTATGTTGTAGGGTTTGCTGAATAGTCCCAGCGGGGGGAGAAAGGGCAGAGAGATGGTAATTATGTTACACTTAAAGGTATTTCTGTTGCCAAGGGAGGGGGGGTTTTTTGTTAGGTTTTTTTTTCCGTTTCTCTTTCTGTCTCTTTTCCCCCTTCCCCTAGTGAGGGTTAAGATGATGTCATGGACGGAAAGGAAATACTGCAATGGAACAGAAGGCAAAGCCAGAGAAAGAGGGGGAAATGATAAAGCAGCAGTTTATAATATGTCCATGAATTGTTTTAAAAATAGAAGGTTTCAAGAAGGATGATGAAGTAGTTTGAGGTGGCATTTTCTGCGTTACTTCTTTTCCCCAGTGAAGTCTCATAATTATAAACCCCAAGTAAAAGCTTACAGTGAATATGTTACCTTTAATATTTTTTATTTCTAATTTCTCATCCCTCTTTACAAGGAGATTACATAGTTTGCATTACAAGTCTGCTGTTTGTGCTATTTGAGTAAAATCATACAATTTTATAATTATGGCAAAATTTAAATAGCAGAAGAATCAGTCTAGCAACTACATAGCCATAAAAGAATATTAAGGGAATTCGTCCTTTAGCACTTTTTGGGAACTAACAGAAGTTGAGGAATGACAGCTAATACAAACAACTTGTCCAGAGAAGGGCTCATTCAGCTGTTACAGTTCTAAAACAACAACACTCTTAAAATCAAGCTGGTATGTGCTTGCATTCTTAAAACAAGTGCTATCAAAATATCATGTCATTTCTTTAAGTTATGGTTTTCTGTTTTGATCTGTTGCCACTCAGGTTTCTAGACAATACCAGCATAACAAGGATGGTGCTTAGTGTTCAACTGTTGCTAATAATCAAACCATTTCTTCTTACTGGTTATGTTACGCGTATACTTGGGCAGCCAGCCTGCAGCTCTAGAGCCAGTCAAATGCCAGCTGCCATTCCCATGGCATGTCCTGTGAGGCAAGCAGGTAGCTGCATTCATGTAGAGGTTAGCAGTAATGTTAAGAACAGGATAGCTCAAACATGCAGTCTAGATAACAGAAACTGCGGTTGTGGCACCCGCCTCAACATACTCACTCACAAGGAAAGTATGATAAGATTCTGTATTTACTGAAAGTGGATAGTTAATTAATCCTCAAGTTATTGACTGATCAACTCCAGTATCTGCGATCCACTCATGTGGTTTTATATTCTATTTCTTTGAGAGGGTGCAGTCTGAAATAACAGTACCAGTTTGTGTCCACAGCCTTTCAGTTTCTTTATGTACCCGTCTGGGCATGCTTTCACTAATGTTAGACAGTAAGCTATACATCCTGAAGCAATTGCTTCTTTCAGCCTACAATTTTCCAAGATATGCAGGAAGTTCTCCTCTTGGAGTCTACCTTGCCGAGGTGTCACTGAATTTTCACAAGACATCAAAATTCAAAAGATGTCAAAAGGCAATCCAAATATGTGGTCAATACTTCTCAAGTCCAGAAAGGATGGCAGGAATAAAGGAAATAATTTATTAAAAAAAAAAAAATCATAAAACTATCAAGTATAGGAACATTTAGAGACCTTTCTAACAAAGAGCCAAAGTCTTCTTTTCACTGAAGTTATATTCATTAGCTCTCATTATATTCTCACACAATCAAGTATTTTTTACAACTTAGTTATCAGAAAAAAAATAAGGAACATGAAGAAATAACTTTCGTTTCTTACTGAAAGTTTCAGGTCATTTAAACAGCTTTCTGCCCTGACTCACAATTACCCTGCAATAAATTTCAGTCCACACTAACCTCTCTGTTCTTTCCATATGCATACCCTTGATTGCTATTAATTTAAGCAAATGTGTTTAATTCTAACACGGTTAATAGCACAGCAATGTTACATACTATATAAGTGCATTTGTATATATCAAGCATACATAGTAATTTCAAAATTTATACTTATTAATTCTTCTGAAACAGTTACTTATCATTGAAGACATCTTTAGATAGAGAAACACGTGATAATGCAGCATTAATATTGTTAAATCAATGTTAATATTTTCGCATTTTATGTTATCTATAAATAGTAATAATAGTAAGCTACATGTCCAATAAGAACAGCTGGAATGGAAAAACACCATCTAACAGATAGCTGAGATAGGAGTTTTTAAGAGATCTATTCTTTTAACTTCCAGACCTTAATTTTAACTTACTTATTTACTTAGTATAATATCAACAAAGAGGTTTTGCATTGTCTAAATATTTCAAATAAAATACATGAAATTGGCAAATGAAGAAAAGAGTGAGTGCCATCTTCCTGAAGACACTGAAATGTTTCTGGGGTTATATGCATGCAAATGTCTGTAAAACTTTTACAGGCTTTGGTACAATATTATTCCACAAATATTCTACCATTCAATATGAATCATGTAACTGGACTAATTATATATACAGATTGTCAAGACAATACTGCTCAGCTTTATGCACTTTTCAGTGAAATATTCATTGGAGTGAAAAACATTCTTTGAAGTTCTACAGAACTGTTTAATGGTGGCTATGGTTCATTTCATAGGGCTTAAAGAGTAACATTTACAATAAAAGAGTCTCTGGCAACTGGAGACAAAGACTCACTGGAATTCTGTCATGGCAAACAGGGCCCGGCAGTAGACTGAGGTGCGACATGGGAAAAAAACCCTTAGAACTTCCTAAATAGGTGAAAAAGGTGGCAAAGATGTTTAGGGATCAAGGTCCCTGTTATCACTGACAGCAAAACGGTAAGAAGGAGTCTAATTTTCTAGCTCTAATGGACTTGTGAGGCAAAAGGGTAGTTACGGATTTCCTGGCTGTAACACCATTTGGTTTCATGTTTTGCTTTCACCTGCCCTTTCTGGAGGTTCCTCACAATTAGCAAAGTTGTTCTGCTAGATTCTCTTTTACACTGATCAGACCATTTTGAAACAAGCCTGAAGAAATTCAAGAGGAATTTTTCACACAAAGCAAAACTGCCACAAATATGTTGGAAAACTTTTTTGGTTAGGTTTAATTTAGGTTTAGTTTCGGCTTAGTTTACTTGGTTGCTGTTTCTGTTTATCGAAATATCTCTGGTGGCCTAGATCACTACGGTTTAAGAGCCAGCAGAAAGAAATAACAACTGAATTGTTGCTGTGGCTGGTACCAAACATAGAATTTCTAGATTCGTCTTGTTTATGGTAAGTTGCTCCCTGTCTATAAACTTAGGGACAGTAAGGGCTGAAATACTTCACAGTTTAATTTAATGCTGAAGTAGGCAAAAAGTAGCCTCTTCATTCGGTAGACCAGTTTAAGATTGGTTTTAATTTTCCCATAGACCCTCATTATAATAGGACTCCCATTCTGTTGAATCAATTTACAATTAATATAGTTGCAACCTGCTGCTTATTTCCATATTGTATACCTTGCTCTTCTGAACAAATACAAATGAATGTGTATTAGTGTCTGAGGGAACAGAATTTCCAGACTGCTTTTTAATGCAGTAGATTGCTTTATGGAAACTTGCAGACAACCTGGAAGAAAGTTATAAGATGCCAGCAAATATGCATCAAATATAATACTCACTGCCTAAGTTGTATTTCCTGCCCTGTGAGTAATTGTATCTCCCACCCTCTGAGTTTCTGTCAGCAATCAACACCATTTACAGCACATGCCGTATAGAGAAAAATTACATTACAATGATAGCTGATCTCTGTTATGACATGTATCTTCATGGCTACAGAGGGGAGAGATAACTCATCACTGAAATAGCCATGTAACTGTCTTTCCTCAGAAGAAGTATCATAATAGATATCGGCCCTCACGTACTACCTATTTAAAAAACCATTGTTCTTCAGAAAAGAAAGTTATTTTAAAAGTCTAAGAAAATTAAAGGCTAGAAACATAACTAGAAAAGGTATTTTTCAGTCCTGTACAACTTACGGAAGTCTGAATTTTGCCTTTACATGACACACCTAAACCCAACCCTACATCTAAATATTAACATGTGACAGCATACTATTACGTTCACGCCTAGAGGTAAGTACACATGCTACATGGAATATGCACCAACATGGTACATCAAAATTGTATCTTTGAAGAAATTTATTATAGCTAGACTGTTAATGGGTGAGTCAAGAATATGCTGTCTACAAAGATGATTCCACATGAGTTCCAATAAAGCCTTTTTAACTTTGTGATCTGTCACATTTACTACAGAATGACTGTCTTCAAAATGGCCTGAGACGATTGAATTTTGGCCTGCTTTCTTATGGAGCAACAGAAACCCCTCCCATATGCCTGTCAGTCTCTCTTTGCACCTTTTCAAACTACTGACCAACTGCAGCTACATTTGAAAGAGTAAAACTTTTAAAGATTATTACATTCCTAGTCTTTTTGTGAAAATCAGTGGCTGAAGAAGGGGAGTCCCTCGTGATTTCCCATCTAGGAATAACAGGGAGAACTCGGCTACTACATATCCCTCTTGGCAGTAGCCAGCCAGCCAGCCAGCATGTGTGCACGGTGAGTTTGCCACATAGGTTGTCTGAAGTCTGCAGGGGCATTGCAAGGGGGAACCTGGGCCTTCACTAGGGTCTGGTTAACACCCAGTGAGTACCTTAGGAAACCTGGCCTCGCATGTTCTGCTGCTCACAGACAATTTGAATTTTTGAAAATGGAAACATCTTCTGTGTCTCTCCAATTGCACAGTCAGGGCTGCTCTAAAATCTGCTTTTGCCTTGGGCAAACTTCTTTTTAGGAACTTCTATTCATGGGTTTTATGGCCAGAAGGGAATTTCGAAAAAGCTTGAGCTCCTAGTTTGACCTGCATAACACAAGCCACAGAATTTTATCTCCTAGCTCCTGCAGGATTATCCTCCTTTTCTATATAAGTGAACTATATTGAATGTAAGCAGCCTAAGGAGCAAAAAGATTTAGAGGTGAAGGATTATTCTCATCTCTTGGCTAAGGACCCTATCCAGAAAAGTGTTCAGGAACTGGAAAAAACATATGCAATCAGTAATAGTACGTGTCAAATTAAGCAGGTATTTATGTTTTTCGGTGGATCTGGACTAAGCTTGTTACGGATTGCTGTGGGGTTAGGCAACCAAATTCAGTTCTGATCTATAAAGCTTCACCCTTCTACAAAGCAATGACTTTGGTCATCAGTCTGAAAAAGTCAAGTCAGGAGGTCGCTGTACGAATGCCAAGTGTTTCAAACTCCTCAGAAAGTTATTGGTACAACAGGTAGCTCCTATGTAAGATTACAAAACATTGTCTGAAGTGACAGGTAAGTCTGTAATTCTCAAAATACTCTTCTTATACCTAGTGAGTTTGTTTTTAAATAAGAATAATGACATATTATGCTATATTATTTCACTTGCACCCTGAGGTAATCTTTTCACAATAAACTATAACCCCATGCATCAGTACAGGCTTGGGGTGGACCTGCTGGAGAGCAGCTCTGCGGAGAGGGACCTGGGTGTCCTGGTGGACGACAGGTTGACCATGAGCCAGCAGTGTGCCCTGGCT